>Ga0182736_1000747_pt1 | contig 41775 bp, 46 predicted proteins | sample eDN5th30CKraftBY_FD_128882 | JGI IMG/M metagenome (GOLD analysis project Ga0182736, IMG submission 128882) | Enriched backyard soil microbial communities from Emeryville, California, USA - eDNA 5th pass 30_C Kraft BY (version 2) (version 2) | ecosystem: Environmental > Terrestrial > Soil >... | reverse complement strand
GGTGCCGAAGATCACGCTGATCATCGGCGGCTCCTACGGCGCCGGGAATTACGGCATGTGCGGCCGCGCCTTCTCCCCGCGCTTTTTGTTCACCTGGCCGAACGCGCGTGTGTCGATCATGGGCGGCGAGCAGGCGGCATCGGTGCTCGCCACCGTCCACCGCGACGCCGAAAGCTGGACCGACGACCAGGCAGAGGCGTTCAAGGCCCCGATCCGCCAGCGTTACGAGGATGAGGGCAACCCGTGGCACGCCACCGCGCGCCTGTGGGACGACGGCATCATCGACCCGGCGCAGACCCGCGACGTGCTGGGCCTCGCGCTGGCCGCGACCCTCAACGCCCCCATCCCCGAACGCCCCGCGTTCGGCGTGTTCCGGATGTGATGGGGGGACGGCCAGCCCATTCCTCCCCGAACGGGGAAAGGGACCGCGCGGTGCAACGTCGTGGTCGTGGGGCCCCGGCCCGAACATGACGACGCGCGCGCGTCCCTCAATCCTCCCCGAGCTTGTCTCGGGGAGGGGGACCGCCCGGCGCAGCCGGGTGGTGGAGGGGCAATCGCGCCCGCGCCTGAAACACGATTCCCCGCACCACGCTCTCCGCATCGCGCAGCACCTCCGCCGCCGCGACCCGCATCGTCATCACATCATGCCCGGCCAGCCAGGCGTCGCGCGCCGCATCCCGCGCGGGCCGGTCGCCGCGCCCATGCGCCTCGCCGTCAACCTCGATCGCCACGCGATCATCACCGCAATAAAAGTCGAGCACATAGGCGCCGGTGGGATGCTGCTTGCGGAACTTGAGCCCGGCGGGGCGCTGTCGCAGCACGCGCCACAGCAGCACTTCCGGCAACGACATCGCCCGACGCAGTCGACGGGCTCGCGTAATACCGCCGCGTCCGGGCTTCGGCGCGATATCCTTCAGCATGCCAAAAACCCCTCCACCATGCTTCGCATGGTCCCCCTCTCCGAGACAAGCTCGGGGAGGAACCAGGAGATTGTACCATGATCCTCCCCCTCCTCCTCCTCGCTCAGGTCACTCCGGTCCAGCCGCTGCCAAAGGCCGAACTCCCCGCACCGCCGGCGGATGAGGCCGCCGTGCTCGCCCCGATCACCCGCCTGTTCGACGGCATCGCGGCCAAGGACGGCGCGCGGATCCTCGCGCAGGTGCGGCCGGAGGGTCTGGGCACCGCCGTCGCCGAAAAGCCCGACGGCACCCGCGCGATCACCACCCGCACGTGGAGCGCGTTCGCCGCCAACTTCAAGCCCGGCCCCGGCCCGTCGCTGGAGGAACGCGCGGTCGGGATGCCCGCGGTCGAGATCGACGGCGACATCGCGATGGCGTGGGTGCCGTATGTTTTCCTGGTCGACGGCAAGCTCGCGCACTGCGGCACCAACCATTTCGACCTCGTTCGCGACGCCGGCCAGTGGAAGATCCTCAACGTCACCTGGTCGCAGCGCACCACCGGGTGCGAGGCGCCGTAATCGCTGTCCTACATGGCCCGCGCGCGTTACAGCGGTCGTCCATGTCCGATTCGCCGGACCGGACCCTGCACGGTACATCCGCCGCCACCCGCGCGTGTAGCTGTGACCTTTGTGTGACCTTTGGGGCCTGACATGCTGACCTCCCTCCTCATCGCCAATCGCGGCGAGATCGCCTGCCGCATCATCCGCACCGCCCGCGCGATGGGCATCCGCACCGTCGCGGTCTATTCGGATGCCGATGGCGATGCGCTCCACGTCCGCCAGGCCGATCAGGCGGTACACATCGGCGCTTCCCCGGCGCGCGAAAGCTATCTGGTCGGCGACAAGATCATCGCCGCCGCGCGGGAAACCGGCGCGGAGGCGATCCACCCCGGCTATGGCTTCCTCAGCGAAAACGCGGATTTCGCACAGGCGGTGATCGACGCCGGCCTGATCTGGGTCGGCCCCAATCCCGACAGCATCCGCGCGATGGGCCTGAAGGACGCCGCCAAGGAACGGATGATCGCCGCCGGCGTGCCGGTCACCCCCGGCTATCTGGGCGCGGAACAGTCGCCCGCGCGGTTGCAGGCGGAGGCCGACGCGATCGGCTACCCCGTTCTCATCAAGGCGGTCGCCGGCGGCGGCGGCAAGGGGATGCGCCGGGTCGAGGCGGCAGCCGACTTCGCCGACGCGCTCGCCTCTTGCCAGCGGGAGGCGGCATCGTCGTTCGGCGACGATCGCGTGCTGATCGAGAAATACATCCTGAGCCCGCGCCATATCGAGGTGCAGGTGTTCGGCGACAGCCACGGCAACGTCGTCCACCTGTTCGAGCGCGACTGCTCGCTCCAGCGCCGCCACCAGAAGGTGATCGAGGAAGCCCCCGCCCCCGGCATGGACGCGGATACGCGGGCGGCGATCTGCGCGGCGGCGGTCCGCGCGGCGCAGGCGGTCGACTATGTCGGCGCCGGCACGATCGAGTTCATCGCCGACGCGTCCGAAGGCCTGCGCGCCGACCGCATCTGGTTCATGGAGATGAACACGCGGTTGCAGGTCGAGCATCCGGTGACCGAAGAGATCACCGGGGTCGATCTGGTCGAGTGGCAGCTCCGGGTGGCCTCGGGCGAGCCGCTGCCGCTGGCGCAGGACGATTTGGAAATCGACGGCTGGGCGATCGAGGCACGGCTCTATGCGGAGGACCCGGCGAAGGGGTTCCTACCGAGCGTGGGGCGGCTCGATCTGCTTCGCCTTCCGCACGAGGCACTTCGGGTCGAGACCGGTGTTGAAGAAGACGACGAAGTCAGTCCGTTCTACGATCCGATGATCGCCAAGCTCATCGCGAGTGGTTCGGATCGAAATGCGGCAATTGATATTCTTGCCGACGAACTCGATTATGTCGGCGTGTGGCCGGTGAAGACGAATGCCGCGTTTCTGCGGCGTCTTCTCCGGCACCCTGATTTCGCCAGCGCAGCGGTAACGACCGGCTGGATCGCCGAACAAGGGGAGGCGCTGCTGTCCACCCCGTCACCCGATGAAAGCACGTGGAAATTGGCTGCGCTGCAACTCGCTCTGGATTTCGACGAAATGGAGGGCGTTTCAGCAACCGCCCCATGGGGCGTTCTGGATGGTTTGCGGTTGAATTCTCCAGCAAGAACTTCGGTCGCAATCCGGGAGAGTGGCGGCGAAGTTCGCGTAATCGACTATTATCAGGGCGACCCCGTCGCGGGCGGAGGGCGAACGGTCGAAGATCACCTCGTGATCGTACAGGACGGGCAAAGCTATGGTTTTCAACTCGCGCGTTACTCGGGGCAGAGCGCCGGCACCGCCGCCGACGGCGCGATCCTGTCCCCGATGCCCGGCCGGATCACGTCGGTCGACGTCGCGGCGGGCGATGCGGTGACCAAGGGGCAGAAGCTCGTCACGCTCGAGGCGATGAAGATGGAGCACGCCCTTACCGCCCCGTTCGACGGCACCGTCGCCGAACTGGATGCCGAGCCCGGCGCGCAGGTCGGCGAAGGCCGGATGCTGGTGCGGGTGGAACGCAAGGATTAAACTCAGCCCACCGTTCGCCCTGAGCTTGTCGAAGGGCCGCCCTTCTTCACCGAAGCGAAAAAGAACGGTGCTTCGACAAGCTCAGCACGAACGGAGGCGGTCAGTGGCAGGCAAATATTACGACGAATGGCAGATCGGCGACACCATCGCCCATGAACTGCGCCGCACCGTCACCGAGACCGACAACCTGCTGTTCTCGACGATGACGCACAACACCCAGCCGCTCCACCTCGACGCGGAGGCGGCGCGCGCGTCGGAGTTCGGCCAGATCCTCGTCAACGGCACCTTCACCTTCGCGCTGATGGTCGGGATCACCGTCGGCGACACCACCGCGGGCACGCTGGTCGCCAACCTCGGCTACGACAAGCTGGTGATGCCGAAGCCGGTGTTCATCGGCGACACGCTGCGCGCCGAAAGTGAGGTCACGGAACTGCGCCCCAGCAAGTCCCGCCCCGGCCAGGGCATCGTCACCTGGCGCCACCGCATGCGGAACCAGCGCGACGAGATCGTGTGCGAATGCCTGAGGAGCGCGCTGCTGAAGTCCAGACCCTGACCGTCAGGCCGCCTGCTTTCGCGCGCCGCCGGGCTCGGGATTGGAAAACTCCATTCCGTCGTCGACCGATCCGAACTTGAGCATCATCAGGTCGTGGGCATAGCTCTGCTTGAGCTTCCAAGGCGCCTTTGATCCCTGCTGCGGGAACTTGCCCAGCCCGCGCTGGACATAGCCGGAGGTGAAGTCGAGGAACGGCGCCGGCACCACCTCGGGATCGGTCACGCGCGGCGTCGCCTGTCGCAACCCACGCGACCGCATGGTGTTGAGCAGCCGGCAGACATAGGCGCAGGTCAGGTCGGCCTTCAGCGTCCACGATGCGTTGGTGTAGCCGAAGGAGGACGCCAGATTGGGAATGTCGGAGAACATCATTCCCTTGTATTGGAGCGACTTGGCCGGATCGACCGCAACGCCGTCGACGGTCAGGGGAATACCGCTCATCAACTGCATTTCCAGTCCGGTGGCGGTGACGATGATGTCGGCCGGCAGTTCCGCACCGGACTTGAGCCGGATCCCCGTCGGCGTGAACCGCTCGATCTCATCCGTGACGACCGACGATGTTCCCGCCTTCAGCGAATCGAACAGGTCGGCATCGGGCACCAGGCACAGCCGCTGGTCCCACGGATTATAGCGCGGCGTGAAATGCCGATCGACCATCTCGTCGCCCAGGTGCCCGCGCGCCCAGCCGAGGATGCGCTCCTTGGCCTTTTCGGGATATTTGCGCGTGCGGCTGTAAAAGAACTGGCCGAGGATCACGTTCTTCCACCGGGTGATGCCATAGGCGATCTTGGACGGCAGCCGCCGTCGCAGCCAGTTGGCGATCCCGTCCTCGCTCGGCCGCGACACGACATAGGTCGGCGACCGCTGGAGCATGGTGACGTGCGCTGCCTGTTTGGCCATTTCGGGCACCAGCGTGACCGCGGTGGCGCCGCTGCCGATCACCACCACCCGCTTGCCGGCATAGTCGAGATCTTCGGGCCAGAATTGCGGGTGGACGATCCGCCCCGCGAAATCGCCGCTGCCGGCGAACTCCGGCGCATGGCCGCGCTGGTAGTTGTAATAGCCCGAACACATGAAGAGGAAGTTGCAGCTGATCTCCGCCCGCTCCCTGTCCGGCCCCCGCTCGACGGTGACGGTCCAGGCGGCGGCGTCGGTCGACCAGGCGGCGGCGACCACGCGGTGCTGGTATCGGATGTGCTTGTCCACGCCATAGTCGCGCGCCGCGTCGTTCAGATACTGGAGGATCGACGGCCCGTCGGCGATCGCCTTCGCCTGCGTCCACGGTCGGAACGAATAACCCAGCGTGTACATGTCGCTGTCCGAACGGATGCCGGGGTAGCGGAACAGATCCCATGTTCCGCCCAGCCGTTCGCGCCCCTCCAGCACGACGAAGCTGCGGTCGGGGGATCGCTGCTGAAGGAAATAGCCGGCGCCGATGCCGGAAATGCCGGCGCCCACCACCACGACGTCGAAATGTTCTGCCATCGATCGCTCTCCTGCGTACCCAATATTCCAAAATGAGTTGCAGGAAAAGACCGGCTACGTCGTCGGCGCCGCATCCAGCGCGTCGACCGCCTTTTCGAGGCGTTCGAGCATCGCGTTCATCGACGCCAGTTCGGCGGCGGAGAAATCGCCGAAAATGCGCGCCTCCATCTCCAGCGCCTTGGGCGCGACCTCGGCATAGAGCGCGTGACCCGCGGGGGTGAGCGCCAACAGGTGCGATCGCTGATCACCCGGATTGGGCGTGCGCGTCACCAGCCCGCGTTCGGCCAGCGCGGCGGTGGCGCGGCTGACCGTCACCTTGTCCATCCGCGTCGCCTGTCCCAGCGCCTGCTGGGTCAGCCCTTCGCTCTCCGCGATCACCGCCACCAGCCGCCATTCGGGAATGCGCAGCCCGAACAGCGCGCGATAGGTTTCCGCGATCGCATCCGACACCCGGTTCGATGCGATCGACAGGCGATAGGGCAGAAAGGCGTTGAGCCTGAGTTCGGGGGGCATCCTCTTCCCTTTCGATCCCGGCCGGCGTCGCGACCGCAACGATCCTTGCTGGAGCGCGACGCGCGGAACAAGGGGCAGGCGGTGGATTTGGGACTTTGACGCGCGCCGGAAGTCGCTTTAGTATCAATTGAAACCACTTCGGAGTCGCCACGATGACCGCGCAAGACAATCCCATGGGCCTGGACGGATTCGAGTTCGTCGAGTTCACCAGCCCCGATCCCGCCGCGCTGGCCGACCTGTTCGAAAAGATGGGTTTCACCCACGTCGCCACGCACAAGTCGAAGAACGTGCGCCGCTATGCCCAGGGCGACATCAACTTCCTGCTCAACATGGACGATGCCGGCCAGGTCGCGGGTTTCCGCAACGCACACGGGCCGTCAGCCAACGCGATGGCGTTCCGCGTGACCGACGCCGATGCCGCACTGAAGCTGGCGGTCGCGCGCGGCGCCGCCCCGGTCACCGGCGAGCACGGCCCCGGCGAGCTGGACATTCCGGCGATCGAGGGGATCGGCGGCGCCAACCTCTATCTGGTCGACCGCCACGGCGGCGAGACGATCTACGACACCGATTTCGTCCCCACCGGCAAGGGCGTGAACGACCGTTCGGTCGGGCTGCACACGCTGGACCATCTCACCCACAACCTCAATCGCGGGCGGATGGATTATTGGGCGGATTATTATGAGCGGATCTTCAACTTCCGCGAGATCCGCTATTTCGACATCGAGGGCCAGTCGACCGGGCTGTTCAGCAAGGCGATGACCGCCCCCGACGACAAGATCCGCATCCCGCTCAACGAAAGCCAGGACGAGCACTCGCAGATCGAGGAGTTCATCAAGGACTACAAGGGTGAGGGCATTCAGCACCTCGCGCTGTCGACCGACGACATCTTCGCCACGGTCGACCAGCTGCGCGCCAACGGCGTCCGGTTCCAGACGACGCCGCAGACCTATTTCGACCTGATCGACAAGCGGCTGCCCGGCCACGGCCACGACGTCGCCGAGATGCGCAAGCGCGACATCCTGATCGACGGCGCGCCGGAAACCGGGGGCGGGCTGCTGCTCCAGATCTTCACCGAGAACATGGTCGGACCGATCTTCTTCGAGATCATCCAGCGCAAGGGCAACGACGGCTTTGGCGAGGGCAATTTCAAGGCGCTGTTCGAGAGTATCGAGCTCGACCAGATCCGTCGCGGGGTGGTGCCGGGCGCAGTCGAGGCGTAACTTCTTCTGCCCTTGTGGGAGAAGGATACGAAGACTTGCCAGCTTGCTGGCTAGTCGGAGTTGGGTGAGGCGGACCGCGTCCCCCTCACCCTCCCATCGCTCCGCGATGGGCCCTCCCTCTCCCACGAGGGGAGAGGGATCAGGAGGCGACGATGACCGACTACATGACCGGCTTCGGCAACCATTTCGCCACGGAGGCGGTGGCGGGAGCGTTGCCGGTCGGGCGCAATTCGCCGCAGAAGCCGCCGTTCGGTCTCTACGCGGAGCAGCTTTCGGGCACCGCCTTCACCGCGCCGCGCCACGACAACCGGCGCTCGTGGCTGTACCGGCTGCGGCCGTCCGCCGCGCACCCGCCCTTCACCCGATACGACGGGGCGATCGGCTTCGCACCCGGCACGAGCGACGCGCCGCTTGCGCCCAACCGGCTGCGCTGGGGGCCGCTGGACATCGACCCCGCCGCCGACTGGCTCGACAGCCTGACGACGATGCTCGCCAGCCATCCGCCCGAGAGCCAGTCGGGCGCGGCGCTGCATATCTACCGCGCCGGCCGCGACATGGTCGACCGCGCTTTCGTCGATGCCGACGGCGAACTGATCCTGATCCCCGAACAGGGACGGCTGACGCTGTTCACCGAATTCGGGAAAATCGAGGTGTCGCCGGGCCAGATCGCGCTGATCCCGCGCGGCGTGCGCTTTCGCGTGACGCTGCCCGACGGACAGGCGCGCGGCTATGTCGCGGAGAACCACGGCCAGCCGTTCCGCCTGCCCGATCTTGGCCCGATCGGATCGAACGGCCTGGCCAACCCGCGCGACTTCGAGACGCCGGTGGCGTGGTTCGAGGATCGGGAGGGCGATTTCGAGCTGGTGCAGAAATTCCTGGGATCGCTGTGGACCACCAACCTTGGCCGGTCGCCGATGGACGTGGTGGCGTGGCACGGCAATCTCGCCCCGTGCCGCTATGATCTGGCGCGGTTCAACACGATCGGCACGGTCAGCTTCGACCATCCCGATCCGTCGATCTTCACGGTCCTCACGTCGCCCAGCGACGTGCCCGGCACCGCGAACGCCGATTTCGTGATCTTCCCGCCGCGCTGGATGGTGGCGGAGGACACGTTCCGCCCGCCGTGGTTTCACCGCAACGTGATGTCGGAGGCGATGGGGCTGATCACCGGCCAGTACGACGCCAAGGCCGACGGATTCCGCCCCGGCGCGCTGTCGCTGCATAACCAGATGAGCGGCCACGGCCCCGACGTGGCGAGTTGGAAGGGGGCGAGCGAGACCGAGCTCAAGCCGCACAAGATCGACGGCACCATGGCATTCATGCTCGAAAGCCGCTGGGTGTTCCGCCCGACCCGCTTCGCGCTCGACAGCGCGCAACTCGACGAGGATTACGACGAAGTCTGGTCGGGCTTCCCCAAGGCGGTGCTGCCCGGATAATTTTTCGCACGACTGTCGATTTCGCGCGTCCTCGTTCGTCTCCGGGGTAGGATCGCATGTCGCGGTCGGACGACGGAAAGGGTGAGACGATGAAATATGCGCTGCTGATCTATGGCGATGAGAAAGAATTCGACACGCCCGCCGCGATCGCGGAAATTCAGGCGCGCCACGGCGCCTTTGCCGAGGAACTGGGCGAGGCGTTGATCGGCGGCGAGGAATTGCAGGACGTCGCCACCGCGACCACCGTGCGGCATAATGGCACGGCCGCCACCGTACACGATGGCCCCTTTGCCGAGGCACGCGAGCAACTGGGCGGCTTTTATCTGATCGAGGCCGAGAATCTGGACGCCGCAATCGCTTGGGCCAGGAAGCTGCCGATGGGCCGCAGCGGCGCGGTCGAAATCCGCCCGCTGGCCGCAATGTGATACCGCTCGGGCGTGTCGCCCGGGATAGCGGCGGGCGCGTGATCGCCGCGCTCGCCGCGCGGTTTCGCGATCTCGACATCGCCGAAGACGCTTTTGCCGAAGCCTGCGCCCGCGCGGTGAAGGCGTGGGAAAGCGCGCCGCCGCGCGACCCGGCGGCATGGCTCTACCGCGTCGCCGAGCGGGTAGCGATCGATACCCTGCGCCAGCGCGGGGTGCGTGCCGCCGCCGTGCTGCCCGGCCCCGAACCTGAAGCGACCCTCGAGGAACGCCTGATAGGGGACGATATGCTGATCCCGGACGAGCGGCTGCGGCTGATCTTTGTGTGCTGCCACCCGGCGATCGCGCCCGAAGCGCGCGCTGCGCTGACGCTGCGGCTAGTGTGCGGGCTGTCGACCGGCGAGATTGCGCGCGCCTTTCTGATCACCGAGCCGACGCTGGCGCAGCGGCTGGTGCGCGCCAAGCGCAAGATCGCCACCGCCGGCATCTCCTTCGAAGTACCCGGCCCGGCGGCATGGAGCGAGCGGCTCGACGCGGTGCTGGCGACGCTCGAAATCGCCTATGCCCACGCCCATGCCGATGGCGGCGGCAGCGGTCGCCATGCCGGATATGCGATTGAGATGCGGCAGATGACGGGCGTGCTCGCCTCCTTGCTCCCCGACGAACCCGAGGTGCTGGCGCTGGCCGCGACGGTGCGCTTCGCCGAGGCGCGGCGCCCGGCGCGCAACGCCGGTGGCATGATGGTGCCGCTGTCCGAGCAAGACCCGGCCGGTTGGGACGCCGCGCTGATCGCCGAGGGGCATGAACTGTTGCAGCGCGCATTGGCGCTGGGCCGTCCGGGGTGGCGCACACTTCAGGCGATGATCCACGGTGAATGGTGCGCGCGGCGCTCACTGACCGAACCGCCGCCGTGGCGCGCAGTGCTGGCGCTCTACGATGCGTTACTGACGCTGCGCGACGACCCGATCGTGCGGCTCAACCGCGCCGTCGCGCTGGCCGAGGTCGCGGGGCCGGCCGAGGCGCTCGAACAGGTGGATGCGCTGGAGGCGGCGGGACTGGCCGCCTTCCTCCCCTATCACGCGGTGCGCGCCGATCTGCTGGCGCGGCTCGGCCTCAGCGATGCCGCGCGTGTAGCGTATGACGCCGCATTGACGCTTGGCCCCGAACGAGCCGAACGCACCTGGCTGGAGGCGCGGCGCGCTATCCTTTCATCTGGCGGGCGATCGCCTTCCTCGTAGCGGCGCCGTAGGGCGGCTTGAGCCCGGCCAGCCTGGCGACGTCGAGCCGCGATTGCTGAAAGATCGCGCGGGCGTGGCTGAACGTCCTGAAACCGTCATGGCCGTGATAGGCGCCCATCCCGGACGGGCCGATGCCGCCGAACGGCAGCTCCTCCATCGAAACGTGGAACACCACGTCGTCCAGCGTCACCCCGCCCGAAATGGTGCGGTCGAGCACGCGGCGGCGTTCGGCGGCATCGGTTCCGAAATAATAGAGGCCCAGCGGCCGGTCGCGGCGATTGACCTCGGCAATGGCGTCGTCGAGCGCATCGTAGCGCCGAAGCGGCAGGATCGGGCCGAAGATTTCCTCCTGCATCACCGTCATGTCGTCGGTCGCGCCGCGCACAATCGTCAGCGGCATCTTGCGGCTGTTGCTCGCGGCGAAATCCTCGTTGGCCGGGTTGACGGTGACCAGCTCCGCGCCCTTTGCCCGCGCATCGTCCAGCCAGTCGTTGAGGCGCTGGTGATGCCGGTCGTTGATGATCGCGGTATAGTCGGGGTTGGCGAGCAGGGTCGGGTACATCGCCGACGCCGACGCGACCAGCGCGTCGACCACCGCCCCCTCCTGTTCCGCCGGCACCAGCATGTAATCGGGGGCGAGGCAGATCTGCCCGGCGTTGAGCATCTTGCCCATCGCCACCCGCCCCGCCGCCGTTGTCACGTCCGCCGAGCGACCGAGGATCACCGGCGACTTGCCGCCGAGTTCGAGCGTGACCGGGGTGAGATTGTCGGCGGCGGCGTGGAGGATGTGGCGGCCGATGCCGGTCGCGCCGGTGAAGATCAGGTGATCGAATGGCAGCGCCGCGAACGCCTGACCGACATCGGCCCCGCCCGACACGAACACCAGTTCATCCGAAGCGAAATGTTGGGGCGCGACCTGTTCGAACAGCGCGGCGACGCGCGGGGTGAACTCGCTGGTCTTGACCATCGCGCGGTTGCCGGCGGCGAAGATTCCGGCCAGCGGCCCCATCACCAGATTGACCGGGAAATTCCACGGGCTGATCACCCCGACCACGCCCTTTGGCTGATATTCGACCCGCCCGCGCGCGCCGAGCAGGCCCAGAGGGAACATCACCGGGCGCTTTTCGGCGCGCGACCAGCGATCGACATGCTTCAGCGCGTGGCGAAGCGGTGCTATCGACGCGGCGATATCGGTGATCATCGACTGCTCGCGGCTGCGATGGCCGAAATCCTCGCTCAGGGCGTCGCAAAAGGCATCGGCGTTGTCGGCGATCATCGCGATCGCGCGCTTCAGGCGATCCTTGCGGATGGCGATGCCGACCGGCAGTTCGGCGGTGAAGGCGGCGCGCTGCGCGGCGAGCAGGGCAGGCAAGTCCATGGTCCACTCCCCCGGAAGGTCACACCAAGGTCACACCTGACGGCGTCACTTCGGCGGTATGGATGCGCGCTTGTGGCACTGCTCCACCGGTGGGCATCAAACCATGGGAGTGGGCCTGTAGGAAAGTTAAATCGTCACGCTGCCCGCCAGCCACGCGGCGAAGGCCCCCGCCGCGAGCAACGTGCCAAGCGGCAGGCGGTCGCTCGCGCGCATCCGCCGGATCAGCGCCACCGCCAGCCCGATCAGGCACGCGACCAGCAGCACGCCCGGCAACGCGCGCCAGCCGAGCCACAGCCCGATCGCGCCGAACAGCTTGGCATCGCCGCCGCCGAGCCCTTCGCGCCCGCGCAGCCGGCGATATCCCGCCGCGACCAGCCACAGCGCGGCGAAGCCGGCGACGCCACCGATCAGGCGATCGGCGAGCGGCGGTGCGCCGAACGCCGCGCCCGCCAGCGCCAGCGCGGCGGTCAATCCGTCGGGAAGCCAAAAGGCGCGGAAATCGATCGCCGCCAGCGCCAGCAACAGCCAGCCGAACCCGGCGCCGGCGACCCCGCCCCAACCCGGCGCGGCCAAACCGGCGGTGAGGCCGATCAGCGCGCCGATCGATTCGATCACCGGATGAAACGGCGCGATCTCGGCGCCGCAGGTGCGGCATCGGCCGCGCAGCGCGAGATAACCGACCAGCGGCACCAGTTCGAGCGGCCCCAGCGTCCGCGCGCAGCCATCGCACGCCGATCGCCCGGCGAGCGCGGAGCGCCCCGCCGGCCATCGGATCGCCACGGTGGCGATGAAGCTGCCGAACACCAGCCCGAGCACCCCCAGCAGCGCCGGCCAGGCGAAGCTTTCAGACATTCTTCTTGCGGATCAGATAGCGGTAGACGCCGAACAGGTTGATGCCGAGCAGCACGCCGTTCTGCGTGGTCAGCGCCCAGTCGGACGCGATGACGGCGCCCGCGATCCACGCACACGCCGATGCGACGAAGATCACGAACCCCCAGCCGGTGACGCGCCGCCCGCTATCGAGCGACACCATCAGCGCGGCCAGGATTCCGGTGCCGGTGGCGAACCATTTCAGGCCGAGGACGAGCGGGGAATCATCCACCGTCGACCACCGTCATCGCCGGCGGGCCGTCACGCCGCCTTCTTCAGGTGCCGCCGGCCGAGCAGTTCGGCGATCTGCACCGCGTTCAGCGCCGCGCCCTTGCGCAGATTGTCGCTGACGCACCACAGCGACAGGCCGTTCTCGACCGTGGGATCGTCGCGGACCCGGCTGATGTAGGTGGCATATTCGCCGACGCATTCGACCGGGGTGACGTAGCCGCCGTCCTCCCGCTTATCGACCAGCATGATGCCAGGCGCCTCGCGCAGGATCTTTTGCGCGTCCTCGGCCGACAGCTCGTTCTCGAACTCGATGTTGACCGCCTCGCTGTGGCCGACGAACACCGGCACGCGCACGCAGGTGGCGTGGAGCTTGATCGCGGGATCGAGGATCTTCTTGGTCTCGACCACCATCTTCCATTCTTCCTTGGTCGATCCGTCGTCGAGGAAGCTGTCGATGTGCGGGATCACGTTGAACGCGATCTGCTTGGTGAATTTCTTCGGCTCGGCCGAATCGCCGACGAAGATGTTGCGGCTCTGTTCGAACAGCTCGTCCATCCCCGCCTTCCCCGCGCCCGACACCGACTGATAGGTCGCGACGACCACGCGCTTGATCCTCGCCACGTCGTGCAGCGGCTTGAGCGCCACCACCAGCTGCGCGGTCGAGCAGTTCGGGTTGGCGATGATGTTCCTGGCGCGATAGCCGTCGATCGCCTCCGGATTCACTTCCGGCACGATCAGCGGCACGTCGGGGTCCATGCGATAGTGCGAGGCGTTGTCGATCACCGTGCAGCCGGCGGCGGCAAAACGCGGGGCGTGGGCGATCGACCCTTCGGAGCCGATCGCGAACAGCGCGATGTCCCAGCCGGTGGGATCGAAATGCTCGATGTTCTGGACGGTCAGCATCTTGCCGGTGTCGCCATATTCGACCTGATCGCCCTGGCTGCGCGACGACGCCAGCACCGCGACCTCATCCGCCGGAAATTCACGATCGGCGAGGATCGCCAGCATCTCGCGCCCGACATTCCCGGTCGCGCCAGCGACCACCACCCGGTAACCCATATCTTGACCCTTGCTTGGAAACGCGCCCGTTCCTTAGGCGCCCGCGCGCCATTTGGAAGCAGCTTTTGAACGTGGTGGGCCAAGTTTGACTTACAAGGTTGCGCCGCGGGTGCCGCTCCGGGTCACGCTCAGGGCACGTCCTCACCCGGATCGACGCCCCACAGGTGGATCGCCTCGACATAGCCGGCGCGTCCCTTCACGTCGAAGCGGCACCAGCCGCGCGCGCACCGGCTGATCCGGCCGACCACCCCCGGCGCCGCGCGCCATTCGACATGGGCGGCGATGTCGGGCGCGGCGCGCATCGCGACGATCTGATCGGTGACGAAGCCGGTGCGCACGTCGGTGAGCAGGGCCGCGAGCATCCAGCCCTGGGTGCCGCCCGGATCCTCGACCTTGCGCCATTCCTTGTAGACGTCGATCACCCGGATCGGCAGGCCCGACCGCTGGTAGAGCCAGCTCGCCGGATAATTGCGCCCGGGGCCGGTCCGCATCCGCGCCTTTCCGGCTGAGATCGAGGCGTAATAGGGCGGCTTGCGCGTCTGCGCCTCCGCCGGCGGCGCGGGCATCGCCAGCGCCGCGCCGACCGCCAGCCCCGTCAACAGCGTGATCGATCGCATCGGTGCCCCTTTGTTGGTCATCGCCCGATCTAGCCAGCAGCGGCCACGCGGTTCAACCGTTGACTGATCCCTCCCACGTGGCCAATCCGGGATTCGATGGTCAAACGCCCCGCCCGCCCCAAGGTGATCGTCACGCGCGAGCTTCCCGACGCGGTGATGGATCGGATCGACACGCTGTTCGACGCGACGCTCAATCGCGACGACGCCCCGGTCGATCTGGCCGCGGCGATGGCGGACGCCGACGTGCTGGTGCCGACCGTGACCGACGCGATCACCGCCGAGCTGATCGCCGGCGCCGGCGACCGGCTGAAGCTGATCGCCAATTTCGGCGCGGGGGTGAACCACATCGACCTGAAGGCGGCGCGGGCGCGCGGCATCATCGTCACCAACACCCCCGGCGTGCTGACCGAGGATACCGCCGACATGACGATGGCGCTGATCGTCGGGGTGCCGCGCCGGCTGGTGGAGGGCGAGAAGCTGGTGCGATCGGGCGGGTGGAAGGGCTGGTCGCCCGGCGGCGTGCTGGGCCACCGCGTCGGCGGCAAGGCGCTGGGCATCCTGGGCATGGGCCGGATCGGCCAGGCGGTGGCGCGCCGCGCGCGCGCGTTCGGGCTGGCGGTCCATTACCACAACCGCCACCGGCTGCCCAAGGTGGTGGAGGCCGAGTTCGGCGCGCAGTGGCACCCCCACCTCGACGAGATGCTGGCAAGCATCGACATCCTGACGATCCACACCCCGCTCAACGACGACAGCCGCGACCTGCTCGATGCGCGGCGCATCGCGCTGCTGCGGCCGCACGTCTACCTGATCAACACGTCGCGCGGCGGCATCGTCGACGAGGACGCGATGATCGACGCGATCGAGGGAGGGCGGCTGGCCGGCGCCGGGCTGGACGTGTGGCGTCACGAGCCGGCGATCGACCCGCGACTGCTGGCGCTGCCCAATGTGGTGATGACGCCGCACATGGGATCCGCGACCTATGAGGGCCGGCTGGCGACCGGCGACCGTGTGATCGCCAACATCCGCGCGTGGGCCGACGGCCACCGCCCACCCGATCAGGTGCTTGAAGGCTGGGTGTGAACCGCGCATCGTCACGGCCTGTTTCATAAAAGGGCCGGACATGCTGGATCGCTTTTTCACCGTCACCGCCGCGCGCATCGCCGCGCTCGCCGGGCAACCGTTCGCGTTCATCGCCGCGGCGAGCCTGATCATCCTGTGGGCCGTGACCGGCCCGATCTTCCACTATTCGGATACGTGGCAGCTGGTGGTGAACACCGCGACGACGATCGTCACCTTTCTGATGGTGTTCCTGATCCAGAATTCGCAGAACCGCGATGCCGGTGCGATGCAGGCCAAGCTCGACGAGTTGATCCGCGCCCAGCAGGAGGCGCGCGTCGAGTTCATCGGGGTCGAGCACCGCACGGACAAGGAGATCGAGGCGATCCGCGACGCGCTGGAACGCGAGTGCGATCCCGAGGACAAGGCGACCGCGAAGGAAACCTTCGAGATGCTGCGCCGGCGCTATTAGGAACCGCGAGCCGCGGCGCGTCCGATCGGGCCGCCGCGGCTGATCTGGAGGCAAGGGGATGTCCGCCGGTGGCGGAAATCCCTAGTCTTTACCGTGGGTTGGTGGAGCCGAGGGGGATCGAACCCCTGACCTCTGCAATGCCATTGCAGCGCTCTCCCAGCTGAGCTACGGCCCCACACCCCGGGAAGGCGCTGCCCTCTACGCGGGCCTTGCGCCTTGTGCAAGGGGGTCACGAAAGATGTTTCGCGCCCCTTGCAAATTAATCAGCTTTCCTCGTCGGAATCGCCGGTCGGCACACCCAGATCGTCGTCGCCGCCCAGATCGACATCGTCGTCCGCGCTCGGCTCCTCCTCCTCGTCGACCTCCAGGTCCAGATCCTCGGCGCCGAGATCGGAATCGGCCTCCTTCTCCGGCTTGGCGGTCTTCGCCGCCTCGAACGGCAGCGGCTGCTTGGACTTGAGGATCGGCTCCGGTTCCCAGGTCACGCCGCAACTGATGCAGGTGACCGGGTCATCCTTGCCGAGATCGTAGAACCGCGTGCCACACTTCGGACAGGCCCGCTTCGTGCCCCATTCGGGCTTCACCATGAACCGCTCTCGCTTACTGAAAAAAGGGGGTTTCGGGGAGTTGGTCCGCCGAAGTGGGGCGCGCCTTGCCATAGCGCAACCCGGCTGTCAAAGACCGCGCCCGATGCACACCCCCCACCCCGCCCCGCTCGCGATCGCCGCGCCCGTCCCGCTGCGCGGCACCGTGACCGTTCCGGGCGACAAATCGATCAGCCATCGTTCGCTGATGCTGGGGAGCATCGCCGTGGGCGAGACGCGCATCCAAGGGTTGCTGGAGGGCGAGGACGTACTGGCGACCGCCACCGCGATGCGGGCGATGGGCGCGACGATCGAGCGTGATGCCGACGGCCTGTGGCGCGTCAACGGCGTCGGCGTCGGCGGGCTGCTCCAGCCGGCCGGCGCGCTGGAGATGGGCAATTCGGGCACGTCGACCCGGCTGCTGATAGGGCTGGTCGCCAGCCATCCGATCACCGCCACCTTCACCGGCGACGCGTCGCTTTCGGCGCGGCCGATGGGTCGGGTGATCGATCCGCTGTCACGCATGGGCGCGGATTTCACCGCCAGCCCGGGTGGGCGCCTGCCACTGATGGTGCGCGGGATCTGCCCGGCGGTGCCGATCACCTATGAGCTGCCGGTCGCGTCCGCGCAGGTGAAGTCGGCGGTGCTGCTGGCCGGGCTCAACGCGCCGGGGATCACCCGCGTGATCGAGCGCGTGCCGACCCGCGACCACAGCGAGCGGATGCTGCGCGGATTCGGCGCCGAGCTGACCGTCGAGGACGGCGTCATCTCGATCGCAGGCGAGGCGGAACTGACCGCGCAGGACATCGTCGTACCGGGCGACCCGTCGTCCGCCGCATTCTGGATGGTCGCCGCCAGCATCGTGCCGGGCAGCGATATCGTCATCCGCAACGTCGGGCTGAATCCGACTCGCGCCGGGCTGGTGACCGCATTGCGGCTGATGGGCGCGGACATCACCGAACAGGACGCCCGCACCGTCGGCGGCGAACCGGTCGCCGACCTGCGCGTGCGCCACGCCGCGCTGACCGGGATCGAGGTGCCGCCGGAACTCGCCCCCAGCATGATCGACGAATATCCGGTGCTGTTCGTCGCGGCGACCTTTGCCGCGGGGCGCACCGTCGCGCGCGGGGCGGAGGAATTACGGGTCAAGGAATCGGACCGGATCGCGGTAATGGCGGCCGCGCTGACCGCCGCCGGCGCGGCGATCACGGAACATCCCGACGGGCTGACGATTGAAGGCCGTGGCGGCGATCCCCTGCCCGGCGGCGTGCGGATCGCATCCAGCCTGGATCACCGGATCGCGATGAGCATGGGGGTGGCGAGCATGAGAGCGACACGGCCGATCGAGATCGACGACGCGGCGCCGATCGCGACGAGCTATCCCGATTTCATCGCCACCGCCGCCGCGCTGGGCGCCGAACCGACGTGGCTCGACCGATGAGCGCGCGTCGCGGCACGGGGCCGGCGTCATGATCGTCGCGGTCGACGGCCCCGCCGCGTCGGGCAAGGGGACGATCGCCCGCGCGATCGCCCGCCATTATCGCCTGCCGCACCTCGACACCGGGCTGCTCTATCGCGCGGTCGCGGCAACTCTGCTCGACCGCGAGCTGGACGCGGAGAAGGAGGCCGACGCGGTCGCCTCCACCGATTTCGACGAAGCGTTGCTGGCGGACGACCGGCTCAAGGACGACCGCATCGGCAAGGTCGCGTCGATCGTGTCCGCGCACCCGCTGGTCCGCGCCGCGCTGCTCCAACGCCAGCGCCGGTTCGCGCAGCAGCCGGGCGGCGCGGTGCTCGACGGGCGCGACATCGGCACGGTGATCGCGCCGGGCGCGGACGCCAAGCTGTTCGTCAAGGCCACGCCGATGATCCGTGCCCAGCGCCGCCACGCCGAGCTGCGCGCGCGCGGATCGACCGTCAGTTTCGACAAGGTGCTGGCCGACATCCGCGCCCGCGACGAACGCGACAGCACCCGCAGCCAGGCGCCGCTCAGGATGGCCGACGACGCCGTCTTGCTCGACACCTCATTCCTCTCTATAGACGCCGCCGTCCAGCGGGCGATCGCGCTCGTGGAGGCAAGGACGGCGGCGAAGGCGGGAACGCCCTAGCCCGCGGGGCGCGGAGCGGATCGGGTCAACCGATCGCGCTGGCCGCGCCGTTTGCGCATTTGTCCAGACCCACGCTCGGGCACGCTCGCCCCGGTGGACGCCGCGACCGGCATTCGGCCGCCACGGCAAAGTGAGGCCAAGACCGCCGGAGACAACCGGCTGGCCGGAAAACGACGAAACAGGAACCACATCTTTATGGCAACTGCCGCCAATCCCACCCGCGACGATTTCGCCGCCCTTCTCGAACAGACGCTCGGCGCCGCCGACAGTTTCGAGGGCCGGGTCGTCATCGGCACCGTCACCGCGATCGAGAACGATCTGGCGGTCATCGACGTCGGCCTGAAGTCCGAAGGCCGCGTGCCGCTGCGCGAATTCGCCGCGCCGGGCCAGAAGGCCGAGCTGAAGGTCGGTGACGAAGTCGAAGTGTTCGTCGATCGCGTCGAGAACGCCAACGGCGAAGCGATGCTGAGCCGCGACCGCGCCCGCCGCGAAGCCGCATGGGACAAGCTGGAAGGCGAGTTCGCCCAGAACACCCGCGTCGACGGCGTGATCTTTGGCCGCGTCAAGGGCGGCTTCACCGTCGACCTGTCCGGCGCCGTGGCGTTCCTGCCCGGCAGCCAGGTCGACATCCGCCCGGTGCGCGACGTCACCCCGCTGATGGACATCCCGCAGCCGTTCCAGATCCTGAAGATGGACCGCAAGCGCGGCAACATCGTCGTGTCGCGCCGCGCCGTGCTGGAAGAGACCCGCGCGGAGCAGCGTTCGGGCCTGATCCAGTCGCTGGCCGAGGGCCAGGTGATCGACGGCATCGTCAAGAACATCACCGATTACGGCGCGTTCGTGGACCTGGGCGGCATCGACGGCCTGCTCCACGTCACCGACCTGAGCTACAAGCGGGTCAACCACCCGTCGGAAGTGCTCAACATCGGCGACACGGTGCGCGTGCAGATCATCCGCATCAACCGCGACACCCAGCGCATCAGCCTGGGCATGAAGCAGCTTGAGAGCGATCCGTGGGATGGTGCCGGCACCAAGTACCCGGTCGGCGCCAAGCTGTCGGGCCGCGTGACCAACATCACCGAATATGGCGCCTTCGTCGAGCTGGAGCCGGGCATCGAGGGTCTGGTCCACGTGTCCGAGATGAGCTGGACCAAGAAGAACGTCCATCCGGGCAAGATCGTGTCGACCAGCCAGGAAGTCGAAGTCGTCGTGCTCGAGGTCGATGAGGACAAGCGCCGCATCAGCCTGGGCCTGAAGCAGGCGCAGGCCAACCCGTGGGATGCCTTTGCCGAGGCGCACCCGGTTGGCTCGACCGTCGAGGGCGAGGTCAAGAACGCCACCGAATTCGGCCTGTTCATCGGCCTGGACAACGACGTCGACGGCATGGTCCACATGTCCGACATCGCCTGGGGCATCTCGGGCGAGGACGCGCTCAACCTGCATCGCAAGGGCGAGACCGTCCAGGCGGTGGTGCTGGCGATCGAGCCGGACAAGGAGCGCATCAGCCTGGGCATGAAGCAGCTCGAGCGTGGTGGCCCGTCGGCCGCCGCGGCGGCGGCTGGCGGCGCCGGCGGTGCCGGATCGCGCGTCAACAAGAACGAGATCGTCACCGTGACGGTGCTCGAAGTGCGCGACGCGGGCCTTGAGGTGCAGGTCGGCGACGATGGCGCCACCGGCTTCATCAAGCGCACCGACCTGGGTCGCGACCGCGACGAGCAGCGTCCGGAGCGTTACCAGGTCGGGCAGAAGTTCGACGCGATGGTCACCGGCTTCGATCGTTCGAAGAAGCCGACCTTCTCGATCAAGGCGATGCAGATCGCCGAGGAGAAGCAGGCCGTTGCGCAGTACGGTTCGTCGGATTCGGGCGCGTCGCTGGGCGACATCCTGGGCGAGGCGCTGAAGGCTCGCAATTCCGAAACCAAGTAATCGTGGATTCCGGTGCGGTGGATCACCACCGCACCGGACCACAACAGCGTATACGAAGTTGAAAAACGCCGGACGATTCGCATAGATGGGGGAATCGTAGGGCGAAACGGCAAGAGGCCGTCGGGGGTAGAATGATCCGATCCGAACTCGTCCAGTTGCTCGCGCGCGACCATCCCGACCTGTCGAATCAGGACATCGAGAAGATCGTCGATGTCTTCTTCGACCAGATCGTCAGCCGGCTGATCGCCAACGGCCGCGTCGAACTGCGCGGGTTTGGCGCCTTTTCGACCCGCGAGCGCGATGCGCGCACCGGCCGCAACCCGCGCACCGGCGAGACGGTCAGCGTCGACGCCAAGCGGGTGCCCTATTTCAAGCCCGGCAAGGAAATGCGCGCGCGCCTGAACATGGGATAATCGCGCGGTTTGTCGCCGCCGACCGTCACGGCGGGTTGACGCGAGCGCCGCCACGCGCTCCGGTCCATATCATGCGCGGACGTGGCGAAATTGGTAGACGCACGGGACTTAAAATCCCTTTCCGGTCACGGAGTGCGGGTTCGAGTCCCGCCGTCCGCACCATCGCCGGCGTGGCGATGCTTGCCCTTGCGCTGGGTGGCTGCGGCCAGCGGCGCACCGACGACCAGCCCGTCGAAGTCAGCGTGATCGGCGGCCCGGCGGCGCTGGGCGATCCGAATCGCGGTCCCCTCTCCCCCGCCGGCCAGATGTTGCTCCACGCCACCGCGCAGGGGCTGGTACGATTCGACGCCAGCGGCGGGATCGAGCCGGGGCTGGCCGAACGCTGGATCGTCATCGACGACGGCAAGAGCGTGATCTTTCGCCTGAGCGAGGCCGAATGGCCGAACGGCGACGCGGTCACCGCCGACGATGTCGTGCCGGTGCTGCGGCGGGTCATCGCACGCGCCAGCCGCAATTCGCTGGCGCCCTACCTCACCGCGATCGACGAGATCGTCGCGATGACGCCGCAGGTGATCGAGATCCGCCTGTCGCGCCCGCGCCCCGACATCCTCAAGCTGTTCGCCCAGCCGGAACTGGCGATTCCCGCCCCGCGCGGCGGCGGCGGCACCGGGCCGTTCCGCATCGAGCGCGAATCGCGCCCCGGCATCCTGCTGCGCCCCGGCATCGATCCGCTGCGCGCCACCGACGACGAGGCCGTCGATCCGTCGCCGCATGATTTCGTGCGGTTGCGCGGCGAACGCGCGGCGCTGGCGATCGCGCGGTTCGCGGCCAAGAAGCTCGACCTGGTCAGCGGCGGTAGCATCGGCGACTGGCCGATCCTGAAACATGCCGGGATCGCGCCGGCCAACATCCGGGTGGACGCGGCGGCGGGATTGTTCGGGCTGGCGGTGGCGAATCGCGACGGATTCCTGGCCGATCCGATCAATCGCGGGGCGGTGGCGATGGCGATCGACCGCGCCGCGCTGACCCGCAACATCACCCCGAACTGGCGCAGTGCCGAGAATGTGCTGCCGGAACAGCTCGATTCGGCCGCGCCACCGGCGGCCCCGGCGTGGACGGCGGTCGCGCCCGACGATCGCATCGCCACCGCGCAGGCGCGCGTCGCGCACTATCAGCAGAGCCATCCCGGCCCGGTGACGCTGCGGATCGCGGTGCCGGCGGCGCCGGGCGGGACGCTGATCTATGCCGAGATCGCGGCGGCGCTGCGCGCGGTCGGCCTCTCGCCGCAGCGCGTCGACGGCGACGCCCCGGCCGAGCTGCGGCTGGTCGATGCCGTCGCCCCCTATGACAGCGCGCGCTGGTATTTGCGCACCGCGTGCCAGCCGTGCGGCGAAGAGGCCGCGACGCTGATCGAGGCGGCGCGCGACGCCCCGACGCTGCCCGAGCGGGCGATGCGGCTGGCGGAGGCCGACGCGGCGCTGGCCGGGGACGTCGCGTTCATCCCGATCGCCCAGCCGCTGCGCTGGTCGCTGGTCGCGGCGCGGCTGCGCGCGTGGACGCCGAACGCGCGCGCGTTCCATCCATTGAACCACCTGCGCGCCGCCCCCAGATAACGCCCATGGCTAAAGCGATCCCCATCATGCAGAATGTTCCGCTGGGCACCGACCCGATCTCGATCCGCCGCCGGATAGAGGTGATGGAGAAGCTGCTCGAGCGCAGCTTCACCATTCCCGGCACGCGGCAGCAGTTCGGGCTGGACGTCATCCTGGACCTAGTGCCGTTCGGCGGCACCACGATCGCGGCGGTGATGGGCGCCTATATGGCGTGGGAAGCACGCAACCTGGGCATGTCCAAGACGCAGGTGGCGCGCATGGCCGGCAACATCGGCGTCGACTGGGCGCTGGGGATGATCCCGTGGGTGGGCGCGATCCCCGATTTCTTCTTTCGCTCCAACACCCGCAACCTGCGGATCATCCGCAAGCACCTCGACAAGCATCACCCGGCCAGCGCGGTGATCGACCTGTAATCAGGCGCCGCGCCAGATCTTGAGCCCCGCCGGCGGGCGCAGCCCGCGCTGGTGCGCGGGACAGGCGGTGAAGGCGAATTGCCGGTCGAGGCACAGCCACACCTCCTCCAGCCAGCCGGACTTGTTGGCGGTGACGCGCATCATGCTGGCGCTCAGCCCGCGATTGGCGCGCGCGAAGGCGGTGGCGAACTGGCCGACGGTGAGGTTGGACTGGCGCGACAGCGCGTTCATGTCCGGGTAGCGCAGCCGGGCATAGAGGCCGGTCGAGCGGGCGAAATATTGCGCGGGCGGCACGCCCATGCAGGTGCCATGCTTGGCATATTCGTGCTGGAGCAGCTGCACCGAAGGGGTCGCGCACAGGTTCTTGCGCAGCACGTCGGCGCTGAGCGGCGCCGCCGCCCGGCAATATTGCGGCCACTGCGCCCCGGTGCCGTCGGGCCACAGCCCGTGCAGGGTAAAGCCGAAGCGATTGCCGCTGGCGCACTGGAATCGCGCCGAAGCGTCGCGCGCGTTGCCGTGGCAATATTGCGGCGCCCAGGTGATCGCCAGCGTATAGCCGCCGATCGGCACCACCCGGCGCGGTTCGCGCGTGTCCGGCCCCTCGGCGCGCGGCCGGGGCAGATCGCCCGGCACGGCGCAACGATAGGCCTGCGCCGAGGCGGCAGCGGGCGCGAGCAGCGCGGCGACGGAGAGCGCGACGCGGATCATGCCCCCGGCTCCCCGGTCACCAGTTCCTCATCGAGCGGATCGACCTCACCGAACCACGGGCGCGTATCGGAGCGAAACAGCATCGCCACCGCCGCCGCCTGAAGCACGATCGCCAGCGCGGCGAGCACCCCCGACACGCCGCTGGGGAAGGTGCCGCGCACCAGCATCAGCGCAATGCCGAGCAGGCCGATCGCGAACAGCACCACCAGAATCCACTTGGCGATCGTGCTGCCGCGCCGCGCGATGAAGAACCACAGCAGCAGCGGAATGACGAATCCCATCGCGGTCATCGCATAGAGGAAAACGGCGCCGAGCGCGGCGACATCGGGGTTGGCCATCGCGGACGCCAGCGTGGTGCGCCACGACAGCGCGGTGTTGGCGATCCCGACCAGCCAATAGCCAAGGTAGAATTGCTCGAAGCGCACGATCGATGGCGGTCGTGTCATGTCCGTCTCCCTCCCCCGAAGATCCGTGGTGCCGAGGATAGCGTTCCCTACGCCCCCGGCAAGCGCGCGACGAAATCGAGCCCGATATCGGCCGCGGGAGCCGATTGGGTCAGCCGCCCGACGCTGATGAAGCTCACGCCCGATTCGGCGATGGCGCGGATCGTTTCCAGCCGCACGCCGCCCGACGCCTCGGTCGGCACGCGCCCGCCGACCAGCGTCACCGCGCCGCGCAGCGTCGGCGGGTCCATGTTGTCGAGCAGCAGCCGGGTGGCGCCGGCGGCCAGCGCCGGCTCGATCTGATCGACGCGATCGACCTCGACGATGATCTCCGCGATGCCGGCGGCGACGGCGCGGCGCACCGCCTCCCCCACCGATCCGGCGACGGCGACGTGGTTGTCCTTGATCATCGCCGCATCCCACAGCCCCATGCGGTGATTGGACGCGCCGCCCATGCGGGTCGCGTATTTTTCCAGCACGCGCAGGCCGGGAATGGTCTTGCGCGTGTCGAGCAGCGTCGCGCCGGTGCCGGCGATCTTGTCGACATAGGCGCGGGTCATCGTCGCGATGCCCGACAGATGCTGGACGGTGTTGAGCGCCGACCGCTCCGCCGTGAGCAGCGCGCGCGCCTTGCCCGACAGGCGCATCAGATCGGTGCCGGGCGCCACCCGGTCGCCGTCCCGCACCAGCGGCTCGACCGTCACGTCGGGGTCGAGCGCGCGGAAGAACGCCTCGGCGATCGGCAGGCCGGCGACGGTGATCGCGTCGCGGCTGTCCATCGCCCCGTCGAACACCGCATCGGCCGGGATCACCGCCGCAGAGGTGATGTCGCCCCCCCGCCCCAGATCCTCGGCCAGCGTCGCGGCGACAAACGCGGCGAGATCGAAATCCGGCAGTGTCCACTTCATGCCCGATCGTCTCCCATGCTGGTGCCGGCGCGCGCTTGTGGCATAACCAGCGCGACATAGCACAGCGGGAAATCGCCGATATGGCCAAGGACGACGACAAGGATCTGAGCGAGCTGGAACAGCTTCAGCTCGGGCTGGTGCGGATGCAGGCGGCGGCGGCCGAGAGCGGCGACCGCGTGGTGATCGTGCTGGAAGGGCGCGACACGGCGGGCAAGGACGGCGCGATCCGCGTCATCACCGAGCACCTGTCGGTGCGCAACACGCGGGTGGTGGCGCTGCCGAAGCCGTCCGATCGCGAGCGCGGGCAATGGTATTTCCAGCGTTACGCCGCGCACCTGCCCGCCCCCGGCGAACTGGTGATCTATAATCGCAGTTGGTACAATCGCGCCGGGGTGGAGGTGGTCAACGGCTTTTCCACCCCCGCCGAACAGGCGCAGTTCCTGCGCGACGCCCCCGATTTTGAGCGGATGCTGGTCGAAAGCGGGATCACGCTGATCAAGTTCTGGCTCGACATCAGCAAGCACGAACAGGCCGACCGGTTGAAGCAGCGGCGCACCAATCCGCTGAAGGCGCTCAAGATCTCCGCGCTCGACGCGGTGGCGCAGGATAAATGGGCCGAATATTCGGCGGCGCGCGACACGATGCTGGAACGCACCGACACCCCGGTGGCGCCGTGGACCTGTGTGCTGAGCGATCACAAGAAACCGGCACGCAAGGCGATCATCCGTCACATCCTGCGATCGGCGGCCCCGGCCAAGATCGCCGGCCAGATCGACGCGCCCGATCCCGACGTGCTGTTCCCGTTCCGGATGGAGGCGATCAACGAGGGACGGTTGGCGAAATAGGGCCCGTCATTGCGAGCGGCGCAGCCCCGCGGCAATCCAGGGTGTCATCCGCTGCGCTGGATTGCTTCGCAGCGCTTGCAATGACGCCTACCCCGCCCCGCGCATCCGCGTCGCCACGAACAGCGTCAGCGCCACGCCCCAGCCGCACGCCAGCCAGATCGCCGTCGTCCCCAGCCGGGCATAGCCGACCGCGCCGGCGATCGCGCCCAGTGTCAGGCTGAGCCACAGCAGCGCATAGGCGCCCCAGCCGGCCAGCCGCTTGCCGAGGATCAGCCCGGCCAGCCCGTGGCCGATCCGCACCAGGCTGCCGGTCATGTAGGTCAGGCCGACGCGGGTCTCGCCGTCGCGCTCGAACACCGCGTTGACCGCGCCCATGGCGAAGGCCATCACGAACGCGGTCGACCAGAGGTGGCGCAGATCGGCCAGCGTGGCGGCCAGCGCCAGCAGCGCGGTGACCAGGATCAGCAGCGCCAGCCTGCGCCGCGCCCCGGCGCGATGCCCGACGACGGTGCCGCCGGCCACGCCGGCGACGAAGGTGACGATCAGCGCCGCCGGGATCGCCGCCTGGCCGGCCGAATCGACCAGCCCGACCGCGAACCGCGTTGAATTGCCGCTCATGAACGACGCGAAATAGCCGCCCGACGCGATGAAGGCGATGGCATCGACATAGCCCGCCAGCGCCGACAGCCCCATCGCCAGCGCGCGCGCGTCCAGGTCATGCCGGATCATGATCGGGTGGCGTTCCCGGCGGGCGGCGGCGGCGGGTTCAGTCCCCGGTGACCCGCACCGGCCCCAGATCGCCCATGCCAACGGTGCCGCTGGCCATCGCCAGCATCCGGTCGAGGCTGGTCTTGGCCTTGAGCCGCAGCCCTTCCTCGATCTCGATGCGCGGTTCGAGGTCGCGCAGCGCGAGGTAGAGCTTTTCCATCGTGTTGAGCGCCATGTACGGGCAGATGTTGCAGTTGCAGTTGCCGTCGGCACCCGGCGCGCCGATGAAGGTCTTGTCCGGCACCGCCTTTTCCATCTGGTGGATGATGTGCGGTTCGGTGGCGACGATCAGCGTGTCGGCGGGGTTGACCACCGCGAAGTTGAGGATGCCGCTGGTCGAGCCGACGTAATCGGCGTGGTCGAGCACGTGCGGCGGGCATTCGGGATGCGCGGCGACCGGGGCATCGGGGTGCTGGGCCTTGAGCTTGAGCAGCTCGGTCTCGCTGAACGCCTCGTGCACGATGCACACGCCCGGCCACAGCAGCATGTCGCGGCCCATCTTGCGGTTGATGTAGCCGCCCAGATGCTTGTCGGGACCGAAGATGATCTTCTGGTCGAGCGGGATCTGGCTGAGGATCTTTTCCGCCGACGAGGAGGTGACGATGATGTCGCTGAGCGCCTTCACCTCGACCGAACAGTTGATGTAGGTCAGCGCGATGTGATCGGGGTGCTGCGCGCGGAACGCGGCGAACTGCTCGGGCGGGCAGCTGTCCTCGAGCGAACAGCCGGCGTCCATGTCGGGCAGCACGACGATCTTGTCCGGCGACAGCACCTTGGCCGTCTCCGCCATGAAGCGCACACCGCAAAAGGCGATGACGTCGGCGTCGGTCTCCGCCGCCTTGCGCGACAGGTCGAGGCTGTCGCCGACGAAGTCCGCGATGTCCTGCAATTCGGGCTTTTGGTAATAATGGGCGAGGATGACGGCGTTGCGTTCCTTGCGCAGCCGGTCGATCTCCGCGAGCAGATCGGTGCCCGCAAGATTGCCGCCAATGCCGTGCCGTGCGTCCATGTCATCGCCCTCAATCGTACAAGGCCCAGATGGACGCCCAGGCGCCGGGGATCAAGACTCCGTCGGGTCAGGAACCGTTGTCGAGCACCTCGGCAACCGAGCGGGTGGTGTCCCAGCGTTCGTGGTCGCGCCGTTCCGGGGGGAAGGTGACGACGACACGGACGTCGCCCAGCCCGGCGGCGGCGAGCGGCCGGGCGAGCAGATCGGCGACCGCGCGGCGGGCGTGTTCGCGCGCCTGCGCCATGCGTTCGGGCGACTGTGCCTCACGCGACGCCGCGGTGCCGGCATGGAGCGAGGTCAACCGGCTCAGCTCCTCCGCCGCGCCGCGCGTGACGAACAGGCCGTTGGTCTGCACCAATGTCCGGCGCCCCTCATCGGTGTTGGGCGCCGCCGGGACGACATCGGGCGCGTCGACGATCAACGTGCGGGTATCGGCGTTCCACTGGAGATCGCGCGCGCCCAGCCGCGACAGATCGACGAAATAGGACACGGAATAGGGCATCTTGACGATCTGGTCGCTGCGCAGCCAGCCCATCGCGCGGATGTCCGACGCGGTGCTCTGGACGGTGCCCGAGAGGTCGGCGACCTTGAGCGCGCTGGCGCCGGCGAGGCGCGCCGACACGATCTGGGTGATCGGCTGCCCGCCCTCCCCCGGCACGGTCGCAACGCGCTCTTCGCGATAACGGTCGTAGAACCACACGCCGGTGGCGACGACGATCGCCGCCACCACCGCCACCGCCATCATCCGCAGGTGCTCGGGGTTCAGGCGAGGCGCCATGCACCGTCCTCCGCGCCGTCGACCAGCCCGCGCGCGCGCAGGTCGAGCAGATGCGCCAGCACCGATCGCGCGGCGGCCGGGTGCATCCGCTTGTCGAGCCCGGCATACATCGCCGGCACCATCGCATCGAGGTGATCGGTGCCGCGCTCGATCAGGCGCAGAATCTGCCCTTCGCGCTGCTTGCGGTGCCCGAGCATCCCGCGCACCAGCCGCTGCGGATTGTCGACCGCCGGGCCGTGGCCGGGGTAATAGACGCGGTCGTCGCGCCCCATCAGCCTCTCCAGGCTGCGGATATAGTCGCCCATGTCGCCGTCGGGCGGCGAGACGATGCTGGTCGACCAGCCCATGACGTGATCGCCGCTGAACAGCGCCTTGCTCTCCTCCAGCGCGAAGCACAGGTGGTTGGAGGTGTGGCCGGGGGTGGCGACGGCGGTGAGCGTCCAGCCCTGCCCCGCCACCGCATCGCCATCGGCCAGCACGCGATCGGCGGCGTAGTCGCCGTCAAACGAGGCATCGGCACGCGGGCCGAGATCATCGAGCGCGAGCGGCGCGCACCCGACGATCGGCGCGCCGGTCGCCGCCTTCAGCCCCGCCGCGAGCGGGCTGTGATCGCGGTGGGTGTGGGTGCACAGGATCGCGCGCAACGGGCGACCGTCGATCACCGCGATCAACCGCGCGAGGTGGGCCTCGTCGACCGGCCCCGGATCGATCACCGCGACATCGGCCGTGCCGACGACATAGCTTTGCGTGCCGGTGTTGGTGAACGGCGAGGGATTGTTCGCGGTCAGGCGGACGACGCCCGGCTCCAGCGTTTCGGGTACGTCGTGCAGCGCTTCGATCATGTCCGCCCAGATGGCGGCTCGCAGCGCGGGGGGCAAGTGGCGGCGGGCGGTGCCGGCCCTCACGGAGCGGCACCGCTCGCCGGCAGGGTCACTTGCGGCGCGTCTCCAGATCGCGGATCGCGTCGTCGATGCCGGCGAGCGCGGCGGCGCGCCGGGCATCCTCCATATCGGCACGGGCGACATTCTCCCGCGCGCGGCGCAGGCCCTCCAGCGCCGATGCCTCGGCCCGCGCGCGCATCGCCCCGGCGTCGACACGGGCGATGGCGGCCCGCTCCGCGCCGGCGGCAGCGGCGGCACCGGCGGCAGAGGCACGCGCCTCGATACGGTTGGTGCAGATGATCACCTTGCGCTTGCCACCCTCATTGGAGTGGATGACGAGGTCGCTGCCCTTGCCGTCCTTGCCAGTGCAGTGGTTGGACACCACCGACGGCATGTTCTTCAGATCCTTGAGGTCGGGCCGATCGCGCAAGGCGCCGAGCGCCGCGAGGCTTTCGAGGCCCTTGAGTTCGGAGAGCGCGCCGAGGTCCTCGAAGTCGCTGGTCACCACCTCGCCATCCTTCTTGCGGACGACGACCACGCGATGCTTGCGCATGGCGACGTCAGGCTCGGCAGGAGCCGGCGCGGCATGCGGCGCGGGAGGAGCTTCGGGCGCGGGCGGCGCCGGGGGCGCCGGGGGCGCCGGGGGCGCGGCCTGCGGCACCGGCAGCTCAAGGCTGGCGATATCGACCCCGGTGGTGCTTTCGATTCCCGACCGCACGCGCTCGGCGGCCTGGGTACCGGAGGCGGTGACGCCAAGGGCGGTCAGCGTCAGCGCGGCGAGCGCCCCACCGCCGGCGAGCAACCGGGTCCGCGAGGTCTTTTCGTGACGAGTGAGCATACGCAGCCTCCCTTTCAATTCGTTGACGGTGTGAAGATGGCAGGCGGCGGACACCGCCCCGCCGTGCGCCGACTTGACGATGGCGCGGCCATAGGCGTGGCGCAGGTCGGCGGCGCGGCCCGACAGCACCAGCGCGTCGCAGGCCATTTCCTGATCGGCGCGAAAGGCGCGGAATGCGCGCCAGGCGACCGGATTGAACCAGTGGAGCGCCAGCACCACAAGCGCCGCCCAGTTGGCGATCAGATCGCCGCGCGCGTGGTGGCCAAGCTCGTGCGCCAGCGCGAGATCGCGCTCCAGCGGATCATAGCGTTCAGCGAAATCGCGGGGAAAGGCGACATATTTGCGCCAGACGCCGAACGCGAGCGGGCCGCTGGCGGCGCCGGTCTCGATCACCTCGACATTGCCCGCCGCGACGACGCGCACCGACCCGGCCAATGCCCGCACCCGCGCGCAGAACCGGCTGTGGGTGACGTAATGATAGCCGATGAAGGCGACCGCGCCGACCGCCCAGGCGACAAGGACCGCCAGCCACAGGTCCGGCCCGGCGGACGACACCGCCGCCCCGACCGGGTCCGACGCCGGCATTCCCAGCGGTTCGGCGATGTAGGCGACCACCACGTCGCTGGCCTGCGCCAGCGGGGCGGCGGCGCTCTGTCGCCAGCTTTCGGGCAGCGGCGGCAGCAACATGCGCAGCGCGGGCAGCGCCCACAGCGCATAGGCGAGGTCCGGCCCGAATGCGCGCCGGACCGGCCCGCGGATCGCCAGCACCAGCAGCATCAGCAGCGTGGAGGCGATCAGCGTCTCGATGGCCCAGGCGATCATTGCTTGAGGTCCTTCAGCAGCGCCTCGATCTCGGCGATGTCCTCGGCGGTGAGCTGGTCGCGCTGCGCCATATGGGCGACCAGCGGGGTCAGCTTGCCGCCGAACAGCCGGTCCATCAGCCGGCGCGACTCGCCCTCGACATAATCGCCGCGCGCGACCAGCGGCCGGTAGAGGTAGCGGCGGCCGACCTCCTCATGCCCGACGACGTTCTTGGCCAGCAGCCGGCCGAGCAGCGTCTTGACGGTGTTGGCGCTCCAGCCGCGTTCCGGGGCGGCGCGTTCGGCCACTTCCTGCGCGGTGAGCGGCGCTTCGTCCCACAGCACCTCCATCACCGCATGTTCGGCATCGCTGATGCGCTCGGCCATTACGCTCGCTCCCTTATCCGTCGCTTCCTTTTCGGTGCGATTACGAATGTAGTCAATAGGGTGAACGCTGGCTGAACGCGGCGCCGAAGAGTCGATCATCTGAAGGGGCGCGGCGGGACCGGAAGGTGTCGGCAGGGTTTACACCCGGCAGCGGGGCGATTTCCCGTTAACCACCGCGATGCCCGCAAAAGGTGGCCACTCGACAATTGGCACGCGAGGTGCAACACGATGCCCGACCGAGCGGCTCCCACCGCTTCAGTTAGTCGGGCGGGCCGCTCAGTCTCCGGAGCGTCCCGCCCGCACCCGGTCCCTCCCCACCATCACCGGCGACAGGTCACCGAGCGCGGATCGCGTTTGGGCGGGAACAGCAGCGCCGCATCCTCCTCCAGTCGAATCGCGGTGCGTGCGAAGGCGGCGGGATAGATGTCGTCGAACAGCCGGGCGAAGGTGGCGCGCCAGCCATAATGTTCGGCCACCATCGCGCGCGCCGCCGCGCCCATCGCCGCCGCGCCGTCCCGCCAGACCCGAACGACATGTGCGGCCATCGCGTCGGTATCGTCGACCGGGCCGAGCAGGCCGGTGCCCGCCGGCACCCGATCCGCCATCGCCCCGCCGGCGACGCCGACCACGGGCAGGCCCGCCGCCTGCGCCTCGATCACCGAGATGCCGAAGGTCTCGTCCGCCATCGCCGAGACGTAGATATCCGATGAGGCGAGCGCGCGCGCCAGCTCGGCACGGTCGGTTTCGAACCCGGTGAAGGCGATCGGCAGACCGCGAGCCTCCTCCGCCAACCGGGCGCGCAGCTTGCCGTCGCCGATCAGCACCATCGCGGCGCCGAGATCGGCGGGCAGCGCCTTGAACATCGCGATCAGCCGGTCGGCGCGCTTTTCATTGTCGATCCGCCCGGCATAGGCGAGCAGCGGCCCGGCGCCGGGCAGGCCGAGTTCGGTGCGATAGCCGGGATCGCGCCGGTCAGGATGGAACAGATCGGTATCGACGCCCAGCGGCAGCACGCTGGTGCGGGTGACCTTTTTCCGCGCGAGCTGGGCGCGGGCATCCTCGCTCAGCGTGTAGACGTGGTCGAATTCGCGATAGGTGATCTCCGCATAGCCCCAGCTGAGCAGGCGGAGGAAGCGACCGGCGACCTCGCCGAACTTCTCCCGCCCCACCCGATAGACATGGGCGTTGGGGAAATCGGTGCGATAGCCGGCGACCAGCGTGGTTTCGGGAAAGGCGCGGCGGTGGCGGATCGCGGTCCACGGCAGCACCCAGGGACACAGCGATTCGACGACGTCTGGGCGATATTCCGCCAGCAGCTCGCGTACCTTTCCGGTCCGCAGGATAAAGCGGTAGTTGGGGCTGCCACGCACCGGATCGGCGCCGACCTCCGCAAAGATGTGGCGGCCATCGACGGTGATCCGGTCTTCGGGGCCGGGCACGATCTGGAGCAGGTGGTGCGGCGTCTCACGCAGCACGTAATCGCGCTTTTCGCGCAGATAGGTGCTGATGCCGCCACCGCCCGTGGGCGAATAGCTTTGCGTCAGGTCGCAGATCAGGAGAGGCGCGCCGGACGCGGCAGCGCGGCCGGCGGCAGTGCGCTCACGGGCGTCGAGAAGCACGCGCTACTCCTACTCCGCCTGCACGACCCCCTTTTCGGCCAGCAGCGTCTTCAGCTCGCCGCTTTCGTACATCTCCATCATGATGTCCGAACCGCCGACGAACTCACCCTTCACATAGAGCTGGGGGATGGTCGGCCAGTCGCTGAACGCCTTGATGCCCTGGCGGATATCCTGGTCCTGGAGCACGTCGACCGAATCGAATTCGGCACCCAGGTGCTGGAGGATCGCCACGGCGCGGCTGGAAAAGCCGCACTGCGGGAACAACGGCGTGCCCTTCATGAACAGCAGCACGTCGCTGCCGTTCACAAGATCGCCGATGCGGGCGTTGACGTCGGTCATCTCTCTACTCCTCGGCCGGCACGGCGGTGGTGAGTTGAAGCGCGTGGAGCACGCCGCCCATTCGCCCGCCCAACGCCGCATAGACGGCCTGATGCTGGCGGACGCGCGGCATCCCGCTGAAACTCGCGCTGGTCACGTGCGCGGCATAATGATCGCCGTCGCCGGCAAGATCGTCGATCCGCACGACCGCATCGGGAATCGCATCCCGGATCAGCGCGGCGATCTGGTCGGCCTCCATCGGCATGGTTACTTGGATTCCATCAGCTGGCGGCGCGCATCGACGCTGGCTTCCTCGAGCGCGCGGCGCACCTCCGCATCATCGATGTCGATGTTGGCGGCGGTCAGATCGCCGACCAGCTTGCGGATCACGTCCTCGTCGCCGGCTTCCTCGAAATCGGCCTGGACCACCGCCTTGGCATAGGCGTCGGTCTCTTCCGGGGTCAGGCCCATCTTGGCCGCCGCCCATTGCCCGACCAGCCGGTTGCGGCGCGCCGTCACGCGGAACGCCATCTCCTCGTCGCGCGCGAACTTGGTCTCAAAAGCGCGTTCGCGGTCGTCGAAACTGGTCATGCACGGCCCCTCGTTGTTGGTCGTCGCTGAGATAGGTGGGGGACGCGGCGCGCGCAACCGCCGTTGCGCTACCCGCCCCCGTCCCGCGCGCATATCCTCCCCGGCGCAGGCCGGGGCCCGGTCGGGCAGGTCGAGGTGACGGAGGTATCGCGCGGTTACGGGCGCCCCGCGACTGTGCCCCGGCCTGCGCCGGGGTACAGGTTGGGGCGACATCGCAGTGGCGATCGCCCTTAGTCGGCGACGCGCACCACCAGCTTGCCGATCGCGCCGCGCGCGGCCATCTTGGCGATCGCCTTGCCTCCGTCGGCAAAGGCGAAGGTCTCGGTCACGCGCGGGGCGATCGCGCCATCGGCCCACAGCCGGAACAGATGATCGACATGGACCTGATTGGCCCGCGGATCGCGCGCGGCGAAGGCGCCCCAGAACACGCCGCACACGTCGCAGCTCTTGAGCAGGGTCAGGTTGAGCGGCAGGCGCGGGATGCCGGCGGGGAAGCCGACCACCAGATAGCGCCCCTCCCACCCGATCGAGCGCAGCGCCGGCTCGGCATAGTCGCCGCCGACCGGATCGTAGATCACGTCGGCGCCGTTCGGCCCGACCGCCGCCTTGAACGCCTCCGCCAGCGCCTTCGACTGGTCCTTGTCGAACGGCGCGCGCGGATAGACGATCGCCTCATCCGCGCCGGCCTGTTTCGCGGCCGCCGCCTTTTCTTCGGAGGAGACGGCGGCGATCACCCGCGCGCCGAACGCCTTGCCCAGCTCGATCGCGGCGAGCCCGACCCCGCCGGCGGCCCCGAGCACGAGCAAGGTCTGCCCGGTCTTCAGATGCCCGCGATCGAGCAGCGCGTGGATGGTGGTGGCATAGGTCAGCAGCAGCGACGCGCCTTCCTCGAAGCTGCGCCCCTCAGGCAGGCGATAGAGCCGGGCGGCGTCCACCGCGACCTTTTCGGCCAGGCCGTTGTGACCGACCATCGCGAGCACGCGGTCGCCGGGGGCGAAGTCGGTCACGCCCTCGCCCACCGCCTCTACCACGCCGGCGATCTCTCCGCCCGGCGCGAACGGGCGCGGCGGCTTGAACTGATATTTGTCCTCGATGATCAGGACGTCGGGGTAGTTGATCGAACAGGCCTTGACCGCGACCACCACCTGGCCGGCGCCCGCCACCGGATCGGGCAGCTCCGCCAGCTTCAGCGTTTCAGGTCCGCCCGCTACTTCCGACAGCAATGCCCGCATGACCGCTTCTCCTCTCGATCCACGGGCGGCTCCGCGCCATGCCCGATTCGAAATTCGAAATCGCGGTATCCTGCGCCAAGGTCAAGCCGATCTCGTCCAGCCCCTGCATCAAGCACATGCGGCGGAACGGATCGAGGGTGAAGGCGAAGCGATCCTGATAAGGGGTGGTGACGGTCATCGTCTCAAGATCGACGGTGACGGGATTGTCCCGTGCCACCTCGACCAGCCGGTCGACCGCTTCCTGCGGCAGCACGACGGGCACGATGCCGTTCTTGACCGCGTTGCCCGAGAAGATGTCGGAGAAACTGGGCGCGATCACCACCTTCACCCCCAGATCGCCGAGCGCCCAGGCGGCGTGTTCGCGGCTGGAACCGCAACCGAAATTCTCACCCGCGATCAGGATCGGCGACCCGGCATAGCGCGGATCGTCGAACAGGTTGCCCGGCTGGGCGCGCACCGTTTCGAACGCGCCCTTGCCCATCCCCTCACGGCTGATCGTCTTGAGCCAGTGCGCGGGAATGATGACGTCGGTGTCGACGTTCTTCGCGCCCCACGGATAGGCGGTGCCTTCTACCGAGACGACCGGATCAACCATGCGCGCGCAATCGTGCATCGGCCGTGGGCTTCGGGTGGGCGGTCGCCCACACCGCGCCGACGGCGCTGACCAAGGTTCCGGCGACGAGCAGCACGATCACCCTCTTCATGCGGTCTCTCCCATCAATTCGCGCACATCGGCAAGACGCCCCGTCACGGCGGCGGCGGCGGCCATCGCCGGCGAGACGAGGTGGGTGCGCGCGCCCGGCCCCTGCCGTCCGACGAAATTGCGGTTCGAGGTGGAGGCGCAGCGTTCGCCCGCCGGCACCTTGTCCGGGTTCATCGCCAGGCACATCGAGCAGCCCGGTTCCCGCCAGTCGAACCCGGCCTCGACGAAGATGCGGTCGAGCCCCTCCGCCTCGGCCTGGCGCTTGACCAGCCCGGAGCCGGGGACGACCAGCGCCTGACGGATGCGGTCGGCGACGTGGCGCCCCTTCACCACCGCGGCGGCGGCGCGCAGATCCTCGATCCGGCTGTTGGTGCAGCTGCCGATGAAGACATGCTCGACCGGCACGTCCTGCATCGCCAGCCCCGGCGTCAGCCCCATATATTCGAGCGAGCGCGCGGCGGCGGCGCGCTTCGACGGATCGGCGAAGCTTTCGGGATCGGGCACCACGCCGGTGATCGCCACCACGTCCTCCGGGCTGGTGCCCCAGGTCAGCGACGGCGCGATATCGGTGGCGTCGATGCGCACGACCCGGTCATAGGCGGCGTTGGCGTCGGTCGGCAGGCGGCGCCACGCGGCGACCGCGCGGTCCCACTCCTCGCCCGCCGGCGCCATCGGGCGCCCCTTCAGATAGGCGAAGGTGGTGTCGTCGGGCGCGATCAGGCCGGCGCGCGCGCCGCCCTCGATCGACATGTTGGACACGGTCAGCCGCCCCTCGACCGACATCGCGCGGATCACTTCGCCGGTATATTCGATGACATGGCCGGTGCCCCCCGCCGCGCCGATGCGGCCGATGATCGCCAGCACCACGTCCTTGGGACTGACGCCATAGCCCAGCGTACCGTCGACGCGGACCTCCATCGTCCTGGCCTGCTGGAGCAGCAGCGTCTGGGTGGCGAGGACATGCTCGACCTCGCTGGTGCCGATGCCGAACGCCAGTGCGCCGAGCGCGCCGTGGCAGGAGGTGTGGCTGTCGCCGCACACCAGCGTGGTGCCGGGCAGCGTGAAGCCCTGTTCGGGGCCGACGACGTGGACGATCCCCTGCGCGGCATCCAGCGCGTCGATATATTCGATGCCGAACTCGCGCGTGTTCGCGGCCAGCGCGGCAAGCTGGTTGGCGCTTTCGGGATCGGCGATCGGCAGCGGCCGGCCGGCAGCGTCGACCCGCGCGGTGGTCGGCAGATTGTGATCGGGCACCGCCAAGGTCAGATCCGGCCGGCGCACGCCGCGCCCCGCCGCGCGCAGGCCGGCAAAGGCCTGTGGGCTGGTCACCTCATGCACAAGGTGGCGGTCGATGTAGATCAGGCAGGTGCCATCGTCGCGGCGCTCGATCACATGATCGGCCCAGATCTTTTCGTAGAGGGTGAGCGGTCGGCTAGCCATGCGCGCGCTTTAACCGAATCGTGCGCGACGGCAAGCCGGGAAGCAAGGCTATTGCGGGGGCGCGTTCGCCATCTCGCGCCGAAGATAGGCCTGCACCGCCGTGATCTCCGCGTCGGTCAGTTCGTGGAGCGCGCTGCGCGCCGCGTCGCTCATCATGCCGAGATCGGCCTTGCTCATCCCCACGCCGGTGCGCAGCAGGCGGCGGAAATGCGCCGGATCATAGGCCGCGCCGACCGGCGCGAGCGCGGGCACGGTCTGCTTGCCGTCATCCGACGGCACCGCCTCGAACAGGCGATGGCAGCCGCCGCACGAGGTTTCGACCACGAACTTGCCCGGATCGGGATCGCGGTGGCGTTCGGCGACGGTATCCGGCCGCACGCTGGACGGCAGCGCACCCGTCACGATCAACCCGCGCGCGATCGGGCCGAACCGCATTCTGGAGGTGAAGTCCTCCTCATCGGGCCGCAGGGTGCGCATCCAGCCGATCACCTTGCCCAGATCGTCGTCCGACAGACGGCCCAGCGCCTGCGTCGGCATCACCCACAGCGCGCGACCATCGAAGCCGACGCCGTGCCGGATCGCCCGCGCCACCTCTCCATCGCTGCGCCCGGCGATCACGCGGGCAAAGGCGGGGGCGACGATGCGGCCGAGCAGCGGTTCGTCGACGATCACGCCGCCGTGGCCCTGATAGTGACAGTCCCGGCACCCGGTGAAGGCGGCGATCCGCGCGCCCTCCGCCACGCCGGCGCTGGAGGCATCGGCCGTGATCGCCGGCAACGGCGCCGCACGGGTCTGCCGGATCATCCATTCGGAGGCGCCGTAGAGGATGGCGGTGCCCAGACCGGCGATCGCCACCACCCCAATCACGATCTTGTAGGCCAATCGCATCGTCCGCGCCCCCCGAGGAACAATCCTTCATAGCACGCGCATCGACTCTGCGGGCGAGACATAGACCGCCCGGAAACCGAACGGAAGCGCCGCGATGGCGTGGCCGCCCTATCGCCCTAGCGGTCGAGGGTGGCGATCCACGCCGCCAGCGCGGCGGTGTCGCGCATGTCGCCGGCATAGCGGTGGACCGGCTCCATCGGCACGTTCGATCCGCGATCGCGCCCGCGATAGACCTTCATCGGCACCGCCGCGCGCATCACCCCGCCGGGCAGCGTCGGATTGCGGACGTCCATGTACAGCGTGTCGGCGCTGGTTTCCTGCCCGACCTGGATCGCGCCCAGCGCCGACCACAGATCCGCCGCGTCGAGGCAGGCGGAGGCGCAGCCGGTGTCGGTGACGAAATAGACCCGCGCCGGCGCGGTCGGCGGCGGTGGCGGTGCGGCGCCCTTAGCGGCGGGATCGTCGCCGATATCGTCGGGTTCACGCCACAGCGGCCGCCCCGCCGCGCGCGCCGCCGCGACACCATCGACCAGCGTGCGGAAGTATCGTCTGGCGACCTCGCCGGCGTCGGGCCGGTCGAACTGCGCCTGATAGTCGCGCAGCGTCGCCAGATTGGTATCCGACACCCGCCATTCGACATAGCTGTGATCGGGCAGGCCATCGATGCGCGCCGCGCCCCACAGGATCGTCGCGATCTGGTGCGACCAGTCGGACGATCCGCCGTTATTGCCGCGCAGATCGAGCACGATGCGCGGTGCCCCGACAATCGCGTCGCGATCGGCGGCCAGCGCGGCGATCAGCGGCCGCAGCGCCGCCGCGTCGGCGCCGTCGGGATCGCCGTTGAACCCGCTGAGCGTGAACCAGCGCGTCCCGTCGGGATCGGTCCGCGCGCCGATCGGCTCACGCGCGCGCTGGTTGGTATCGGCCAGCCGCGCGCGATAGGCGGCGGGATCGATCGGCCGCCAGTCGAGCGTCACCGCCCGTTCCCGTCCGTCGACGACGAAGGTGCAGCGCGCCGGCCGGGCGATGAAGGGATTGCCCTGATCGGTGAACAGCGCGCCCCCGGTCAGCGCGCGGCGCGAGGCGAGCATCCACCGCCCGGCGAAGGCGCCGACGTTTTCCGCCGCCAGCCGATCCGCCGGGCGTCCGTCGCACGCCACCAGCCGCGCGCCGAGCGGCACCGGCGCGCGGTCCTCCCGCGTCATCACCACCTGAGCGCCGCGCGCGTCGAAGCCGGTCAGGAAGCCGGGCCATCTAACCGGCAGCGCGCGGCTCTGATCGGCCATGAACACCGCGAGGTGGCCGTCGTCGAAGCGTGCCGCATAGCCGCGCATCGCCGCGAGATAGCCGCCCTCGTCGCGCACCCGTGCCGAGCGTTCGAGCGCCTGCGCCAGCGCGGCGTCGTTGCGCCGGACGAAACCGGGATCGAGCGCGTTGACCGGGCCGGGATGGTTGGCGGCGATATCGTCGTGCAGCGCCTGCGCGTCCCGGCGCAGCGTCGCCGCCCAGTCGCGCGGCGCGGCGTCGGCGGGCGCATCCAGCATCGGGGCGAGCGCGAGCAGCAGCGGGAGCATCGGGATCATGCGCCTTCATGACCCAGGTGTATTATGTTTGCAATACGCTCAGCGCGGATCGCCATGTCGGCGGCAGGAGTCGCTTATGCGCCATCCCGGCGAAAGCTGGAATCCAGCGCAAGCAGCGTCGCCCGCGGCCCCCGATCCCGGATCAAGTCCGGGATGACGCAGAAGAGGACGGATGCCGTCCGAATGAAGACCCGCGCCGGATCAGGCGGCGGCGAGCGCAACCTCGTACTTCGCGGTGGTCTTGGCGGCGATCTCGTCCACGGTCACGCCCGGCGCCAGCTCGATCAGCGCGAAGGGGGACTGGTGATCGGGGCGGGCGAACACCGCCAGATCGGTGACGATCATGTCGACCACGTTCTTGCCGGTCAGCGGCAGCGTGCATTCGGGGATGAACTTGGCGTCGCCGCTCTTGGCGTTGTGCTCCATCACCACGATGATCTTCTTGACCCCGGCGACGAGGTCCATCGCGCCGCCCATACCCTTGATCATCTTGCCCGGAATCATCCAGTTGGCGATGTCGCCGTTTTCCGCGATCTCCATCGCGCCGAGGACCGCCAGGTCGATATGGCCGCCGCGGATCATCGCGAAACTGTCCGCGCTGGAGAAATAGACCGTCGACGGCAGCTCGCTGACGGTCTGCTTGCCGGCATTGATCAGGTCGGGATCGACCTGGTCGGGATAGGGGAACGGACCGATGCCGAGCATCCCGTTTTCCGACTGGAGCGTCACCTGAACCCCGTCGGGGATATGGTTCGCCACCAGCGTCGGGATGCCGATGCCCAGGTTGACGTAGAAGCCGTCGCGCAGTTCCTTCGCGGCACGGGCGGCCATCTCATCGCGGGTCCAGGGCATCTCAGTTCACTCCTTTGGCCGGATCGCTCCAGCGCGTATCGGTTGGAAAGACATCGTCGAACCCGCCCTTCAGGCCGGAGCCGTAGACGGGGTTGGGCAGCAGGAACCAGCCGTTGCCCCACAGGCCGGCCAGCGCCGGGGTCGCCGCCGCCGCGCGCCGCGCCGCCGGGGTCAGCCGGGCATCGCCGAACAAGTCGCTGAAATCGCCGAGCTGATCGCCGACCATCGCCACCACGCAATAGCCGCTGGCGATCGCCCAGCGACGATCGTCCTTGCCCGATCCGCCGCCGTCGTCACCCTTCAGCCACAGCGTCTCGCCATGCTTTGCCGGGCCGAGGCCGGCGTGGGCGATCGCCGCCTCGGTCGCGGCGGCGTTGGCGTTGCTGCGGTTGGAATTGAAGATGACGGTGATGCCGGCGTTGCGCGCGGCGTCGAGCGCCAGCTTCGCGCCCGGCACCGCCGCGACCTTGTCCGCGCCGGTCTGTTCCCAACGCTGCCACCGGGCATCGTCATACGCCTCGCCGCGCTTCGCCGCGTCGCCTTCGTAGCCGAGGTTGAGCACCGCGGTCTCATCGACGTCGAGCACCACCGCGAGCGGCTTGGCGCCGCACGGCTCGAACTGCGGCGCGTCGAGCGTCGATCCGTCGCTCATCACCACCTGGCGCAGCGTGTTCTTGCGGCGATAGGGAATCTGCTGGGTCAGATAGTCGGACAGCGCGCGATAGGCCTGGAGGCTCAGCCCGGCGCTCTCACCCGAGCCGTAGAGATACTGCATCCCCTCCGGCACCGCGACCGTATCGGTCGCCGCCGGGCGCGCGGCGGCGCCGGAGGGCGGCGGCAACTGGGTCGCGCCCTGCACGACCTGCCAGTTGCCCTGCGGCGTCTGGACGCTCTGGGCGGGTGCGGGCGCGGAGGGCGCGGCGGCCGGGGCTTCCGCCCGCTTGTCGTCCATCCGCGACTTGACCACGGCGGAGGCCGCCACGGCCGGAATCACCGCCGCGACGCAGCCGCCGGTCAGCGGCGCCAGCATCAGGACCGCCGCGACCCGGATCACGCCGCCGCGCGCTCACGCGTG
>Ga0182736_1000746_pt1 | contig 41801 bp, 37 predicted proteins | sample eDN5th30CKraftBY_FD_128882 | JGI IMG/M metagenome (GOLD analysis project Ga0182736, IMG submission 128882) | Enriched backyard soil microbial communities from Emeryville, California, USA - eDNA 5th pass 30_C Kraft BY (version 2) (version 2) | ecosystem: Environmental > Terrestrial > Soil >... | reverse complement strand
TCACCTTGTGGACGACAAGATCCACGCCCGTTCGATCGGCCCCTACAGCCTCGTCACCCAGCAGCCGCTGGGCGGTAAGGCGCAGTTCGGCGGCCAGCGCTTCGGTGAGATGGAGGTCTGGGCGCTCCAGGCCTATGGCGCCGCTTACACGTTGCAGGAAATGCTGACGGTGAAGTCCGACGACGTGGTCGGCCGCACCAAGGTCTATGAGGCGATCGTCAAGGGTGACGACACGTTCGAGGCCGGCATCCCCGAGAGCTTCAACGTGCTGGTCAAGGAAATGCGCTCGCTCGGCCTCAATGTGGAGTTGGCGGCACTCGAAGACCTCAGCGACGACGACGATCAGAGCGACGGCGAACTGCCCGAGGCGGCGGAATAAGGGAGGTTTCGGGCACTGTCTCGCGGAGACGGTGCCCCACCCTTTCCGCTCCCGACACGACTTTCAGCCCTCAAGAGGGAATTGATACATGAACGAACTGACCAACTTCACGAACCCGATGGCCAAGCCGGACGTGTTCGACCAGATCCAGATCGGCATCGCCAGCCCCGAGCGCATCCGCAGCTGGTCCTTCGGCGAGATCAAGAAGCCCGAGACGATCAACTACCGCACGTTCAAGCCCGAGCGTGACGGCCTGTTCTGCGCGCGCATCTTCGGCCCGATCAAGGACTATGAGTGCTTGTGCGGCAAGTATAAGCGCATGAAATACAAGGGCATTGTCTGCGAAAAGTGCGGCGTGGAAGTGACCGTCTCCAAGGTCCGCCGCGAGCGCATGGGCCATATCGAGCTGGCCGCGCCGGTCGCCCATATCTGGTTCCTCAAATCGCTGCCGAGCCGCATCGGCCTGTTGCTGGACATGCAGCTCAAGCAGCTTGAGCGCGTGCTCTACTTCGAGAGCTATATCGTCATCGAGCCGGGCCTCACCCCGCTGGAGAAATATCAGCTGCTCAACGAGGACGAACTGCTCGACGCGCAGGACGAATATGGCGAGGACGCCTTCTCCGCCGGCATCGGCGCCGAGGCCGTCAAGCAGATGCTCATCGACCTCGACCTCGAGGGCGAGCAGAAGGCGCTGCTGGAAGAGCTGGCCGTCACCAAGTCCGAGCTGAAGCCCAAGAAGATCATCAAGCGCCTGAAGGTCGTCGAAAGCTTCATCGAGTCCGGCAACCGCCCGGAGTGGATGATCCTCGACGTCGTTCCGGTCATTCCGCCGGAACTGCGCCCGCTCGTTCCGCTGGATGGCGGCCGTTTCGCGACCTCGGACCTCAACGACCTGTATCGCCGCGTCATCAACCGCAACAACCGCCTGAAGCGGCTGATGGAACTGCGCGCGCCGGACATCATCGTCCGCAACGAAAAGCGCATGTTGCAGGAGGCCGTCGACGCGCTGTTCGACAATGGCCGCCGCGGCCGCGTCATCACCGGCGCCAACAAGCGTCCGCTCAAGTCGCTCAGCGACATGCTCAAGGGCAAGCAGGGCCGCTTCCGCCAGAACCTGCTCGGCAAGCGCGTCGACTATTCGGGCCGCTCGGTCATCGTGACCGGACCGGAACTCAAGCTGCACCAGTGCGGCCTGCCCAAGAAGATGGCGCTCGAGCTGTTCAAGCCGTTCATCTACGCGCGGCTGGACGCCAAGGGCCTCTCCATGACGCTCAAGCAGGCGAAGAAGTGGGTCGAGAAGGAGCGCAAGGAAGTCTGGGACATTCTGGACGAAGTGATCCGCGAGCATCCGGTGCTGCTCAACCGCGCGCCGACGCTCCACCGTCTCGGCATCCAGGCGTTCGAGCCGGTGCTGATCGAAGGCAAGGCGATCCAGCTTCACCCGCTGGTCTGCTCGGCCTTCAACGCCGACTTCGACGGCGACCAGATGGCCGTGCACGTGCCGCTGAGCCTTGAGGCCCAGCTGGAAGCCCGCGTGCTGATGATGTCGACCAACAACATCCTCTCGCCCGCCAACGGCAAGCCGATCATCGTCCCCTCGCAGGACATGGTGCTGGGCATCTATTACCTCTCCATGGAGCGCGAAGGCGAGCCGGGCGAAGGCATGGTGCTCTCCAACATGCAGGAGGTCCACCAGGCGCTGTTCGCCAAGGCGGTGACGCTGCACTCGAAGATCACCAGCCGCGTCCCGCAAACGGACGAAGACGGCAACACCTACATGAAGCGGGTCGAAACGACGGCCGGCCGCATGCTGATCGGCGAATGCCTGCCCAAGTCGCACAAGGTGCCCTTCGAGACGATCAACAAGCTACTGACCAAGAAGGACATCGGCGACGTCATCGACGCGGTCTATCGCCACACCGGCCAGAAGGACACGGTGCTGTTCGCCGACGCCATCATGGCGCTGGGCTTCCGCCACGCCTTCCAGGCCGGCATCTCCTTCGGCAAGGACGACATGATCATCCCCGCCGCCAAGGAAGGGCTGGTTGACGAGACGAAGGCGCTGGTGGCCGATTATGAGCAGCAGTATCAGGACGGCCTGATCACCCAGCAGGAGAAGTACAACAAGGTGATCGACGCTTGGAGCCGCTGCGGCGACCAGGTGGCGAACGCCATGATGGACGAGCTCAAGGCCATGCCGAAGGACCCGGAAACGGGCCGCCAGAAGCCAATCAACGCGATCTACATGATGAGCCACTCGGGCGCGCGCGGTTCCCCGGCGCAGATGAAGCAGCTCGCCGGCATGCGCGGCCTGATGGCCAAGCCGTCGGGCGAGATCATCGAGACGCCGATCATCTCCAACTTCAAGGAGGGGCTGACCGTTCTCGAGTATTTCAACTCGACCCACGGCGCCCGCAAGGGCCTGGCCGACACCGCGCTCAAGACGGCGAACTCGGGCTATCTGACCCGCCGTCTGGTCGATGTGAGCCAGGACTGCGTCATCGTGGAGCCGGACTGCGGCACCGAGAAGGCGCTGGAGATGAAGGCCATCGTCCAGGGCGGCAGCGTGATCGCCTCACTCGGCGAGCGCATCCTGGGCCGCACCACGGCCGAGGACATTGTCGACAGCAAGGACGGCTCGGTTCTCGTGGCCCAGGGCGAACTGCTCGACGAGGCGATGGTCGCCAAGATCGAGGCCATCGGCGTCCAGAGCGTCAAGATCCGCTCGCCGCTCATCTGCGAATCCCGCATGGGCGTGTGCGCCAAATGCTACGGGCGTGACCTCGCCCGCGGCACGCCGGTGAACATCGGCGAGGCGGTGGGCGTCATCGCGGCGCAGTCGATCGGCGAGCCGGGCACCCAGCTCACCATGCGGACCTTCCACATCGGCGGGGCGGCCCAGCTCAACGAGCAGTCGAACCTCGAAGCGGTGAGCGACGGCACGCTGGAACTGCGGGACATGCCGACGATTACCGACAAGAACGGCCGTGATCTCAGCCTCGCCCGCAACGGCGAGCTGGCGATCATTGACGATGAGGGCCGCGAGCGCGCGGTGCATCGCCTGCCCTACGGCGCGGTGATCCTGCACAAGAACGGCGCCAAGGTGAAACAGGGCGCCCGCATTGCCGAGTGGGATCCCTACACCATGCCGGTGATCACCGAGAAGCCGGGCATCGTGAAGTATGTCGACCTCATCGACGGCAAGACGCTGACGGAGCAGGCGGACGAAGCGACGGGTATCTCCCAGCGCGTCGTCACCGAGCATCGCGCGGCGGCTCGTTCGAAGGAGGACCTGCGGCCCCGCCTCACCCTGCTCGATGATGAGAGCGGCGAAGCGGCCCGTTATCTGCTGGCGGTGGGCGCGACGCTCTCCGTCGAGGACGGGCAGCAGGTGCAGGCTGGCGACATTCTTGCCCGCGTCTCCCGCGAGGCGGCCAAGACCCGCGACATCACCGGCGGTCTGCCGCGCGTGGCCGAGTTGTTCGAGGCCCGCAAGCCGAAGGACAATGCGATCATCGCCAAGATCTCCGGCCGCGTGCAGTTCCTCAAGGACTATAAGGCCAAGCGCAAGATCGCGATCCTCCCCGAGGATGGCGGCGAGCCGGTCGAGTATCTGATCCCCAAGAGCAAGGTGATCGACGTGCAGGAAGGCGACTTCGTCAAGCGCGGCGACAATCTGATCGGCGGTTCGCCCGATCCGCATGACATTCTGGAAGTGCTCGGCATCGAGCCGCTGGCCGAATATCTGGTCAGCGAAATCCAGGAAGTCTATCGCTTGCAGGGCGTGAAGATCAACGACAAGCACATCGAGACGATCGTGCGCCAGATGCTGCAGAAGGTGGAGATCACCAATGGCGGCGACACCACCCTGCTCGCTGGCGAGCAGGTGGACCGCGAGGAGATGGACGAGATCAACGCCCGGCTCACCCCCGGTCAGATGCCGGCAGAGGGCAAGCCGGTGTTGCTCGGCATCACCAAGGCGAGCCTGCAGACACGCAGCTTCATCTCGGCGGCCTCCTTCCAGGAGACGACACGGGTGCTCACCGAAGCAGCCGTGCAGGGCAAGAAGGACTCGCTGATCGGCCTCAAGGAGAATGTGATCGTCGGGCGCCTGATCCCGGCCGGCACCGGCTCCTCGATGAACCGCCTGCGCATCGCCGCCAACAGCCGCGACGCGGCGCTGCGTGCCGCCATGCAGGCGGCCAACCAGGCGCATCTCGTCGCCCCGCAGACGGCAGCCGAGGAGCATGCGGCCGAGCTGAAGGAACCGGTCGAAGCAACGACCGGGGACGATCCGCTCGGCGCGGTGCAGGGTGAGGACTTCACCACCGAGGATTTGAACTAAGACTCACCTCTCTCGGGGGAGAGCGAAAACAAGGAGGCCCGCCGGATCATACCGGCGGGCCTTTTTGTGCGTGAATGCCGCCGATCATTCCGGTGGGGGTCCGTCTCTCCCCATCTTGCCGCCGCCCAAGTCGGCGCTGGTCATCACCGCCTGCCCCGTCAATGGCTCGACCTGTCGCCATTTCCGATCAGCGCTTTGAAATATATATAATTTTTCATTAACGACGAGATGTGGGAAAAAACTCGTCAGGCCGCTTTTTGTTAAGGCGGTTCAGGATGTTATGCGTCCATTTGCACTGGCGAGCCGATCCCACATCATATGATCAATGTGGGAGAACTTCAGATGCGATATTCTATGCCCCTGGCCATCGGGGCTGCCGCGATGGCGCTGCTGGCGGCCCAGCCGGCAATGGCGGGCGCCATTGTCGACGGCTTCAATTCAAATGCATTCCCGGCCAATGATGATGGCGCGACCGGCGCAATCGACATGGGTTTCACGGTCAACTTCTTCCAGGAGTTCCGCAGCGAAGCATTCGTCAGCAACAACGGCTATCTGACCTTCGACAGCGGTCAGGGAACCTATACCCCATATGGTCTGGGCGCGGACTACAGGGGCCAGCCGATCATCGCCCCGTTCTTCGCCGACGTGGACACGCGGGGCGATCTCAGCGGTCTGACGACCTATGGAACCGGCACATTCGACGGCCATGATGCTTTCGGCGCCACCTGGCTCGACGTGGGTTATTATTCGGAACAGACCGACAAGCTCAACAGCTTCCAGGTGCTGCTGGTCGACCGCAGCGATGTCGCAAGTGGCGATTTCGACATCTACTTCAATTATGACAAGATCCAGTGGGAAACCGGCGACGCCAGCGGCGGATCGGATGGGCTTGGCGGCACATCGGCAGCGGCCGGTTACAATGCCGGCACCGGCGCGGCGGACAGCTATTATCAGCTTCCCGGCTCGCTGGTGAATGGCGCGCTGCTCGATGGCGGCCCCAATTCGCTGGTGGCAGGCTCCAACGTCAACGTGGCCGGGCGCTATCTGTTCACCGTCCGCAACGGCCAGGTGGTTGCTCCGGCCGTTCCAGAGCCTGCGACCTGGGCCATGATGATTGCCGGCTTCGCGCTGGTTGGCGGGTCGCTGCGCCGCCGGAAGACGACAGTCAACTTCGCCTGATCGCTATTCGGGCAGGCCCATCCGGCGGCCCGGAAGAATAAAGACCTGGTGAGCGTGGTCCGGTCCAATCGAACCGAACCACGCTCCAGGACAAAAAAAAAGGGCCTCGGTTTGACCGCGGCCTTTTTTTTGATTTGCCGGACAGTTCAGCCCGGATGGGAGACGATCAACCCTTTTTGAGGGTGAGGCCACCGAAGCGCTTGTTGAAGCGAGCCACCTGACCGCCCGCATCGAGGAGGCGCTGATTGCCGCCGGTCCAGGCCGGGTGCGACGTCGGGTCGATATCGAGCGTGAGCGTATCGCCTTCCTTGCCCCAGGTCGACCGCGTGCGGAAGCTGCTGCCGTCCGTCATCTGGACGGTGATGAAGTGGTAATCGGGATGGCCTTCTTTTTTCATAGCTCGATGCTCCAGAAATGGCTGGTTTCCGACCAGCCGGGGAGTGACGTGGAAGCGCGGCCCTTAGCGCGGCGCAGGCACAAAGGCAAGGGCGCGACGCCAAATGGCGAAGGTTGCGCCACGCGATTGAGGAGGCAGGGCGCATGTCGGCCCGGGCGATCCGATATGCCATGCGCCCCTGCTTGCGCGAACCGTTGGAAGGCAGGGAAGGCGAAACCCATCAGGCGTCTATCAGGTAAAGGCCTGCGTTCGGACGGAGGCGGAGAAGCGCCCTCGCCTGCTCCCTCATGCTTCAAGGGAGGTGGCGTTGAAGCTCCATTCTCCATTGAAGTGGAGGGGGCCGGGAAGACGACCCGGCCCACACTTCCGCGGATCAATCCTTCGGCGGGTCCGCAATCATCGCGACACACTGCGTCTCCGTGCAGAGCTTGCCGTCGATGCTCGCCTTGCCGGTGAACTTGCAGACCGCGCCGCGCAACTGCGTGAACTCGACATGCAGATCGAGCAAGCAGCCCGGCTCAACCGGCGCGCGGAACTTGGCGCCCTCGATACCCATGAAATAGACGAGCTTGCCGCTGCCGGCGAGACCCAGCGATTCGACGGCTAATATGCCCGCCGTCTGCGCCAGCGCCTCGATGATGAGCACGCCCGGCATGATCGGCCGGCCAGGGAAATGCCCCTGAAAGAACGGCTCATTCATGGACACCGCCTTGACCGCATGGATCGAGGTCCGCGGGACCATCGACACCACGCGATCGACAAGCAGGAACGGATAACGATGCGGCAGCGCCGCCATGATCCGCCGGATGTCGAGGGGGCCGGTCGGTTCAGCCCCCTCCTCCTGCTGAGTGCTCATGCCGATTAGCGGCCCTGCGGACGCGCGGCCGGCGTGGCGGCCGGAGCCGGCGCGGCAGCAGCCGGAGCAGCGGCGGCCGGTGCGGCCTGCTGCTGGCCACCCGGGCGCCAGCCCTGCGGCGGCGTGATGCTGACCGACGGCACCAGCGCGTTCAGTTCCTGAACGAGCAGGTTGGTGACGTCCGCCGTGGGCTGGAATGCCTCGGCAGCGCCCGCCTTCAGGACGAGGTCGATCTTGTTCTTGGTCATGACGTTGCGCAGCGCGTCGTCCAGCTTGTCGCCAATCTGCTCGAGCACATAGGCGCGGGCGAGCGACACCGGCTGCTCCAGCTGCTGCAGCTCGTTCTGCGCTTCCTGCGCACGCCGCTGAAGCTCGGCATATTGCGTCTGGAGCTGGGTCTGCTGCGCGGCGGTGGGCTTGTCACCCGCTGCCTTGGCGGCCGCTTCCAGCGCATCCTGCTTCTGCTTCAACTCGGTCTGCAGCGCCGTGCGGCGCGCATTGATCTGGTCGATATTGCTCTTGTAGGTCGTCTGCATCTGCTGGGTCGCCGTCGTCGCTGCGGCCGACTGGCCCACGGCCTGATCGACATTGACCACCGCGATCGCCTGCTTGACCTGAGCGGTTGCGGGAACGGCGGCTGCAAACGCAACGGCCGAGGCCGACGCGAGCGCGGCGGCGGAAAGAATGGAAATGCGCATCAGAATTGTGTCCCTATGTTGAATGTCACGACCTTGGTATCGTCGCCCTCGACGCTGAGCAGCGTCTTGGCAATGTCGATCCGGAACGGACCGAAAGGCGAATTCCAGTTGACGCCGAAGCCCACCGAGATGCGTGGCTTGGGCGAATCCCCCAGGTAGAACTCCTTGAAGCCGCCGATCGTCGAGCCATAAAGCGTCGTCCCTGTCGGACAGGATGCCCCGTCCGCGATGGGAGCCAGCGTGCCGTCCGTCGTGTTCTGGCACTGGCGCAGGCCATCGGAGTTGCGAACCGGCAAGACCATGCTGCCGGGAAGATCGATCAACCCGCCATTGGCGTAAGTGGGCTTCTTGACCCCGAACACGGCGCCGACATCCATGAAGATGGAGGGCCGCAGGCCGAGATCGCGCGCGCCGGCGCCGAGCGGAATTTCCATTTCGGCATGGGCGAGATAGTAAGCCCGGCCGCCCAGCGAGTCGTCCGACCAGGTGGAACGATCCTCATTGAAGCCGGTCGGGTTGCCATCCTCATCATAGAGATAGGGCTTGCGCACGATACGCGGACCAACACCGCGAATGTCGAAACCACGCATCTGCGGCTCGCCCAGGAAAAAGCGATCGACCAGGCGCACCGGATCGCTGCTGGGGCTTGGCGCCTTCTCGAACGACTTGATGTAGCCGGCCTCACCCTTGAGCGAGAAAACGAAACCGCCGCCCAGCGACCAATATTTGTCTGCCGACAAGCGATTGCGCAGATATTCGACATTGCCGCCCAATCCAGCAAAATCCTGCTGGAAGATGAGGCTGTGCCCACGCGTGGGGCGGATGCGGTTGTCCCGCGCATCGTAAATCAGCGAATAGCCGATGGTAGACGTGGTGCGCTTGCCCAGCGCATCGCACAGATACTGGCCGGCCAGCAGCGGATCGCACTGCTCCACACCCAGACGATCGCTGAAATAGCTGTAGCGATCCAGCGTCACACTATCGAAGGACAGGCCATAGCGCAGCTGCAGCGAGAGATATTCGGTGATCGGCACGCCCGCGCGCACCTGAAAGCCGGTGCGCACCTGACTGTAGGTGGTGTTGCGTGAGTTATCCAACGTATAGTTGAAGGCGTTCAGGTCCTGCCGGAAGATATCGCCCGCGAAGGCGATGTTCTTGTCGAACAGATAAGGCTCGGTGAAGCCGACGTTGACCGACTTGGAATAGCTCGAATAATTGACCGAGGTGCGCAGTTCCTGCCCCATGCCCCGGAAGTTGCGCTGCGTGACGGAAGCCGAGAGAATGAACCGCTCCAGGCTGGAGAAACCCGCCGAAAGCTGGAGTTCGCCGGTCGATTTCTCCTCGACATTGGTCTCCAGCACGATGCGATCCGGCGCGGAGCCGGGCTTCTGCTCAATCTCCAGCTTCTCCTGGAAGAAGCCCAGCGAGTTGATGCGATCCTGCGAACGGCGCACCGAGAAGGTGTTGAACGCATCGCCTTCATGCAGGCGGAACTCGCGGCGGACCACCTTGTCCTGCGTCAGCGTGTTGCCGTTGACGTCGATCCGCTCGACATAGACGCGCGGGGCATTGGCGATCTTGAAGGTGATCGACATGGTGCGCGCTTCTTTGTCCGGCTGGAAATCCGGCGACACATCCGCAAAGGCATAGCCGAACAGGCCGGCGGTCTGGTTGAGTTGCTCGACCGTATCCTCGACCAGCTTGGCGTTATACCAATCCCCCTCGTGCATGCGCAGCGAGCGGGTGAGGCCCTCGGACGAGAGGTCGCGAATGTCGCTCTTCACGTCGACCGGGCCGAATTTGTAGCGATCGCCCTCCTCCACCACATAGGTGATGATGAAGTCCTGCTTGTTGGAGGTCAGCTCGGCCACCGCGGACACGACGCGGAAATCGGCATAGCCCTGCGTCAGATAGAATTGCCGCAGCTTCTGCTGGTCATAGGCCATGCGGTCCGGGTCGTACGTGGTGCCGGAGGAGAAGATGCGGAACCAGCGCGATTGCTTGGTCGCCATCTCGCCGCGCAACTGGCCGTCGCTGAACTTGTCATTGCCGATGATGTTGATCTGGCGGACCTTGGACTTCGGCCCTTCCGAAATCTCATAGACGATGTCGACGCGGTTCTGATCCAGCTTGACCAGCTTGGGATCGACCACGGCGGCAAAGCGCCCCTGGCGGCGATACAGCTCGATGATGCGCGCGACATCCGCACGCACCTTCGAGCGCGTGTAGATCTGCCGGGGCGCCATCTTGATCTCGGGCAGGATCTTGTCGTCCTTGAGGCGCTTGTTGCCCTCCAGCACGATGCGGTTGATGACCGGATTCTCCGTGACCTGGATGGTCAGCGAGCCGGCATCGTCGCGAATCTGCACGTCCGCGAACAGCTCGCTCGCATAAAGCTCGCGCAGCGCCTGGTCGAGCGTCTCGCGCGTGTAACTGCCGCCCACGCGCAGCTTGGTGTAGGAAAGGACGGTATCCGGCTCCAGCCGCTGCGCCCCTTCCACCGTGATGTTGCGGATCGTGCCGGCCGGGTTGACCGGCGCGCTGGCGGCCGGTTCAGCCGGCAAAGGCAGTGTCTCCGGCTGCTGTGCCGGCGCCTGCGCGAACGCGGGGGCGGTGCACAGGCCGGCCAGGATGGTGCCGGACAGAAGAAAGGGCGCGAGGCGGCCCTTGGTTAGTGTCCGTTCTGTCTGCGTCAAACTATGCTTCCTCGCCTCATCCTGGAACCTTCGCACCCCGAGCGGGATACGCGCGCTGCTTCCCCTGCCTGAACCGCATCAACCGATCAAGCGGGACAAGCCCCGCCAGAGCCCGAATGACGCCAGATCGTTCAGAGTCACCAGAAGCATCATGCCAAGCAGCAGGGCGAGACCCGAGCGATAGGCGATTTCCTGGAGACGGGGACTGACCGGTCTGCGCTGGATAGCTTCGATTCCGTAGAAGAATAAATGACCCCCGTCGAGCATGGGAATTGGCAAGAGGTTGATGAACCCCAAGTTAATCGAGACCAGCGCGATGAGGGAGATCAGCGCCTCCGGCCCCAGCGCCGCCTGCTCGCCGGAAATCTGCGCGATCTTGAGCGGCCCGCCAAGCTCGGACAGCGGCCGGCGACCGGTCACGATCTGCACCAGCCCTTCGGCCATCATCTGGATCAGCTCGCCCGTGCGCCGCACGCCGACCACCGGCGCCCCGATCAGCGACACCGGCCGCACCACGGGATCGCCGCTGCGCACGCCGAGCACGCCATAGCGAAATTCATTGCCGAAGCGGTCGCGCTCCACCTCCGTGCCGATGTCCAGCGGGAGGACGATCGGCGCGCCATCGCGCACCACTTCCACATCCACCCGCTCGCCGGGTCGACCGACGACGATGCGCCGCAGATCCGGGAACAGCGCGACCGCATGCCCATCGACCGCGCGCACCGTATCGCCAGCCTTGAGGCCGGCTTTCGCCGCCGCCGAATCCTGCACCACCTCGGCGATGCGCGGCGGCGTCACATTCTCACCGTAGAGGGTCGCGAAACCGGCCAGGATGAGCGCCGCGAACAGCAGATTGACGAGGGGACCGGCCGCCACGATGAGCGCGCGCTGATAAAGCGGCTTGGCCGGGAAGCAGCGGTTGCGCTCCTCCGCGCTCAGTTCCAGCCAGGCCGGGTCGCTCTGGCTCGCCGCGTTCATATCACCCGCAAATTTGACGTAGCCGCCAAGAGGCAGCGCGGCCAGCCGCCAGCGCGTCCCGCGCCGGTCATGCCACGCGGCGATCTCCGGCCCGAAGCCGATGGAGAAGGCCTCCGCATGCACACCGAACCAACGGCCGACCAGATAATGCCCCAGCTCATGCACGAACACGAGCGGCCCGATGACGAGCAGAAAGGCGATGATGGTAAGGAAGATGCCGGGATTGTCCGTCAACTGATCAACTCCGCAGCCAAACGTTCCGCAAGCCGGCGCGCCGACTGGTCGATAACGTCGATATCGGCCATGCTCGTTGCCGGCGCCAGATTGGAGCGGGCTAGCACGTCTTCCACGATCCGGCCAATATCGAGAAAGCCGATCCGTTCATCGAGAAAGGCAGCCACCGCCACCTCATTGGCGGCGTTGAGCACCGCCGGGGCGCTGCCGCCCTCTACAATCGCCTCGCGCGCCAGCCGGAGCACGGGGAAACGCTGCTCGTCAGGCGCCTCGAAATCCAGCCGACCGACCGTTGCCAGATCGAGCGACTGGCACGGCGTCTCCATCCGGGCCGGCCAGGCCAGTGCGTTGGCGATCGGCACGCGCATATCCGGGCAGCCAAGCTGCGCGATGGTCGAGCGATCGCGATATTCCACCATGGAGTGAACGACGGATTGCGGGTGGACGAGGATCGCCAGCCGCTCAAGGCCGACCGGAAACAGGTGCCATGCCTCGATCAGTTCCAGCCCCTTGTTCATCATCGTCGCGCTGTCGATGCTGATCTTCCGGCCCATCGACCAGTTGGGATGCTTGAGCGCCTGCGCCGGCGTCACCGCGCGCATCGCCTCACGCGTGAAGGTGCGGAACGGGCCGCCGCTCGCGGTGAGCGTGATCTTTACCACGGAATCTAAATCACCGGAAGCAAGACATTGAAAAACAGCGTTATGTTCGCTGTCGACAGGTAACAGTGTGGCCCCGCTCTCCGCCACGGCCGCCATCATCAACTCGCCCGCCGAAACCAGCGCTTCCTTATTGGCGAGCGCCACCGTGCGCCCCTTGCGCACCGCCGCCAGCGTGGAGGCAAGACCCGCGCCGCCGACGATGGCCGCCATGGTCCAATCGGCTCCCATCTCCGCAGCGTCGACCAACGCATCCGCGCCCGCCGCAACCTCGATCGCGTGGCCCGACAGCGCCTGCTTCAGCGCGTTATAGCGGCTTTCATCGGCAATGACGGCGCGTCGCGCGCGATGGGCGATCGCGGCTGCGGCCAGCCCGTCGACATCCCGGCAGGCCGTGAGCGCCAGCACCTCATAGGCATTGGGATCGCGCCCGATCAGGTCCAGCGTCGAGCGGCCGACCGATCCGGTCGCCCCGAAGATGGTGACGGTGCGCGGCGCGATCACCATGCCAGCCCCCGAGCGTAAAGCGCATAGAAGATCGCCGCCGCGAGCAGCCCGTCAACACGGTCGAACAAGCCGCCATGCCCCGGGATCAACGCGCCGGAATCCTTGACGCCGGCCGCCCGCTTGAGGCCGCTCTCGAAGAAATCGCCCGCTTGCGCGATCACCGGCACGGGTAAACCCAGCGCAACAATGAACCAAAGCCTCTCAAATATCGCATTTATATCATTGAAATAAATGGCAATCATGCTTGCTATGACAAGCATGCTCGCAACGATACCGCCCACCAGCCCGGCCCATGTCTTGGAGGGGCTGATGCGCGGCGCAATCTTGGGTCCGCCGATGGCCCTGCCCGCGAAATAGGCCCCGATATCGGTCGCCCAGACGATCAGGAGCAGGAGCAATGTCCAGTAGATCGGCGAGGCCCAATGGGTGCGGATATCCCACAGCGCCAGGGCCGCCAGCCCGACATAGGCGAGCGCAAAAACCAGCCACAGCAAGCGCGCGGGCGATGACGACGCAAAGCCCCGGATCAAGCCCCAGAACTCCCACAGCACCCCGAGCGCGACCAGAACGACCAGCGCCGTGAAGGCCATGCCGCCGATCCACAAGGCAGCCCCGGCGACAACCAGCATGACAACAGCCGAAAGCGTGCGCACACCAAGGTCCGATTTGCCGCCCGCCCCCGCCATCACAGCCCCCCGAAACGCCGCTCGCGCTGGCCGAAGCTGGCCAGGGCACCGGCAAGGCTGGTCTCGTCAAAATCGGGCCAGAGCGTATCCGTGAAATAAAGCTCGGCATAGGCTGCCTGCCAGAGCAGGAAATTGGAGAGGCGCTGCTCCCCCGAGGTGCGGATGAGCAGGTCCAGCGGCGGCAGATCGGCGGTATCGAGCTGGGCCGAGATCAATGCCGGCTGGATGGTCGCCGGATCGAGCGCGCCAGCCTTCACCTGTTCGCCGAGCGACCGCATGGCGCGGGCCAACTCGTCCTGCGCACCATAATTGAGCGCGACGGCCAGCGTGAACCCGTCATTCTTCGCCGTGCGCGCGACAGCCGCATCCACCATCGCCGCAGCTTCCGGCTCGAACGCGCGGTGATCGCCGATAATCCGCAGGCGGATGTTGTTGCGGTGCATCTCGTCCAGCTCGGCGCTGATGAACTGCTTCATCAGGCCGGTGAGATCGGCGACCTCCTGCTCCGGGCGCTTCCAGTTCTCGGAGGAAAAAGCATAGAGCGTCACGCATTCGATACCGAATTTGCTGGCGGCGCGCAGCGTGCGGCGCACCGCATCCGCCCCGGCACGATGCCCGGCGATACGCGGCAGATGGCGCGCTTTCGCCCAGCGGCCATTGCCATCCATGATGATGGCGACATGGCGCGGCCTGCCCTCCCCGCCGCCATTGGCGGGGGTGGACGCGGGAATGCGAGAGGCGCGGGAACGCGAAAAAATCATGCTCGGCTCGCGCCGCTCGTCACGCCAAGGCCGCGCTTATTTGCCAAGGATTTCCTTTTCCTTGCCCTGTGCCGCCGCATCTATGTCGGCAATCGTCGCGTCCGTAAGCTTCTGCACCTCGGTCTCCGCGCGCTTGCGCTCATCCTCGCTCATCTCGCCCTTCTTTTCATCGGTCTTGAGATTATCCATCCCGTCCCGACGGACGTTGCGAGCGGCGACCCGCGCCTTCTCGGCATATTGCCCGGCGAGCTTGGCCAGTTCCTTGCGGCGCTCCTCGGTCAGATCAGGGATCGGCAGGCGGATATTCTGCCCGTCGACGATGGGGTTGAGGCCCAAACCGGCGGAGCGGATCGCCTTGTCCACCGGGCCAAGGTTGCTCTTGTCCCACACCTGCACGGAGAGCAGGCGCGGCTCGGGCGCGGACACGGTGGCAACCTGATTGAGCGGCATGTTCGCACCATAGACCTCGACCGTCACCGGATCGAGCAGGGAAGTGTTGGCGCGGCCCGTGCGCAGACCCGCCAGATCATGCTTCAACGCCTCGACCGCGCCGGTCATGCGGCGCTCGAGATCAGCCTTGTCATATTTCGCCATCGTGCCTCTCCGAATAAACCCGCGCTCAGGCTACGCTGCCCACGGTGGTCGAGACGCCCTCGCCCCGCAGCACCCTGGCCAGATTGCCCTGCTCGCGAATGTTGAAAACGATGATGGGGATCGCGTTATCCCGGCACAATGCCACGGCACTCGCATCCATCACCCTGAGATTTTGCGTGAGAACTTGATCGTAACTCACGCTTTCAAAACGCTTTGCTGTTGGCACCTTCTTGGGGTCCGCATCATAGATGCCATCCACCGAGGTGCCCTTGTAGAGCGCATCGCAATGCAATTCCGCCGCACGCACTGCCGAGGGCGTGTCCGTGGTGAAATAAGGTGAACCAAGACCCGCCGCGAAGATCACGACCCGCCCTTTCTCCAGATGCCGGATCGCGCGGCGCCGGATATAAGGCTCGCAGATCGCGCTCATCGGGATCGCGGACTGGACCCGCGTGTCGACACCGACCTGCTCCAGCGCATTCTGCATGGCGAGCGCGTTCATCACGGTGGCCAGCATGCCGATGGAATCGGCCTGGGCGCGGTCCATGCCCTTCGCGGCCCCGGCCACGCCCCGGAAAATATTGCCGCCGCCGATGACGAGACACAGCTCGAAACCGCTCTGCTGCGCCGCCTTCACCTCCAGAGCGAGGCGATGCACCGTATCGGGGTCGATCCCATAGGACCCCGGCCCCATCAGCACCTCGCCAGACAGCTTGAGCAATATCCGCTTGGGTGAGGCTGATGTCATGAAAATCCCTGAATGCGTAAATCGGACGGCGCGCGGACCTTAGAACATCGCGCGGAGAAGTGGGAACGGCTTTTTCGCAAAAATGCTCAAGAGGCCCCGCCGCACAAAGAAAAGCGGGACGTCGGCCGTTCCGACGCCCCGCTTCGCTGTTGCTTCAGGCGATCAGGCGCCGGCGGCTGCCGCCACTTCCGCCGCGAAATCGCTGACTTCCTTCTCGATGCCCTCACCGAGTTGGAAGCGCGCATAGTCGACGAGCGTGATGGTCGTGCCGGCATCCTTGGCGGCCTTGGCGACCACGTCCGCGATCGGCGTCTTGTTGTCCATCACGAACAACTGCGAGAGAAGCGCGTTCTCCTTGGCGAACTTGGCCACCGCGCCGTCCACCATCTTGGTGATGATCTCGGCCGGCTTGCCGGATTCGGCCGCCTTGTCCGCCGCGATCTTGCGCTCACGCTCCAAAATCTCGCTGTCGATGTCCTCGGCGCGCAGGGCAACCGGGAACGCCGCGGCGATATGCATGGCAAGCTGCTTGCCAAGGGGCGCCAGTACATCCTCGCCGGCCGGGCTTTCCAGCGCGACGAGCACGCCGATCTTGCCCAGGCCGGGCACGACGGCATTGTGCATATAATCGACGACGAGGCCCTGATTGACCGAAACCTGCTTCACACGGCGAAGCTGCTGGTTCTCGCCGATCGTCGCGATGTTGGTGACGAGCACGTCGCCGATGGTGCCCCCGGCAGGATGCGCCGCGGCCTTGAGCGCCTCGGCATCGCCGATGCCGTTGGCGAGCGCCACGTCCGCCGCGGTGCGCACAAAGGCCTGGAACTGCTCGTTCTTGGCGACGAAATCGGTCTCGCTGTTGACCTCGACCGCCACGCCGCTCGTGCCGTTGACAGCCACGCCGACCAGACCCTCGGCCGCCGTGCGGCTGGATTTCTTCTGCGCAGCGGCCAGCCCCTTGGCGCGCAGCCAGTCGACAGCCGCTTCAACATCGCCATTGGTCTCTGCCAGCGCCTTCTTGCAATCCATCATGCCGGCGCCCGAGCGCTCGCGCAGATCCTTGACGGCGGCCGCGGTAATCTCTGCCATAGTCCTGTTCCTTCGGATGAATGTCTCAAAACGACGAGCGGGCGCCCGGCCTCGTCTGGCCCGGCGCCCTGCCCGCTGATTATTGCGTGCGTTTGACGGGCCTCAGGCCTCGGCGGAGAGCGCTTCTTCCGCCGGCGGCTCGTCCATCGCGCCGAGATCGACGCCGGCAGCGGCGGCCGCACCCTGATTGCCGCGCGTCGCCGCCTGGGCGATGGCCTCGCAATAGAGGCGGATCGCACGGCTCGCATCGTCATTGGCCGGCACCGGGAAGGCGATGCCCGACGGATCGACGTTCGAATCGAGGATGGCGACGACCGGAATACCGAGCGTGTTGGCTTCCTTGATCGCCAGCTCTTCCTTGTTCGCGTCGATCACGAACATCACGTCCGGGATACCGCCCATGTCGCGAATGCCGCCCAGCGACAGCTCCAGCTTGTCCCGCTCACGGGTCATCTGCAGCACTTCCTTCTTGGTGAAGCCGTGGGTGTCGCCCGACAGCTTCTCCTCAAGCGACTTCAGACGCTTGATCGAGCCGGAAATGGTCTTCCAGTTGGTGAGCATGCCGCCCAGCCAGCGGTGATTGACGAAATGCTGGCCGGCACGGCGCGCCGCCTCCGCAATCGGCTCCTGCGCCTGGCGCTTGGTGCCGACGAACAGCACCTTGCCGCCGGCGCCAACGGTGGCGCTCACAAACTCGAGCGCGCGCGCGAACAGCGGCACGGTCTGCGAGAGGTCGATGATGTGGATGCCGTTCCGCTCGCCGAAGATATAGGGCTTCATGCGGGGATTCCAGCGATGGGTCTGGTGGCCGAAATGCGCGCCGGACTCGATGAGCTGATGCAATGTGACGACAGGTGCCGCCATGGGTATGTCTCCTTTACCGGTTGAACCTCTGGGATCCAGTGACCGCGAAGCGGCACCGGGATGTGTGCGGACCCCATGTGGATTAGGCGCGCGCCTCTAACTCATAAAAGGCCGGCATGCAAGACTTGACGATGAATCAGAAATAGAACAAATAGAGAACATTAATCGCCGCAAGCTAGAAAAATCGGCCTGCCACCAGGGATTAAGGGAAAGGAAGACCATGATTCTCTATGCATTTGGCTCCATCCTGTTCGCGGTCGCGATGATGGCGGCCCTCACGGTGATCGGCGTGGATTTCATGCGTTATCGCCACGCGATGATGGCCGCGCTGCGCACGCTCAATCTCGATGGCCTGCCGATACCGGCACCCGCGCCCCTTGCGCCGGTGCACGCGCTCAGGGTTGCGGCGGCACCGGCGCAGCGACTGAGGCATGGCGCCGCTTGACGCGGCCATAGCTGACGATCCCGATGGGGATGAGCGCCAGATAGCCAAGCGAGAGCAGCAGCAGGCTGTGCCAGGGCGCCACGAGCAGGGCAGCGGCGAACAGGCCTGCCGCGAAGATCGCGAAGATGCGCCAGCTCGGCGGCACGCGCATGCGCTTCCACCCCAGCGTAGGCAGATTGGAGATCATCAGGAAGGACGCGAAGATGAGCCACGGCGCGACAAGGCGCCAGTCGCGAAAGAGGTCATCCCCGGTCACGAACCAGGCGTAGAGCGGCATCAACGCCAATCCCGCACCGGCCGGCGCCGGCACGCCCGTCAGGAAACCGGCAACCTTGCGCGGCTGTTCGATGACATCGAGGTTCGCGTTGAAGCGCGCCAGGCGCAGCACGCAGCTCAGCGCCAGCCCCAGCGCGACGATCCAGCCGAAGCGCGGCATCTGCTGGAGCGACCAGAGGTAGAGCAGGATCGCGGGCGAGACGCCGAACGCGATGGAGTCCGACAGCGAATCAAGCTCGGCGCCAAAGCGACTTTCAGATCGCAGCAGACGGGCGATCCGGCCATCTATGCCATCAAGCACGCCCGCGAAAATGATCGCGCCCACCGCCAGCTCCCAGAACCAGGTCATCGTCCGGCCGGGCGGCAAGAGCTGTTCGGGATTGTTGCCGGATATGGCGAAGCGGATCGCCGTGAGACCAAAGCACAACGCCATGGCCGTGACCGCGCTGGGCGCCACCTGCCGCAACGAGATTCCTCGCCGCATACGGGCTGGCCGACGACTCATCGGGATACTCCATGGGCATTGGTACCGCCGTTGCTCGGAGCGCCCGCATGAAGCGCATCCAGATGCGGAACAGAACAGGCTCGACCGGCAAGAATGCGCGCGCTGGAAACCCCGCCGCGAGGAGAACCGGCATGAGGCCTGTGATGGAAGGCATGGCAAGCGGTGCCGTGCCCATGCTCCGATGCAGCAGCATAAGGCAGAACCGCCGCAGCATCATGAAAAGGCGCCCTCGCCCCCCCAACGCCTGCCGCGCCGATCCTCTTTGCCGCTCCGCTCATTGCAGGATTCCCGTCGCCCCCTGGCCATCGCCGATGCGCGCCAGGATGGTCTCGCCCGCAATGATATGCTGACCAAGCGTCACCTTGGGCGCAGTGCCGGCAGGCAGATAAACGTCCACCCGACTGCCGAAACGGATCAACCCGATGCGCTGCCCCGCCGCGACAATGTCCCCGCGCTTGACGAACGGGACGATGCGCCGCGCGACCAGACCCGCAATCTGGGTGAAGCCGATCCGCACGCCATCTCCGCGCTCGACGAGGATATGCTGCCGCTCATTATCCTCGCTTGCCTTGTCGAGATCGGCATTGATGAACTTGCCGCTGATATACACGACATCCTTCACGGTGCCGCCGATCGGCGTGCGGTTCACATGCACGTCGAACACGCTCATGAAGATGGACACGCGGATCAGGGGAGCATCGCCAAGCTTGTCCGGCCCCGCCATCTCAGGCGGCGGCGTCACGGATTGGATCAGCGTGACGAGGCCGTCGGCCGGCGCGATGATCGCCGCCTCGTCCTGCGGCACGGCCCGCACAGGGTCGCGAAAGAAAGCGAACACCCAGATCGTCACGCCCGCCATCAGCCAGGCAAGCACCGACCAACCCAGCAAGGCGAACACAAGCACGATACCCGCGGCAATAGCGCCGAAACGCCGCCCTTCGGGGTGGATCGCCGGGAAGCTCCATTTTACGCTGGTCTTGGTGGGCACGGCCGGCTGCGAACCGGAAAGCTCAGTTGTCATCGTCCTAGTCTAAGCGGGCTGGCGAGTGCGCACAACGCCGAATTGCAGGCCACACCGCGCAATCGCTTTTCGCGCCGCCAATGGTTGATCCCGGGCGCGCCATTCCGTAGAGGCTGAAGCAAAGGCTACCGGCCTCCTCTCGCTATCGGCCGCAACACGGCCCGCAAACAGGGAAAGACCAGACGCGCATGAGCAAGATCAAGGTGAAGAATCCCGTCGTCGAAATCGACGGCGACGAGATGACCCGCATCATTTGGGAATGGATTCGCGAGCGGCTGATCAAGCCCTATCTCGATGTGGACCTTCACTATTACGATCTGGGCGTGGAAGAGCGCGACCGCACGGACGACCAGATCACCATCGATTCGGCCAACGCCATCAAGAAATATGGCGTGGGCGTGAAGTGCGCCACGATCACCCCGGACGAGGCGCGCGTCACCGAATTCAACCTCAAGCATATGTGGAAATCGCCCAACGGCACGATCCGCAATATTCTGGGCGGCACGATCTTCCGCGAGCCGATCGTCATCCAGAACGTGCCGCGCCTGATCCCGGGCTGGACCGACCCCATCGTCGTCGGCCGCCACGCTTATGGCGACCAGTATCGCGCGACCGACTTCCTCGTCCCCGGCCCCGGCAAGCTCCGCCTGATCTGGGAAGGCAAGGACGGGCAGGTGATCGACCGTGAAGTGTTCGACTTCCCCGGCTCGGGCGTCGCCATGTCGATGTACAACCTCGACGATTCGATCCGCGATTTCGCCCGCGCCAGCATGAATTATGCGCTCGACCGCAGCTGGCCGCTCTACCTCTCCACCAAGAACACGATCATCAAGGCCTATGACGGCCGCTTCAAGGATCTGTTCCAGGAGGTGTTCGAGACGGAAGGCTTCGCGCAGCGCTTCAAGGATGCCGGCATCGAATATCAGCATCGCCTGATCGACGATATGGTCGCCTCCGCGCTCAAGTGGAACGGCAAGTTCGTCTGGGCCTGCAAGAATTATGATGGCGACGTGCAATCCGACCAGGTTGCGCAGGGCTTCGGCTCGCTCGGCCTGATGACCTCCGTGCTGATGACGCCGGACGGCAAGACGGTGGAAGCCGAGGCGGCGCATGGCACGGTGACGCGCCATTACCGCATGCACCAGCAGGGCAAGGCGACCTCGACCAATCCGATCGCCTCCATCTTCGCATGGACCGGCGGCCTCAAATTCCGCGGCAAGTTCGACGAGACGCCCGATGTGGTGCGCTTTGCCGAAGCGCTGGAGAAGGTTTGCGTCAAGACCGTCGAGAATGGCCAGATGACCAAGGATCTCGCCATCCTGATCGGCCCGGACCAGGCGTGGATGACCACCGAGCAGTTCTTCGAGGCGATCCGCCTCAACCTCGAAACCGAGATGAGCAACTGGCAGTAACAGCGCGACACATGGCGGCAATGCCTCGCCCGGCGCATGCAACCCGACAATCGGGCCGGCATGACGGGCGGAGCCTTGCCGCAGCGATTCGCACTGTGAGGTCCGTGCCATGACGGACGGCCCGTTCGGCAGCCAGGGATACAGCGATGCGCTGGTCATCCTGGGTGCGGCGGGCCTCGTCATACCGGCGTTCGCGCGATTGCGCGTCAGCCCGGTCATCGGCTTCATCCTTGTCGGCATGCTGGTCGGCCCGTTCGGGCTGGGGCAATATGTCCGCGACTATCCGGCGCTCGTCTATGTGACGATCTCCAACGCCTCGGCGGTCAGTTTCTTCGCCGAGTTCGGCATTGTGCTGCTGCTGTTCTCGATCGGCCTGGAACTCTCATTCCGCCGCCTTTGGGCCATGCGCGCCTTCGTATTCGGCATCGGCGCGGCGGAATTGATGGGCAGCGCGGCGGTGATCGGCGCGGGCTTCCTGCTGCTCGGCGATAGCTGGTATGCCGCGATCGGGCTGGGGCTGGCCCTCGCCCTCTCCTCCACGGCGCTGGTGCTGCCCATCGCCGGCACCAAATCGGCGGTGGGCCGCGCCGCTTTCTCCATGCTGCTGTTCGAGGATCTGGCGCTGGTGCCGATCGTCTTCGCGCTGGGCGCAATGGCGCCGAACGTGGAAAATGACAGCTGGGAGAATCTGGCCACCACGCTTGCGCTTGGCGCGGCGACCATCATCGCGATGCTGGTTGCGGGCCGCTACCTCCTTCCCCGCCTGTTCGCACAGGCCGCGCGCGCGAAAAGCCCGGAGGTCTTCCTCGCCGCAAGCCTGCTCGTCGTGATGGTCTCCAGCCTCGTTACCGCCGCCGTGGGCCTCTCGCCGATCGTCGGCGCGCTCGTCGCCGGATTGCTGATCGCCGAAACGGACTATCATGGCGAGGTCGAGAGCATGACCGAGCCGTTCAAGGGGCTGGCGCTCGGCGTCTTCCTGCTCGCGGTCGGCATGGGGATCGATCCGCGCGCCGTTGCCGCGCAATGGACGACTTTGCTGCTCGCGATTACGGCGATCATCATCGGCAAGACATTGGTCACGACCCTGCTCCTGCGGATTGCCGGCGCGCGGAGAGGCGTCGCGCTGGAAACCAGCATGCTGATGGCCAGCCCGTCGGAAACCACGCTGATCGTGCTCAGCACCGCCGTCACCGCCCGCCTCATCAGCGCGGACACCGCCGCATTCTGGCAGATGGCCACGGCCATCGGCCTCACGGTCACGCCCCTTCTCGCGCGGTTCGGGCATGACATCGCTCGCCGGATCGAGCTGCGCGCAAGTGATAGCGAGCCGGAGGAGGTCGCCGCCGAACGGGGGGGAGCCGTCATTCTCGGCTTCGGCCGCATCGGGCGGATCGTCGCCGATCTCCTGCGCACGCACGATCAGAATTACGTCGCGGTGGAGAGCGATATCGACCTGGTGAACGACGCGCGGCGGAAGGGATATACCGTCCTGTTCGGCGACGTATCGCGGCATGAGACGCTCGACCGCCTCCGGCTGGGCCATGCCCGCGCGCTCATCATCACCATGGACGACCCCGTGCTGGCCGTGCGCATCACGCGGCGGGTGCGCGGCTGGGCGCCCCAGCTCCCCATCATCGTGCGCGCCCGCGATACCGACCATGCGGCCGAGCTGTACCGCGCCGGCGCCAGCGCCGCCGTGCCGGAGACGCTGGAAAGCTCGCTCCATCTCGCCGAAACAGCGCTGGTGGATCTCGGGATCGCGATGGGGCCGGTCATCGCCTCCGTCCATCAGAAGCGTGAAGACCTTCAGGAGAAGATCAAGACCGCCGCGAAACTCAATGAAGTGCCGCGCCTTCATCGGCATCGGCTGGAGGATAGCACGGAAAGCTAGGAGGTGCGGTGGGATATAGGCGTTACCAGCCCGAGCATATCCGGGCTAAATCTCCACCTGACTGCCCAGTTCGATCACGCGATTTGTCGGCAGACGGAAGAATTCCATCGCACTTTCCGCGTTGCGGAGCATCCATGCGAACAGCTTTTCGCGCCAGATGCGCATGCCAGGCCGGGACGAGGGCAGCAGCGTCTGCCGCGCAAGGAAGAAGCTCGTCTCCATCATCTTGAAGGTCTGGCCGCAATCCGTGACCTGCGCGAGCGCGGCGGGCACATCCGCCTCCTCCATGAAGCCGTAGCGCAGGATCAGCCGGAAGAAGCCGCGCCCGAGATCCTCAATCTCGTAGCGTTTGTCCGGGTCCACCATGGGCACATCGGCGATCTTGACGGTGAGCAGCACCACCCGCTCATGCAGCACCTTATTGTGCTTGAGATTGTGGAGCAACGCGTGCGGCACGCCATCCGGCGTGGAGGTCATGAACACGGCCGTGCCGGGCACGCGTACCGCGCTGTTGGAAGCCGAGGCGATGAATACCGGGATCGGCATCGCCGATTCACGCAACCGGTCCATCATCAGCTTGCGGCCCTTGGCCCAGGTGGTGAGGATCGTGAAGGCGATGAAGCCGATCAGCAGCGGGAACCACCCGCCATCGGGAATCTTGGTGAGATTGGCGGCGAAATAGGCGCCGTCGATCAGATAGAAGATGGAGAGGAACGGCACGGCATAGAGCGGTCGCCATTTCCATAGTTTGAAGATCACCACGGTCAGCAGCACGTTGTCGATGAGCATCGCGCCGGTCACGGCGATTCCATAGGCCGCAGTCAGGTTGGACGAGTTCTGGAAGGTCAGCACCAGCAGGATGACAGCGAGCATCAGCCCCCAATTGACGAGCGGGATATAGATTTGCCCGGCCGTGGTGGCATTGGTGTGGGCGATCCGCAGGCGCGGAATGAAGCCGAGCTGGATCGCCTGCTGCGTGACCGAGAAAGCGCCGGTGATGACCGCCTGCGAGGCGATGATCGCCGCCAGCGTCGCGATGCCGACGAGTGGCAGGCGGAACCAGTCAGGCGCCAGATTGTAGAAGGGGCTTTCCAGCGCCGCCGCACCATCGCGCAGAAGCAGGGCGCCCTGCCCCGCATAGTTGAGCGTCAACGCCGGCAGCACGAACCACAGCCAGGAGAGGCCGATCGGCTTGCGGCCGAAATGCCCCATGTCCGCATAAAGCGCCTCTGCGCCCGTCACCGCCAGCACCACCGCACCCAGGGCGAGGAAAGCCTGCCCCGGCGTCAGCAGGAAGAAATTGATGGCATACCATGGGTTTATGGCGAGCAGAATGTGCGGCGTTTGCACGACACTCAGCAAGCCCAGCACGGCAATAGCGAGAAAATAGACGAGCATGATCGGCCCGAACAGCGTCGCCACCCGGCTCGTGCCGCCACGCTGGATCGAGAACAGAAAGATGAGCAAAGCCAGCGCCAGCGGCACCACCAGCCGGCTGAAGGCGGGATTGACCACGGCAAGCCCCTCCACCGCACTCAGCACCGAGACGGCCGGCGTGATCATGCTATCGCCATAAAAGAGCGCGGTAGCGAACACGCCGAGCAGCATGATGCCGGCCGACCAGCGCTGCGATGGCACGCTGCGGCTGATGAGCGCCAGCAGCGCAAGACTGCCGCCCTCACCCTTATTATCGGCCCGCATGATGATGGCGACATATTTGCACGTCACGATCAGCAGCATCGACCAGAACATCAGGCTGATCGCACCCATGATGTGCGGCGGATCCAGCGCTAGTTCATGGTGCCCGGCAAAGGCCTCGCGAAATGCGTAAAGCGGGCTGGTGCCGATATCGCCGAACACGACGCCGATCGCGCCCACGGCGAGCTTGGCCATCCCGTCCGCGCGATGGGCGTGGCCAGCCTCTCCAGCATGGGCAGGCATGCTGGCAGCTTCGCTTGCTGAACCCTTGTCGGGCATCACGCGCCCGCCGGAACCGCTGTCATGAGCCGCATTTCCCCTGCTCAGGCCTTGGCCTGGGACGCGCGGCGCCCTAGCACCTCGCCCCCCATGGTGCAACGCACAATCATGGCGCCGGATTATCGCCCTGCTGCGCGCCCTCAGGTTGCGCACCGGCATCCCGCCGCCGGATCAACGCATTGATCAGCGCAACGTTGCGGATCAATTCTTCGCGCAGGTCCGCACTCTCCGGCAAGCTCGCCGCAAGCCTCAGCCAGATATCGCGCGCGCCTTCGAGATTGCCCGATTCAGCCAGCGCCAGACCGTAAAAATAGTTAGGTGATATGCCGTCCGGCTGCGCCGCCAGCGCCTGCCGGAAGGCATAGCTGGCAGCCGGCGTCATCACCCCGCCGGCATGGGCCATCAGCGCATTGCCGAGGCCGACCCAGAGATGCGGATCGTCCGGATATTTGCGCAGGCCCGGCAGCAGCACATTGGCGGCATCTTTCGTCTCACCCCGGCTGGCAAAACTGTCCGACATCACCAGGAACGGCGTGGCGCGGCTGATCCGCTCACCAATCTCACGGCGTTTCTTGGCCAGCTCCTCGTCAAAACGGATTTGCGTGGTGCCGGGCTTCACCGGCTTGCCGGGCGCCGCCGGACTGCCCTGCCAGGCATAGCCCGCCAGGCCGAACAGCAAGGCGGCGGCAAGCGGTGCGGCATGACGCGCGCCCATGCGCGCACCGAGCAAAACGGCGACACCTGCCACCAGCGCCAGCAGCAGGGCAATCACGATCCCGGTCATGCGCCTTCCTTCCGGTGCTTGCGAATCCGCCGGAACGCCAGCGCCCCACCCGCGCCGAGCAGCAGCACCGGCGCGCCCCACAAGGGCCAGAGGATCGGCTCCGCCGTCGGCTTGTAGCTGATCCAGTCGCCATAGCGCTCGATCAGCCAGGTGCGGATCGCCTCCGGGTCCTCGCCATGCGCGATCCGCTCGCGAATCTCGGAACGCATGTCGGAGGCCATGCTGGCGTTGCTGTCGGCAATCGACTGGCTCTGGCAGGTAAGGCAGCGGATGGTGTGCATCAGCGCCATCGCCTTGGCCTCCAGCGCCGGATCGTCAAGCTGGCGATCGGCATAGGGCGCGGGCGGCAATGCGGTTTGCGGATGGGCGGGCGCGGCCAGCGCGGTAGCGAGCAGCAGGATCGGTAGCGCGCGCCTCATGTCTCGGCCTCGCGCAGCTTGGCGAGGATAGTGTCGACATCCTGCGGGCCGATGGCGCCGATATGCTGGTAGCGGATCACGCCCTTGCCATCGACGACGAACGTCTCCGGCACGCCCGAGGAGCCGAGGTAGAATTGCAGCGTGCTGCGCGCATCCAGCCCGATCCGCTGGAACGGATCGCCATGGCGAGCGAGGAAGGCGTCCACATCCGGCCGCGCATCGCGAATGGCCACGCCGTCGATGCGGACGCCCTGCCGGGCAAGCTGCGCCAACACCGGCGCCTCCGCCGCGCAGGGCACGCACCAGCTCGCGAAGATGTTGAGCAGGCGCGGCTTGCCGTCCGCCATCTCCTTGGTCGAGAGCGCCGGGTTGCCGGAGGACGCGGCAGGAAGCGCGATACCGGGCACCGGCTTGCCGATCATCCTGGATTGGATGGTGGTCTGCTGGTCGCGGTTCAAGCCCAGCGAGGCGATCCCGAGGAAGATGAGATAGCCAACGAGCGGAATCCACAGGATGAGGGAGCGCTTCATGCCGGCACCGCTCCTTCCGGCGCGGTTGCCGCCGGCTCGGTCATGGCCTCTGCCCCATGGCTCAGCTTGCGCCCGCGCCGCACGCGGCCGACCAGCGCCAGCGCGCCGCCGAGCGCGATCAGTCCGCCACCGCCCCAGATCAATGTGACGAACGGCTTCCACCAGATACGCAACTGCCAGCGGCCATCCTCCAGCGCATCGCCGAGCACCAGATAGAGCTGCCCGTTCCAGCGGGTCATCTGCACCGATTCGGTCGTTGGCGTCGGTGGATCGGTGAAGAAGCGCGCCTGCGGCTTGGCAACGCCGATCACGCGGCCGTTGCGGCTGACCGTGAGCGTCGCCTCCATGGCCGTCCAATTGGGTCCGGCGATGGGCATGACCGTGTCGAAGGCCACAGTCGTGCCGGCAATCTCGAAGCGGTCGCCCGGCAGCGCCGCCGCCAGCTTCTCCTGCGAGAAGGCGCTTTCCGATGCCATGCCAGCCAGGCACACCGCACAGCCGAGATGGGCGATCACCATGCCATAAGTGAACAAGGGCGTGCGCCGCAGGTTGCGCTTCCAGAGCGGCGCGACACTCGCCACCGCCACGCCGGCCGCCGCCGAGAAACCGAGCGCCGTCAGCCACCCGACCGGGCGCGGCGCAAAGACGAGCACCGCGACCAGTGCAAGCACGGTGGCAGCCAGCGCCGGCGCGGCGCGGCGCAAGACGGCCGCACTCTCATCCCGCCGCCAGCGCAGCAGCGGACCGAAAATCAGCGCCAGCATCAGCGCGATCGCCAGCGGGCCGATGATCGCATTGAAATAAGGCGGCCCCACCGAAACGCGCACGCCCATCATCTCGGTCAGGAGCGGATAGAGCGTGCCGACGAACACCAGCCCGAGGATCACGCAGAGCAGCAGGTTATTGATGACCAGCATCGCCTCCCGGCTCACCGCGTCAAACCGCGCGCCCTCATTCACCGTATGAACACGCAGAGCGAACAGCGCCAGCGCCCCGCCGATATAGATGCCGAGCAGCGCGAGGATGAAGCTGCCGCGCGTCGGATCGACCGCGAAGGCATGCACGCTGGTTAATATGCCCGAGCGCACGAGGAAGGTGCCGATCATCGACATGGCGAAGGCGATCACCGAGAGCATGATCGTCCATGCCCGCAGCGCGTCGCGCGTCGCCAGCACCGTGGCGCTGTGCAGCAGGGCCGTCGCTGCCAGCCAGGGCATGAGCGAGGCGTTCTCGACCGGGTCCCAGAACCACCAGCCGCCCCAGCCCAGCTCATAATAGGCCCAGTAGGAACCGGCAGTGATGCCGATGGTGAGCATGATCCATGCCGCCAGCACCCAGGGCCGGATCGCGCGGGCGAAGCGGGCATCCACCGCACGGGTCAGCAGCGCGCCAACCGCGAAGGAAAAGGCCACTGAGAGGCCGACATAGCCAAGGTAAAGCGTCGGCGGATGGAAGGCGAGGCCGGGGTCCTGCAACAGCGGGTTAAGCCCCTGCCCGTCCACCGCCGGCGGATCGAGCCGCTTGAAGGGATTGGAGGCGAAGAGCAGGAAGGCATAGAAGCCCAGGCTGATCGCCGCCTGCGCGCCCAGCGTGGCGATATGCGTGCGCCGATCCAGCCCGCGCTCGAACAGCGCCACAGCAGCACCCGCCACGCTCATCACCGCCACCCAGAGCAGCATCGAGCCTTCGTGATTGCCCCAGGCACCGGCGAACTTGTAGATGAACGGCTTGGCCGAATGGCTGTTCGCCGCGACCAGATAGACCGACATGTCCGAGCGGACGAACAGCAGGATAAGCAGCGCCATGGCGAGACCGGTCAACGCGCCCTGCGCCACCGCAACCGGGCGGATCAGCCGCCGCGCCTCCGCATTGTCCCGCGTCACGGCCGACCAGGCGAGCAGCAATTGCAGGCCAGCCAACATGGCGGCCAGCCACAGGGCGGCAAGTCCGGCTTCGGCAATCATGGCTGTTCTGCTTCGACCTTGTGGGTCTTGGCATCATATTGGATGCCCTCCATCTCGCGCGGCATGTAGCGTTCGTCATGCTTGGCGAGGATGTTGGTGGCGCGGAAAGTGCCGTCCGGGTCGAACGCGCCTTCGGCTATGGCGCCCGAGCCTTCCTTGAACAGATCCGGCGTGATGCCGCTGAAGGTGGCCGGCACCGTGCCTTTGCCGTCCGTCAGATCGAAGCGGATGGTCACGCCGTCCGCCTCACGCTTGAGGGTTCCGGGCACCACCATGCCGCCCAGCCGCACCGCCTTGCCCGGCTCGATCTGGGCTGCCTTGGCCTCAGCCGGCGTGTAGAAATAGGCAGCCTGATCGCGCAGGGCGGACATGGCGAGCAGCACGCCGCCGATCAGCGCCGCCAGCGCGAGCAGCACCAATATCAGGCGCTGATGCTTGCGCTTGGGGCCTTGCCGGTGAGAAGCAATCGCGACCATCTGTTCAGTCCCGCCCAAGAAGTTGCGCCGCACGGCTTTCCGCACGGCGGGCACTGCGCCATGCCCACAGGCTCGTCACCACGGTGGCAAGCGCCGTCAAGCCATAAGCGGCAATCACGAAAGGCCAGGGATTCACGCCATCATCCTCGCGACATGCGGCGCAGGCGCGCCTCGATGCGGTTTTCCGCCAGGATCGCGCGCATCCGCAGCAGCACGATGGCGACGAACCAGAAGGTAAAGCCCAGCACGGTCAGGCCGAGCGGCCAGAGCATCGAACTGTCGATGCTGCTGCGGGTCAGCGTGATCGAGCGGCCTTGATGCAGGCTGTTCCACCACACCACCGAATAATGGATAATCGGCAGGTTGAGCGCGCCGACCAGCGCATAAATCGCCGTCACGCGACTGACCCCGCCGGTCTCGGCGCGATCCGCGCTGGAGCGGGCCAGTGCAATATAGCCAAGATAAAGGAACAGCAGCAGGAGCATGGAGGTCATCCGCCCGTCCCACTCCCACCAGGTTCCCCAGGTCGGCCGGCCCCAGATCGAACCGCTGGCGAGACAGATCGCGGTGAAGACCGCGCCCGGCACGGCTGTCGCCCGGCCCGCCACGCCTGCAAGCGGGTGGCGCCAGACCAGCTGGGCGATGGCCGCCGCCGTCAGGCCGCTCCATCCGCCCATGCCCAGCCAGGCGGCCGGCACATGGATATAAATGATGCGGAAACTCTCACCCTGGAGGTAGTCGGCAGGGGCGATGAACAGCCCCGCCCAGCAACCGAGCAGAATCAACGCGATACCGGCCCAGAAGAACCAGGCGGTGACGGGCACGGCGATCGACAGGAATCGGCGCGGATTCGCGAGGGCATGCATGCGGCCTCCTTTAGAGCGAGGCGCACGGACATGCCAGTCCGTTGATTTGATCCGCAGAGCTTATCGCACCCTGTTGTGCATTATTTTGTGACGATGGGGCGACAAAACCGTTTTCCCTTCCTATATGGCCGGCAAATACAGCGTGCATGGAGAGTCTCGCCCCTCTCACCTGCTTCGAGTAGAGCTGATGCTGACCACCAATCCGTTTGATGATGACAAGCTGCGCGAAGAGTGCGGCATTTTTGGCGTCCATGGCGCGGAGACAGCCTCCGCCATGGCGGCGCTCGGGCTGCATGCCTTGCAGCATCGCGGGCAGGAAGCCGCGGGAATCACCAGTTGGGACGGCAAGGAATTCCACACCCACCGGGCGATGGGCCATGTTGCCGGCAATTTCGACAATGACGAGATCATCCGCATGCTCGCCGGCAGCGTCGCCTGCGGCCATGTCCGTTACTCGACCACCGGCGAGACGGCACTGCGCAACGTGCAGCCGCTCTATGCCGATCTCTCGTCGGGCGGCTTCGCCATCGCGCATAACGGTAACATCTCCAATGCCATGAACCTGCGCAAGCGACTGGTCCGCGAGGGAGCGATCTTCCAGTCGACCAGCGATACGGAAGTCATCATCCATCTGCTGGCCAAGTCGCGCTATCGCACATTGCTGGATCGGTTCATCGACGCGCTCAAGCAGGTCGAGGGCGCTTATTCGCTCATCTGCCTGACGCCCGAGGGGTTGATCGCCTGCCGCGATCCGCTCGGCATCCGCCCGCTCGTCATGGGCCGGATCGGCGAGGCGATCATCTTCGCCTCAGAAACGGTCGCCTTCGACGTGGTCGGCGCGGAATATATCCGCTCGGTCGAGCCGGGCGAACTGATCGTCGTGGCGCAGGACGGTGAGATCCGCTCGCACCGCCCCTTTGGCGAAACGCCGCACCCCCGCCCCTGCATCTTCGAGCATGTCTATTTTTCGCGACCCGATTCGATCGTCGACGGTCACAGCGTCTATCAGGTGCGCAAGGCGATCGGCGCGCAACTCGCCATCGAAGGGCCGGTCGATGCCGATCTCGTCATCCCGGTGCCGGATAGCGGCGTGCCGGCTGCCATCGGCTTCGCCCAAGAATCGGGCACGCCGTTCGAGCTGGGCATCATCCGCTCCCATTATGTCGGCCGCACCTTCATCCAGCCGGGCGACAAGGTGCGCCACCTCGGCGTCAAGCTGAAGCATAATGCGAATCGTGTGCTGATCGCGGGCAAGAAAGTCGTGCTGGTGGACGATTCGATCGTGCGCGGCACCACCTCGCTCAAGATCGTGCAGATGATGCGCGAGGCTGGCGCGAAGGAAGTGCATATGCGCATCGCCAGCCCGCCGACGCGCCATAGCTGCTTCTATGGGGTCGACACGCCGGAGCGCGGCAAGCTGCTCGCTCACAAGATGGATGTCGCGCAGATGTGCTCGTTCATCCATGCCGACAGCCTTTCCTTCGTCTCGATCGAGGGGCTTTACAAGGCGATTGGCGAAAGCCGCCGCAATGGGGATATTCCGCAATATTGCGACGCCTGCTTCACCGGTGATTACCCGACCACCCTCACCGATTTCGATGACAATGCGCAGGTGAACCAGCTCGAACTGCTGCACGAGCGCGTCGTCTGACCTCACACGGACACTCATGACCAATCAGGACAATAAGGCCCAGCCGCTGGCTGGACGGATCGCCCTCGTGACCGGCGCCAGTCGCGGCATCGGCGCGGCCACGGCGCAGGCGCTTGCGGCGGATGGCGCGCATGTCGTGCTTGTCGCTCGCACAGTGCCGGATCTCGAGGCGGTGGAAGACGCCATTCATGCCGCCGGCGGGAGCGCGACCATCGCTCCGCTCGACCTGACCGACGGCGAGAGCATCGGCCGGCTGGCACAAGCCATCAGCGGCCGGTGGGGCGCTCTCGACATATTGGTGCTCAACGCCGCCACGCTCGGCACGCTGGCCGCCGTGCCGGCCATCGACAGCAGGGAATTCGCGCGGCTGCTCACGTTGAACATCGCCGCGCCGCAGGCCCTCATCGCGGCCTTCGACCCGATGCTGCGGGCCAGCAAGGATGCACGCGTGGTCGCGCTCACCACCGGCGTCGCGGCGGCCAATCCACGCGCCTATTGGGGGGCCTATGGCGCCTCCAAGGCGGCGCTGGAGGTGCTCGTCGCAGCCTATGGGCAGGAAACCCGCAATGTGAGCGCGGTTCGCACCCATGTGGTCGAGCCGGGCGCTACCCGCACCACCATGCGCGCCCGCGCCTACCCCGGCGAAGATCCGGCGACGCTCAAGACGCCGGATGTTGTCGGCCGCGCCATCGCCGATCTCGTCGCCAGCGACGCGCCGGATGGCGAACGACTGGTGCTGCCGAAGTAAGGCGAGGCAACAGCTCCCGCTGGCGATGCCTGATGCGGAGATAGGCGGTCCATCCGGCCAGAAAGCCCAGGCACGTCTGGGCGCTCCCGGTATCATCGACGCGCATCGCCGCTGAAACGGCCGTCGATCAGAAAGCCCAACCCCGCTTATTGGGAGCCGCGTGCTCCCGCAAAGGCAGGGACCCAGCGCGGTAAGGTTCGTCGGCTGGCCCTGGACTCCTGCTTTTGCAGGAGACCATCTTTTCCTTACGGAACGATCCTCCCATTTGTGTCGAGCGACGTCGAGACACGGCAAGAGCTGGCCAATGTCGAACAGATCTGTGCCCGCAATCAAACGCGGAGACTCGCAATCCCCCTCACCGCATCCTTGACAACAAAGCGAGAGAGACGACGCCTAATCCGTTCATAGAAACCGAAAAACAGTACCGAACCAAATCGTCAGTCCTGAACTTCAGATCAATCCTTCAAACCGTCCCACATTTCCTTGATCTTCCCGAAAAATCCGCTCGATGCCGGGCATTCTTCCCCGGTTTCGGTTTCGCGGAACTCCTCCAGCAACTCACGCTGGCGAGCACTGAGTCGCGTGGGCGTCTCCACCTCGATCTGGATGACGAGATCGCCCCGGCCGCGCCCATTAAGCACCGGCATGCCGGCCGCTCGCTGGCGGAGCTGCTTGCCCGACTGGATGCCCGAGGGGATGCGGATCTCATGATCGGCGCCATCGAGGCTCGGCACGTTGATTGACCCGCCCAATGCTGCCAGCGTGAAGCTGATCGGCACGCGGCAGAACAGGTTGGTGCCCTCCCGCTCGAAGATCGCATGCCTCCGCACATGGAGGAAGATGTAGAGGTCGCCCGCCGGCGCGCCGCGCGGCCCGGCCTCACCCTGCCCGCTCAGCCGGATGCGCGTGCCTTCGTCCACGCCCGGCGGAATGGTGACGTCGAGCGAGCGCTCCTTGTCCACGCGCCCCTCGCCCCGGCAGGCACGGCATGGCGATTTGATGCGCTGACCCGCGCCATGGCAGCTGGGGCAGGTCCGTTCGATGACGAAGAAGCCCTGCTGCGCCCGCACCTTGCCGTGGCCGGCACAGGTCTGGCACGTCTCGGCGGTCGTTCCCGGCTCGGCGCCGCTGCCCTCACAGCTGTCGCATGGCGCCGCGACGTCGATGCGGATGGATGTCTCACGGCCGTGAAAGGCATCTTCCAGGCTGATTTCGAGATCATAGCGCAGGTCGGCGCCGCGCTGGGCCTGTTGCTGGCCACCGCCGGCAAATCCGCCGCCGAAGATCGTCTCAAAGATATCGCTGAAATCGGAAAAGCCCGCGCCACCGGCGCCGCCGCCATTCATGCCCTGCTGGAAGGCGGCATGGCCGAACCGGTCATAGGCCGCGCGCTTCTGCGGGTCCTTCAGGCAGTCATAGGCTTCGCTGACGGATTTGAACCTTGCCTCGCTCTCCTGGCATCCCGGATTCCGATCCGGATGGTAGCGCATGGCCATGCGGCGATAGGCGGATTTGATGGTCGTCGCATCAGCCGTCCGCTCGACTTCGAGCAATTCATAATAGTCTGTCTGGCTACTCATGCCCCGCGGCAGCTCCCCGTTCAGGTCCGGCCGGGCGCATGCGCCCGGCCGGACCCGACTTTCCCGTTATCAGCCCTTGTTATCCTCATCGACTTCGGAGAATTCCGCGTCGACCACATCGTCATTCCCGGCGCTTTCGGGGGTTTCCGCTCCGGGTGAAGCGGCCGCGGCCTGCTCCTTCTCGTAGATCGCCTGGCCGAGCTTCATGGAAACCTGGGCCAGTTCCTGCGTCTTGGCCTTCATCGCCTCGATATCGCCGCCCTCAATGGCAGTCTTGGTCGCAGCGATCGCCGCCTCGATCTCGTCCTTGAGGCTCGCATCCACCTTGTCGCCATGCTCGGCGATCTGGCGCTCGGTGGTGTGGACGAGGCTCTCGGCATTGTTCTTGGCCTCGGCGCCCTCGCGGCGCTTCTTGTCCTCCTCGGCGAAGCGCTCGGCATCCTTGACCATCTGGTCGATATCGTTCTCGGAGAGACCACCGGAGGCCTGGATCTTGATCTGCTGCTCCTTGCCGGTGCCCTTGTCCTTGGCCGACACGTTGACGATGCCGTTCGCGTCGATATCGAACGTCACCTCAATCTGCGGCACGCCGCGCGGCGCCGGGGGGATGCCGACCAGATCGAACTGGCCGAGCAGCTTGTTGTCCGCCGCCATCTCGCGCTCGCCCTGGAACACGCGGATCGTCACCGCCTGCTGATTATCCTCGGCGGTCGAATAGACCTGGCTCTTCTTGGCGGGAATGGTCGTGTTGCGGTCGATCATGCGGGTAAACACGCCGCCCAGCGTCTCGATGCCGAGCGAGAGCGGGGTCACGTCGAGCAGCAGCACGTCCTTGACGTCGCCTTGCAGCACGCCCGCCTGGATCGCGGCGCCCATGGCGACGACCTCATCCGGGTTCACGCCGGTGTGCGGCTCCTTGCCGAAGAAGTCCTTCACCACCTCGCGCACGCGCGGCATGCGGGTCATGCCGCCGACCAGCACCACATCGCTGATCTCGCTCGCGGAAAGACCGGCATCGGCCAGCGCCTTCTTGCACGGCTCCAACGTGCGCTTGATGAGGTCCTCGACGAGACGCTCGAGGTCCGAGCGGCTGATCGTCTTGACCAGATGCTTCGGGCCATTCTGGTCGGCGGTGATGAACGGCAGGTTCACCTCCGTCGTCTGCGCGCTGGACAGCTCGATCTTGGCCTTCTCGGCTGCTTCCTTGAGGCGCTGCAGCGCCAGCTTGTCCTTGGTGAGATCGATCCCTTCCTCCTTCTGGAAGCTCTCGGCCAGATAGGAGACGATCTTGGAATCGAAATCCTCACCGCCCAGGAAGGTATCGCCGTTGGTCGACTTCACCTCGAACACGCCGTCGCCAATCTCCAGGACAGAAATGTCGAAGGTGCCGCCGCCAAGGTCATAGACGGCGATGGTCTTGCCCTCGCTCTTCTCCAGGCCATAAGCGAGCGCCGCCGCAGTCGGCTCGTTGATGATGCGCAGCACTTCCAGGCCGGCAATCTGGCCGGCGTCCTTGGTCGCCTGACGCTGGGCGTCGTTGAAATAGGCCGGCACGGTGATGACCGCCTGCGTCACCGTCTCGCCCAGATAGGCTTCGGCGGTTTCCTTCATCTTCTGCAGGATGAAGGCGGAAATCTGCGACGGGCTGTATTCGGCGCCGCCGGCCTTCACCCAGGCGTCACCGTTCGCCCCCTTGGCGATGGAATAAGGGACCAGTTCCATATCCTTCTTGGTCAGCGGATCGTCGAACCGGCGACCAATGAGGCGCTTGACGGCATAGACCGTATTGTCGGGATTGGTGACAGCCTGGCGCTTGGCCGGCTGGCCGATCAGCCGCTCGCCATCCTTGGCGAAGGCCACGATGGAGGGCGTCGTACGCGCGCCTTCCGAATTTTCGATCACGCGCGGCTTGCCGCCGTCCATCACAGACACGCAGCTGTTGGTGGTGCCCAGATCAATACCGATAACCTTGGCCATATTCGTCCTCTTCAACCCCAGATAAGTTCAGCAGGTCCCATCCTCCGAGCCGCGTTTGACGCCGACCCGAAATGATGTGTCGCTGGCGGATATAAGACGGCTTTCGCTTGGCACAAGTCAAAGCGAGGCCTAGAAAGCACGAGATTTTTGATGACGTTCCAGATGGGAGGCCCTCCATGCGCCTGGCATTTTCCCTCGCTGCCTCCACCGCGGCGCTGCTGACGGTCGCGGGATGCGGCAATCCCGCGCCGCTCTATGTGGATGGCGGCTATGTCCGGCTCAATGCCAATCCCTCCGGCCCTTCGGCGGCCTATTTCACCATCCACGGTGGCAAGGAACCGGTCGTCCTGCGCGATATCACGACCGATGCCGCCGTCCGGCTGGAGATGCACGAAAGCAAGATGCAGAACGGCATGGCTTCGATGGAGGAGATCAATACCGTCGACGTGCCGGCGGGCGAGACGATCAGCTTCGCGCCGGGCGGCAAGCATATCATGCTCTGGCAAATCAACCCGCAGGCCGTGCAGGCTGGGAAGATGACCTTCACCTTCATCTTCTCCAATGGCGACCGCATCCTGGCCGACGCCGTGATCCAGAACCCGGACGGCCGCGCGCCGGACGCCCCGGCAACAAACGCTGCCGCGGACGAGCACGTCGGGCACTAGGGCGGACCGACATTCAGGAGATGATCCGCCAAAAAAGGCGTTTCCCGTGGCCCGAAGCACAGCGGGCGACAAGCAGCGAAGCGCGAAAAGCTGTCCTTTGCAGGCCATGAGGGCCGAATATCGATCCGTCTTAGGCTGCACACATTATGTGCGCGTGGCAGCGTTTTCCGCGAAAGCTTGCAGCAGGGTGAGGCGGCGGTCGGCAAAGCCTTGCCCCCGCAAGGTCAGATTACTGAGCTTGCGGATGAAAAATTGACGATAATCCTGCCGCATCCCACACCAAGCAAGCAGCTTTACTCCTTGCGGCGGGTGAACAATCGCCAGCGGCAAGACGGAGCGCACAGTCATCTCTCCCGCCAGATCGATGTAATGGAATGACACGGCACGGCGATCATGAACAGCAGCATGCAAGGCAGCAAGGTTCGAAGCCAATGCCTCATCCTCGTCCGCGTTGCGGTAAGAGCCACTATGGTGATAGCCCGCTGACGCCACATCATACAGACGATAAATTCGCACAAGCGCGGCGTCTTCGGGGGCGGTGTTTTCCAACTCAACAAGCACCGCGTGGGCTTTGGCAGCAAGAATCGGATCACCAACATCGCCCGCTCGGGCGAGACCACGCAAGGCAGCATCACGCAGGATAGCATTATCCAAGTTGGCCGATCCACTGCGCGCTGGCGCCGTGCCTCCGACCCCTAGCGCAGCCAGTGATCCGGTGAGTCCGGTAGCGAAGGCCCGGCGTGAAAGTATTGGATTCTGACGGGATCTCATGGCGCAATCTCCGTTGGAGTCCGGCTAGCATAGAATAGCGCCACGACCTTTTTGAACGGAAATCCGCTCCGTCACGCCTCTGGAGTGGCGCTCACAGCCTTTTGGTGCCAGCCGTTCAGACTGGCCAGCGGCCGCCTTCATCGCCGTCCATAGAAAGGGGCATGATTTCAGCTAAACGCCTGAAATCATGGTGGGCGCGGCAGGGATTGAACCTGCGACCCCACCCGTGTGAAGGCCCCGCTGATTGGGTCCACGGAGTTCCGTGCGGAAACTTTGTGAGAACACAAGTGCTTGTCGATGCTGCATTTTTAGGAAACTAGTCGTTCCTGCCGGTTCCGGGGAAACCTGCCCAATTCTGCTCCCCCGATGCTCCCCCGGCGAGGAGATGAATATGGCACGAGCGGCCAAGAAGGCGTTTACCGAGATCACGATTGCGAAGATGCACGCCCCGCGCAGGGGTCGTCGCGAGATCGGGGACGCGATCCAGCGGGGCTTGGTCCTCCGCATTGGCGAGACCGGGGTGAAGTCGTGGTCGGTCGTTTACCGGGTCCCCGGCGAACGGGGCGTCAGCCCGACCGGGCGGAAGCTCAAGGGCACCCAGAAGCGTATCACCATCGGGCAGTACCCCGCCATTGGCATTGCGGCGGCGCGAGAGGAAGCCGGGCGTATCATCCGGCAGGCGCTGGAAGGTAAGGACCCACGCCCTGAGCGCCGGGAGGCCAACCTGCTGCACCATACCAACAGCGTTGAGGCCGTGTCGAAGCGGATGATCGAGCTGGCGAAGAACCAAATCGAGGGGTGGCGGAAGATCGAACGGACCTTGGAGGAGTACGTCTGGCCGACCTTGGGTAGCCGCCCCATTGCCGAGATTGCCCAAGCCGACATTCACAAGCTGCTGGACGACCTTGTCGCCCGAAACCGTCACGGTACCGCGCGGGAGGTCCGCAAGATGATGTCGCGGCTATGCGCTTCGCGGCTGGCGACGTGGCAACGTCTATCCCGATTTCGTGTTTGCCTCTTTGCGCGATGACGCTGGCGAACGGCTGGTCGTCGTCGAATCCAAGGGCGATCAACTGGCGGGCAATCTTGACACCGAATACAAGCGCGAACTTTTGGAAACTCTCACGAAAGCCTACGGTAAGAACGCCGCCGCCAAAGCGGGTGAACTCCCGATGGCGTCAAAGCCGGTTGATTATGAAGCTGCTGTAGTGCTCTTCAGCGACATGAACGCCAAGCTGCCTGTGCTTATAAGTGGATAGGTTGCATGGTTTGCAGTGACGCATTCACGCATCGTTATATTTCCCTGTAAAGCATCGTAATGTCCAAAAATTTAGCGCTCTCGCATCTTGTCGAATATTGGGATTTGGTCCCGGCAGTGGTCGGTGGGGTGATTGGCGCATTGGCGGGCGGAATCCCTGCTTGGCTATTAGCCAAACGCCAATCCGATGAAACGCTTCGTCGTGATCGCGAAGAGCGAACTGAAAAGCAAAAGGCGCTGGCATTTTCCGTCGTCGTAAAGCTGCTACACATCATCAACAGCACGGTTAGCCTGAACAACCACGTCAAATCGTGCTTGGCGCTTCGCAATGACCCCGACCGCGCCCACATGGAACCTTGGCAAGTTGTCGTGCCTATGATCGGCCACACCGACGAAGACAGCGTTCGTTTCTTGCCTGAAGAAATGTCGGTATTTGCGTCGGCAAACGAATACGACTTCATGCAAGACGCCATGCTTTTGGCGGTTCGTAATGCATCGTCTCTAGCGTCGTTCAAAGAATATTGTTTTATGCGTAATGAGTTTCGTGTGCATTGGCCAAAACCTGTAGGATTTGAAGGCCAAATCGCTTTTGGAAGCTTGACGCAAGAGGAAGTGAACAACCTTAAGCTTCACACAGTTCCGTTGAACAGCGTTGTGGTGTCTTTAGATGCCGGATTGGACCAAGACGAAAAATTGGCGAGAAGCGTCGCGGAACAGTTCGGCAAGATAACTGCAAGGTATTTCAACGTCGAGAAATTCGCGGATCTAACTTTCCCATCCAACGATGAACTTGCCGAAATGAGGCAAGCGCCGAACACAGGCGATTGAAATGGTCGATTTTGACGCGAACTATATGCCACAACCTCACATAGGTGATGGTATCACCGTAGAACGACGAAGTTATTGATGTAATTTCAATGTGTTATTGAAGCGAATGTTTCGGCGTTGAAATCCGATAAGGACGGGCAAAGGACCGGACGGAATTTTGCTCTAATCTCCGTCACCCACACGTCGCATTTCGCCCATCTTCCGTTCGAAGTAGAAGGACGTTCGACCGATCACGCGGGCGATGGAAAAGATGACTTCTATCGAAATGGCGTAGAACATGAACATCGCACCGCCGCGAGCGATGGCGCTCGCCACCGTGGGCAGCTTCGAAGTGCCAAGCCAATGCACATATGTTTCAACGGGCGACAAGCCCCGTAGAAAGCCCGGCACTTCCGGCGTAGGCAGGAGAAGCCCCGTTGCAACGATGATCGAAGCGACGGCAATCAGGTTGAAGTAGGAGACGTTGTAAAACAGTTCGTGGTATAAGTCGCGGAGCCGCTTCGAACGCACCTTCGCCTCAATGGACGTGCCTTCCGACGTCTCTTTCTCGCGATTTCCGAGCAAAAAGAACATCACGTTGACCGTGAAGCCGAGCAAAATAGATTGAACTGCTAGAACGCCAGATAGGAGATTGTCTGACACTTTTGGACATACAAGAGCGGCTATAAAGGCGACAAGGCAAACGGATACGAAACGCGGCCACTGACTTACTCGCTTACGAGTATTAAAGTCGTAGAAGGTCGCATTATTATTACGAACTATTTCGCGAACGTTAAACACTCTCGCTTTTTTCGATAATTTGCTTTTCGAGAAGCTTTAGCATAGCCGCCTTACTCTTTTCGCGATCAGGATGGCCCTTGATATAATCCTCGATTTCAAGCGGAAACCGCGTGGCAAAAAGCCCTGCCTCAATGACATTGATGGTCCGATTTTTACCATTCACCGTCGCTACAACCGTGCAATCCTCAATATCATCATCGCGAATATCGAGCAATTCATTTCCAGAAAGCATGTCGGCAATTGCTTTCTTCAATATCGCGTCGGATTGACCAAGCTTGGAAAGTATCTTTGTAGAAACTGTCGTATTAAATTCTTCGTCTTTGCTCGAACTTTGCTTGAAAGACATAGCGCCACGTTGGCCAAATTTTTGACTGCCGGTGATCTCGGCTGGCTTGCGCGAAAAATTAACGCGCACTTCCTTAGCCCTCGCCCCACTGTATGACGTAGCGTCGTTTCGGAAAGAATGTGAAACGACGCCATCCGGTAAGAAATCGCGCAGCGTTCTGGAAAGCCCGCCGTAACCGCCGAATTGCCCAAGGTATTGGCTACCAACGTAAATGCGCCCGCTTTCCGACAAGTAGGCGAGGAAAAAGAACGGTCGTAGGCTAACGCTGCTATGCGGAATCTCGCCAACGTCCGTATTGTCGTAGGCGTGGCCGGAATAAAGCGAACGAAAACGGCCAAAGACTGTTCGCTCGTTTACCTGTTCGCACAACTCGATTGGCGCGCTGATGGTAGACTTCAGGTGCTTGCACGTATCGTCGTTGGTCAAATCAATGACCGGCTGCGCGATCAGTCGCGCGCAGAACGATGCGAATTGATCGTCGGTGAAAGGAATAATCTCAGGGTCAACGCCTTCGTCGCGCTTTTCCCTGACTAGGTAGTGAAAGCTGACGGTAGCTTCCTCGCGCTTTCTCTTTGCCAACGTAGCTTCCCCCCATTTCAGTCGCGTCCGAATGCGCCTTCGGCGAATCTCTTATCGTAACGAGTTTCGTAAACGAAGCGCATCATCGTTCAGAACGGCCAGAAGCGCCAGCGAAGCAATGAATGAAGGCGGTCGTAGCCTCACACATGTGGGCACGTCCTTGTTCCGAGCGTCCTTTGCCGGTCCTTGCTCGGAACCCGGCCTTTCCGGGGGAATGGTGCCACCACCGTTCTAACTGATTGAAATCATGCTAGAAAAGTGGTGGGCGCGGCAAGGATTGAACTTGCGACCCCACCCGTGTGAAGGGTGTGCTCTACCACTGAGCTACGCGCCCGGCGACATGTCGCGGGAGGGAGCGCTTTGGCGAGAGACGCCTCGCCTG
>Ga0182736_1000745_pt1 | contig 41813 bp, 41 predicted proteins | sample eDN5th30CKraftBY_FD_128882 | JGI IMG/M metagenome (GOLD analysis project Ga0182736, IMG submission 128882) | Enriched backyard soil microbial communities from Emeryville, California, USA - eDNA 5th pass 30_C Kraft BY (version 2) (version 2) | ecosystem: Environmental > Terrestrial > Soil >... | reverse complement strand
GTCCGACACGGCGAGCGCGCCCGAAATTCGCCCGGCCTATCGTTTCGGCCCGTTCGAAATGGACTTCGGCGCGCGCGAGTTGCGCCGCGACGGCGAACGCATCGCGCTGCGCTCCGGCGAATTCGCGCTGCTCAAGACACTCGTGAAGAACGCGATGGTCGTGCTCACGCGCGCGCAGCTCAACGAAAAAATGCGCGGCAACGGCGCGCATCGCGATCGCAGTCTCGATGTCGCGATCTGGCGTCTGCGCCGTCTGCTCGAAATCGATCCGTCCGAACCGCGTTACGTGCAGACGGTGTGGGGCCAAGGCTATATCTTCGTGCCGCACGGCGATCCGACCGCGGCCGGGCGCATCGCGGCGCGCGCGACCCTGTAGCGCGCGCGGCTTCATCGTCAGAAAGTCAGCACGCTCATGAACAGACGTTGCAGCCAGCCCATCGTCGTTGAATCCGCGAGCATGCCGACGCCCGCCTGCTCGATGCGCGCATTCGCCACCTTGTTCGACGCGACGTAATTGCCTGCCTCGATGTCCTTCGGATTGACGATGCCCGAGAAACGCAGCCGGTCCTGATTGCCGCTCATCGCGATGATCTTGTCGCCCGCGACCACGAGATTGCCGCCCGGCAACGTGCCGATGACCGACACCGCGAGCGTGCCGCTCATCGCCGACAGATTGCTCGTGCTGCCATTGCCCTTGAACGACGTATCCGCCGAACCGACGTTGAAAAGACGCGCAAGCCGCGCCGCCGCGCTGCTGGACTTGTCGGCGGCCTCGGCGCTGATGCTGCTCGCGCGGCTCGCCTTGGCATCGGCGGAATTGCTGCCCTGATACGACTCCGCAAGACGGATCGTCAGCACGTCGCCGACCTTCTGCGCGCGCGAAGTCTCGTACAGCGACACCGACGATCCCGCCTGATAGATCGCGCCCAGCGTGTTGACGTTGACCGGTTGCGCGACGGCCGGCGCATAAGTGGGCATCTCGACGATCGAGTGCGAGCCCGACGACGAGCACGCCGCCAGTGCGAGTGCGAACGCCGAGCAGGGCAATGTCGCGAATTTCATGAACAATCCTCTCCTTTGATTCAGGGCGCGTCGTGCACCGCGGCAAGACGCCACCGGTCGGTCGTATCGCGCAGCCACGCTTCGTACGCCTTCAGCCGATAAATCACGCGCGCCGAGGCCGCCGCGCCGTTCGCTTCCAGCGTGATCGAGCTGGTCGCGTTCTCCCAGGTGCGCGTCTGATAACCGTTCGCTCGCTCGACGCGGCTTCGGCCGAACTTCGACGACAACCCTTCGGCGAAGTCGTCGGCGACGCGCGCATCGATCACGAACGACATGCGATACAGCCGCGGCGACGGATCGCCCGGCATCGCCAGGAAGCGCAATACGTGATCGCGGGCGAGCGTGCCATCGACGACGGCCGCCGATTCCCTCCAGCCGCCTTGCGTGCGATGCGCCCACTTGCAGGCGATCGACAGGCTGTGCGTATCGCGCAGCACCATGCCGAGCGATGCCGCGTCGATATCCGTGTCGCATACGGCGACGCTGCCGGGCGGCGTCGCGCGCGCGGGCTCGTCGCGCCGGAATGCATCGAGCGCGATGCCGAGCTGCAGGCCGCGGAAGTCGAAAGGCTTCTGCGCCGCGGCGAATGCCGGCATCGCCATGCAAACGAAAAACGCGCAACGAAGAATCGTTCGCTTCATATCAGTCGATGGCAGTAGCGCAGGCGTCGAAAGGCGTGGACGCGGCATGACCCACGACCGGCACGACCTTCAGCAACGCCGATGTCGCGCGGCACGGCAACGCGGCGAGCGCGCAGCCGTCGAGCACGAACGGGCACGCCGCAAGCGCCGCGCACGCAAGGGCAAGACGAAAAGACCTCCGCATGATTTACGCAGTCGTATCGACGTGATTGCCGAGATGCGCCGGATTGCTCGCGGGCGTCTTCGCCGCGGGCGTGCCGGTTTCGACGGTCGGCGTTTCGGTGCCGCGCTTGATCGGCAGCGTGTGCGACGTCGCTTGCGTCGTATGTTGAGTGGCAGGGCTGGTGACGTTCATGCTGCTCCTTTTCGGATAAGGGACGTTGCGGATTGCAACGGGAGCAATCTTCGTCGAGCGCGCGATGCCACGATCACACAAGCAAAACGTCGTTTCCCCGAGTGCTTACGAGCCATTAGCAGCGATTACGCAGGCGTTACCAGTTCTTTCCTCGCGTGCGAATCTGCATGTTGCGGCGCAGCGCGCGGTGCGAGATGGTATGACTGTTTCGGTAGTAAAAGCGGGTTAACGTGAATTAAAACTGGCCGAATACCTTCATATAGTCAATCTATCTCGGCGCCGTTGCCTCGCTCGTCTCAAAACCCAAATAGCGGAATGGCATCGGGATGAATAGAACAACGAATTAACAGGTTATTCCATAATCATTCGAACAAGCACGGATACATAGCCAACGGATGGAGGAACCACTGACATGAAACGCCGCACCGTGTTAGTTGCGATGGCCGCCGCGCCACTCGGCGCAATGCTCCCGCTTTCCGCGTTCGCGCAGAAGCCCATCGTCCTCGGGTTCGCGCAGGTGGGCGCCGAAAGCGAATGGCGCACCGCCAACACCGAGTCGATCAAGTCGAGCGCGAAGGAAGCCGGCATCGACCTGAAGTTCTCCGACGCGCAGCAGAAGCAGGAGAATCAGATCAAGGCAATCCGCTCGTACATCGCGCAAAAGGTCGATGTGATCGCGTTCTCGCCCGTCGTGGAGACTGGCTGGGAGACCGTGCTCGTCGAAGCAAAGAACGCGAAGATTCCCGTCGTGCTAACGGACCGCGCGATCAGCAGCAAGGACGACTCGCTCTATGTCACGTTCATCGGCTCGGACTTCACCGAGGAAGGCCGCAAGGCGGGCCGCTGGCTCGTCGAGAAGGAGAAAGGCAATCCGGGGCCGATCAATATCGTCGAATTGCAGGGAACGGTGGGCTCCGCGCCCGCGATCGATCGCAAGAAGGGCTTCGAGGAAATCATCAAATCCGATCCGAAGTTCAAGATCATTCGCTCGCAGACCGGCGACTTCACGCGCGCGAAGGGCAAGGAAGTGATGGAGGCATTTCTCAAGGCCGAAGGCAAGAAGATCAACGTGCTTTACGCACACAACGACGACATGGCGATCGGCGCGATTCAGGCGATCGAGGAAGCGGGCATGAAGCCGGGCAAGGACATCATCATCATTTCCGTCGATGGCGTGAAGGGCGCGTTCGAAGCGATGATGGCGGGCAAGCTCAACGTATCCGTGGAATGCAGCCCGCTGCTCGGGCCGCAGCTGATGTCCGTGGTGAAGGACATCAAGGCGGGCAAGTCGGTGCCCAAGCGGATCGTTACGCAGGAAAGCATCTTCCCGATGGAGGTCGCGGCGAAGGAATTCCCCAACCGCAAATACTGACCGCCGATGACATCGCCAGTACTGGAGTTGCGCGGCATCGACAAGCGCTTCGCCGGCGTTCATGCGCTGCAGGACGTGAACCTTGCGCTCTATCCGGGCGAGGTTCACGCGCTCATGGGGCAGAACGGCGCGGGCAAGTCGACGCTCATAAAAGTGCTGACCGGCGTCGTGAGTCTCGACGCCGGCGAGATTCTGCTCGAGGGCCGCGCGATCCATCCCGATTCGCCGCTTGACGCGCAGAAGCTCGGCATCAGCACGGTCTATCAGGAAGTGAATCTGTGCCCGAACCTGTCGGTGGCGGAGAACATCTTCGCAGGCTATTTTCCGCGGCGCGGCGCGCTGCATGGCTATCGCATCGACTGGGATAAGACGCACGGGCAAGCGCGTGAGCTGCTTGCGCGCATCGGTCTCGATATCGACGTGACGCGTGTGCTGACGAGCTATTCGGTCGCCGTGCAGCAGATGGTCGCGATCGCGCGCGCGCTCAAGCTATCGTCCAAAGTGCTGATTCTCGACGAGCCGACCTCCAGCCTCGACGACGACGAAGTGCGCCGCCTCTTCGATGTACTGCGCCGCTTGCGCGAACAAGGGCTCGCGATTCTCTTCGTCACGCACTTTCTGAATCAGGTCTATGCGATCTCGGATCGCATCACGGTATTGCGCAACAGCCGGCGCGTCGGTGAATGGCCGACGAGCGAACTGGGCGCGCAGGCGCTCATCGCGGCGATGCTCGGCCGTGAGCTTGCCGCCGCGCAGGCGCGTCAGTCGCCGCCCGACGACATCGAAACGGCCACGCAGGAAACGGCGTTGCTCGATGCCACGCGACTCGGCCAGAAAGGCCAGCTTCAACCGCTCGATCTGCGCGTGCGCGCGGGCGAAGTGGTGGGCGTCGCGGGCCTGCTCGGTTCGGGGCGCACCGAACTCGCGAAGCTGCTCTTCGGCCTCGAAAAGCCCGACGAAGGCGAACTGCGCATCGATGGCATGCCGGTCTCCTTCACGACGCCCGCGCAGGCGATCCGTCACGGCATCGCGTTCTGTCCGGAAGAGCGCAAAGCGGACGGCATCGTCGCGGAGCTGTCGCTGCGCGAGAACATCGCGCTGGCGTTGCAGGCACGCATGGGCGCGCGGCGCTGCCTCACGCGCGCCGAACAGAACGCGCTCGCCGAACGCTTCGTGCGCGCGCTCGGCATCAAGGCCGCGACGCTCGACATGCCTATCGGTCTCTTGTCCGGCGGCAATCAGCAGAAGGCGCTCATCGCGCGGTGGCTCGCGACCGAGCCGCGCCTTCTGATTCTCGACGAGCCGACGCGCGGCATCGACGTCGCCGCGAAGCAGGAAATCATGGACGAAATACTCCGGCTCGCATCGACGGGCATGGCCGTGCTGTTCATTTCTTCGGAGATATCGGAGGTGGTGCGTATCGCGAATCGCATCGTCGTGTTGCGCGACCGGCGCAAGGTCGGCGAGTTGCCCGCCGGAACCAGCGAAGATACGGTATGCGAAATGATCGGAGCCGAACATGGATGACACCGCGCGCCGCATGACGCTTCGTTCGATGATGGAACATCGGCTCGGCTGGCCGATCGTCACGCTCGTGCTGCTGCTCGCGCTGAACGCTGCGTTCAATCCGGGCTTTCTGCATGTCGAGTGGCGCAACGGTCACGTCTACGGCAGTCTCGTCGATATCCTCAATCGCGCCGCGCCGCTCGCGGTCGTCGCGCTCGGCATGACTATCGTGATCGCCACGCGCGGCATCGATATCTCCGTCGGCGCGGTCGTCGCCATCGCGGGAGCGGTCGCCGCGTGGGCGATCGGCGGATCGATCGCGGGCAACGTCACGCGCTTCCCGTTGCCTGTCGTGATCGTGGCGGCGCTCGGCGTCGCGTTGCTGTGCGGCTTGTGGAACGGCCTGCTCGTCGCGCGCGCGGGCATGCAGCCGATCATCGCGACGCTCATCCTGATGGTCGCGGGACGCGGCATCGCGCAGCTCATCACGAACGGTCAGATCATCACGATCTACTACACGCCCTACTTCTTCTTCGGCGGCGGCTATCTGCTCGGATTGCCGACATCGATATGGATCGTCGCGCTCGTGTTCGTGCTGCTGTATCTTGCGATCACGCGCACGGCGCTCGGCCTCTTCCTGCAGGCGATCGGCATCAATCCGACCGCCGCGCGCGTCGCGGGCGTGCAGGCGAAACGGCTCACGCTCGGCGCGTATGCATTCAGCGGTTTGTGCGCGGGCGTGGCGGGCATTCTCATCAGCTCGAACGTCAAGAGCGCCGACGGCAACAACGCGGGCCTCTTGCTCGAACTCGATGCGATCCTCGCCGTCACGCTCGGCGGCACCGCGCTCACGGGCGGTCGCTTTACGCTCGCGGGCAGCGTGATCGGCGCGCTCATCATCCAGACGCTCACGTATCTGATCTATTCGCTCGGCGTGCCTCCGGAGGTGAATCTCGTGGTGAAAGCCATCGTCGTGTTCGCGGTGATGATGCTGCAATCGGGCGAGTTCCGCGCGACGGTCGTGAAGTTCGCGCGCCGCCCTGCTATTGGCCGCAGCGAGGTGCGCCGATGAGTTCGCCCTTGCCCAAGCCGCCGGGCGTCACGCTTGCGCATCCTCGCGACGCCGCTGCACCGAAGCGCAGCTTCTCGACGAGCCGCTATCTGCCGCTCGCCGCGACAATCACGCTGTTCATCGCGATCTCGGTACTCGGCTCGGTGATGTACACCGGCTTCTTCTCGCCGCAGGTCTTTCTCAATCTGCTGATCGACAATGCGTTTCTGATCGTCGTCGCGGTAGGCGAGACCTTCGTGATTCTGTCGGGCGGCATCGACCTTTCGGTGGGATCGGTGATTGCGCTGACGACGATGGTATCCGCCGCGCTCGTCGAAAAAGCGGGCTGGCATCCGCTCGTCGTGATCCCGCTCGTGCTCGCGATGGGCACCGCATTCGGCACGCTCATGGGCTGGCTCATCGCGCGCTTTCGCCTGCAGCCGTTCATCGTCACGCTGGCGGGCATGTTCCTCGCGCGCGGGCTGTGCTATCTCATCAGCATCGATTCGATCAGCATCACCGATCCGTGGTATGCGGCCGTATCGCAGATTCGCATACCGGTCATGAGCGGCGCGTCGCTCTCGCTCGGTGCGGTGATCGCGCTAGTCGTGCTCGCGGCCGCCGTGTTCATCGCGCATTACACGCCGTTCGGCCGCACCATTTATGCGGTCGGCGGCAATCCGCATTCGGCGCTTCTGATGGGCTTGCCGGTGAACGCCGCGACCATCGGTGCGTACGCGCTATCGGGCTTCTGCTCCGCGCTCGGCGGCGTGCTGTTCACGTTCTACATGCTCTCGGGATACGGCCTGCACGCGATGGGTCTCGAACTCGATGCGATCGCCTCGGTCGTCATCGGCGGAACGCTCTTGACGGGCGGCGTCGGCTATGTGATCGGCACGCTGTTCGGCGTGCTTCTTCTCGGCATCATTCAGACGCTGATCTCGTTCGACGGCTCGCTCAGTTCATGGTGGACGAAGATCGCGGTCGGCGCATTGCTGCTCGTGTTCTGTCTGTCGCAGCGCGCGTTCGGCGATCGCTCCGCGGCGAAGCGCTGACGACGCCATGGACTATCGTCATCCACAACCTCGCAAGAGCATGCACGCGCGCATCGTGCAGGAGCTCGGCATCGACATCGTGAGCGGCAAGCTCAGTCCCGGCGATCGCCTGCCCGCCGAAGCGAAGCTGTGCGAAGCCTACGGCGTGAGCCGGCCCGTGCTGCGCGAAGCGACGCGCGTGCTGGTCGCGAAAGGGCTCGTGCTGTCGAAGCCGCGTCTTGGCAGCGTCGTGCGTCCGCGCGATGAATGGCACACGCTCGATCCCGATGTCCTCTTCTGGACGATCACCAGCGTGCATGAAGGCGCGTTCTTTCAGTCGCTGCTCGTGGTGCGCAGGATCGTCGAACCGGCGGCGGCCGCGCTCGCCGCATCGAATGCGACAGAGGAAGATGTCACGCGCATCCGCGATGCGTACGAGCGCATGTCGCATGCGCCGACGCCCGAGGCACTGCTTACGCCCGATCTGGAGTTTCATCGCGCGATCATGACGGCGACGCACAACGACATGCTGATGTATATCGGGCACATGTTATCGCTCGCGCTGTCGGAGTCGATCAAGCTGACGAGCCGTCATCCGGATACGCACGCGCTGTCCTTGCCGCGCCACAAGGCAATACTCACCGCGATCGCGAATCGCGATCCGCTCGGCGCGCGTCACGCGAGTCTCGTGCAACTCGACAATGCGCTCGCCGATGCCCAAAGCGTGTTGACGGCGGTTTATCAGGAGTAAGGCTTCAAGTATTGCGCCGCCACGCGTTGTCCTTCAGCGCGTTCGCGAGCGCATCGACAGACCATGTTTCATCGAGCGCCTGACGCAATAGCGCCTGCTGACTCTTCGGCGCAAGACCGCCGATGGGCGGATCGCGATCGAGGTTCGTCGGGAACGCGTAGCCTTCCGCGCACGCAGCGATGACCGCATCGATCTCCGCATCGCTCATGCTTTCCGTCGACTTGAAATCGAGCAGTACCGGATAGACGGATTCGCACATGCGCGCGCGATCGAGCGTTTCCATCGCGCGTCCATATGCCGATGACACCTGCAGCAGATTCGCCATGCGCTGCACGTCGCGCGTGCGGTTCGCGCCCGCGGCATGAAAGAGCGCGGGGCTGAAGAAAAGTGCATCGCCCTTTTCGAGCGGCAATTGAACGTGATGCGCTTCGAAATATTCGCGGAAGTCCGCGCGCCGCCACGCGAGATACCCTTGCGCATAGCGCTGCGAAAACGGCAGCAGCTTCGTCGGACCGCTTTCCACAGGCATGTCGCTATGTGCGACCGCGCCTTTCAGCGTGAGATACGGCGAGATCGCGTGAACATGCGCCGGATAGCGCCGCACTTCATCGGCAGTCTGGAAACCGAGATGATAGTCGCGATGCGCCTGCTGCGCGTCGCCGCCCGGACGCACGACATTGACTTGCGATGTCATCTGAAAACCGGGGCCGAGCCATGCAAGCGCCGCGCATTCGATGAACCGGTTCGCAAAGTAACGCGCGAACACGCGCGGCGCGTGCAGACAGAGCTTTTCCTGCGCATTCCAGATACGATCGTTCGCGCCCGCCTTCGCGAAGTGATCGGCGGCACTCGCACCGCGTTCCCGCTCTTGCCGGATGATCGATTCGAAGATCGCGGCGGCCTCGTCGATAGGATCGACATCCGCATACGCATGCTTGAGCACGAACACGCCTGCGCCATCGCGCAGGACCGTGGCCCATTCCGCCTGCAACGCCATGCATGTCGATGAATCGTCCAGCGCGGGGGCGAGCGCGCCGCAGTCATATAACGGAATGCCGCGCTGAATGTGCGACGCGAATGTCAGCTTCGGTCGCGCGTCGCGCTCGAGCAGGCTCGCGAATTCATCGAGTGAGCAATCGCTTTCGGTGTACCGGTTCGTCTGATTCATGTCTCGCTCCGTTTTCGACAAGCATAGCGGCTGATGCTGCCGAATGCGCGGCACGAATGACGGCAGCCTACTTCAGCGGATCGTGGCCCCAGTTCATCAGCGAGTATCGCCAGTGCGAATGCTCGACTTCGTGCGGGCGCTGCGCGAGGTGCCGCTTGATGTAACCGACGACCTTGCGCATGTGCGCGTAGTCGTCTTCGCCGAGATCGGCCTTCTTCTTGCCGAGAATGTCGATGATATGCCGACCCGACTTGTGCCCCACCGATTCGCCGCCGCCGTTCTTCTGGCCGACTTCGCGCGACTCGTCGGTCGCGAGCCACTTTTCGAGTTGAGCGGGCGTCATGTTGACGAGATCCTTGAAGGTGCCGTAAGTCGCGGCGTCGTCATCGTGGTGCTGCGCGGTCATGAGTTGCCTCCGTCGTCGGCGATGTCATGCCCGCGATTCAGCAAGCATCACACCCGCTTCAGATACCGCTCAAGGAACTCGATGAATACGCGCACTTTCGCCGACAAATTCAGCCGCTCGGGATAGATCGCATAGATATCGGCGGGCGGCATCGACCAGTCGGTGAGCACGCGTTCGAGCGCGCCGGAATCGATAAACGACTGCGCGTCCCATTCGGAACGCGTCAGCACGCCGTGACCGTCGAGCGCCCAGCGCAGCGTCGCTTCGCCATCGTTGCTGCTCATCGTGCCGTGGACTTTCACCGTTTCGTGCCGCTTGCCCTTCGTGAAATGCCAGGTGCCGTACGCCGTGTCGTTCTCGCGCAGCACGATGCAGCGATGACCGCGCAGATCGTCCGGCTCCTTCGGCGTGCCATGCGCTTTCAGATACGCCGGCGCTGCGCATACGAAGCGCCGGTTCGCCGCGATCTTTCTGCCGACCACGCGCATGTCCGGCAATTCACCGAAGCGAATGCCGACATCGAACGCGAATTCGGCGAGATTCATCGGACGATCGGTGAGATCGAGCTGCACTTCGACATCCGGATATTGCCGACGAAACTCCGACAGCGCCGGCGCGATATGACGCCGCCCGAAGCCGAAGGTCGCGTTCACTTTCAACAGGCCGCGCGGCAGATCGCGGCTGCTCGACACCATGCGCTCCAGTTCCTGCACCTGTTCGAGCAGGCGCGAGCCGGTGCCGAAATAGAGCTCGCCTTCCTGCGTCATCGCGAGCCGCCGCGTCGTGCGGTTCAGCAGCTTCACGCCGAGACGCCGTTCGAGCTGGCTGAGGCGCGCGCTCACGGCGGGCGGCGTCACGCCGAGCTCGCGCGCGAGCGCCGACAAGCTGCCTTGCGTGACGAGCCGCGCGAAAAACTCCAGGTCGGCGATCGAGTCCATTTTTAAATTTAGCTTAACAATGGGTTAAGACAAGCTGCATTTTACGGTCTCCGTTATCGAATTACACTGGCTTCGACTTATCGGAGAAGCAAGAACGGAGACAGCATGGGACAGACGCTTTATCGGAAGATCGTGGACAGCCACACGGTTTTTCACGTCGACGATGAACACGTCGCGCTTTACGCCGACCTGCACATCATGAACGAGTACACGAGCCCGCAAGCATTCGCGGGACTCGCGCAAAAAAACCTGCCGGTGCGTTGCCCGGAAAAGCAGATGGGTGTCGTCGATCATGTGATTCCGACGCATCCCGTCGCGGTCGACAAGCGCACGATCATGATCGGCGCCGCCGCGCAGCAGGCCGCGAACTTCACGCGCAACTGCGCGGAGCACGGCATCCATCTGTTCGATGTGCGCGACCATGCGCAAGGCATCGAGCATGTGGTCGCGCCGGAGATCGGCCTGATTCGCCCCGGCATGGTCGTGCTGTGCGGCGACAGTCACACCACGACGTATGGCGCACTCGGTGCGCTGGGCTTCGGCATCGGCACATCGGAAGTGGAACATGTGCTCGCGACGCAGACGCTCGTCTATCGCGTCGCGAAGGACATGCGCATCGTCGTGGATGGCGCGCTGCCTCGCGGCACGACATCGAAGGATCTCGTGCTCTACATCATCGCGAAGATCGGTGCGCAGGGCGCGCGCGGTTACGTCGTCGAGTATGCGGGCAGCGCGATCGATGCGCTCTCCGCCGAGGCGCGCATGACCTTGTGCAACATGACCGTCGAAGCAGGTGCGCGCGGTGCGTTGATCGCCCCCGACGAGACGACGATTCGCTATGTCGCCGAGCGCATCGCAACCGATGCATTCGTCGCGCAATGGAAGCAGTTCGCGTCCGACGCCGACGCATCGTTCGACATCACGCATCGCTTCGACGCGCGCGATGTCGCGCCGTTCGTCACATGGGGCACGAGCCCGGATCAGGCCATCGCGATCGATGCGCGCATTCCCCGCCTCGCCGATGAACCGGTCGCGCAACGCAATGCATCGAAGGCGCTGGACTACATGGGACTCGATGCCAATCAGGCGATCGACGGCCTCGCGATCGATCACGTATTCATCGGTTCATGCACGAACGCGCGCATCGAAGACTTGCGCGCCGTCGCCGATATCGTGCGCGGCCGCAAGGTCGCGCCTTCCGTGCGTGCGATGGTCGTGCCCGGTTCCGGCATGGTCCGCGAGCAGGCGGAACGCGAAGGCATCGCCAGCGCGCTGATCGAGGCGGGCTTCGAATGGCGTCAGCCTGGCTGCTCGATGTGCCTCGCGATGAACGACGACATCCTGCAACCCGGCCAGCGCTGCGCGTCCACGACCAACCGCAATTTCGAGGGCCGCCAGGGACGCGGCGCCCGCACCCATCTGATGAGTCCCGCGATGGCTGCCGCCGCCGCGCTCGCGGGCCGTATCGTCGACGTACGCAAGGAGCTGGAGCATGTCTGAACACGCAACATTGACCGGCATCGCCGCGCCGTTGCCGCTGAACAATCTCGACACCGACCAGATCATGCCGAAGCAGTTTCTGTTCGGCATCGACAAGTCCGGTCTCGCGCGCGGCGTTCTGTATGACTTGCGCTTCGATGCATCGGGCAACGCACGCAAAGACTTCGTGCTGAACAGGCCCGACTATGCGGGCGCGCGCATTCTCATCGCGGGCGCGAACTTCGGCTGCGGATCGAGCCGCGAGCACGCCGTATGGGGCTTGCAGCAAGCGGGAATCGATGCCGTTATCGCGCCGAGCTTCGGCGAAATCTTCTACTTCAACGCGCAGAACAATCGCTTGCTGCTGATCGCGCTCGATGAAGCCGTCGTCGCTGCATTGAGCGCGCTCGCGAGCGATGCAAAGACGAATCAGTTGACCATCGACGTCGCGAATCAACGCGTGAGCACGAGCGACGGCACGCACTACGCGTTCGATCTTCCGCAGCGACCGAAGCGCATGTTCATCGAAGGACTGGACATGATCGGCATGACGCTCGCCGACAGCGACGCGATCCGCGCATTCGAAGCGAAGCACGAGGCGCTGCATCCGTGGATGAAGATCGATTTGCCCGCGCTACGCAACAAGCAAGCAGCGTAAGGCGAAAAAGAGACGCACGAGCGTCCATCGCCGCATCACTTCTCAATCAGGAGACACGATATGGAAAGCCCTTCGTTGCGCACGGGCGCGACGCCGCTCGGACTGCGCGCGCGCTTCTCGTTGATGACTATCGGCGGCATGCCGGTCGCGATGTTCGTCGCGCTCGCACTGGTGACGATACTCGCCGCCATCACCGGCAAATTGCCGAACGACATGATCGGCGGCTTCGCCGTGCTGATGTTATCGGGCCTGTTGCTCGGCGAAGTCGGCAAACGCATTCCGGTGTTCAGGCATATCGGCGGGCCCGCGATTCTCTGTCTCTTCGTGCCTTCGGCGCTGCTCGGCTACAAGCTGATGGACGATGCCGCGCTCAAGGCCATCACCACGACGATGAAGACCGCGAACCTGCAATACCTCTATATCGCGTGTCTCGTCGCGGGCAGCATTCTCGGCATGAATCGCAAGATCCTGATTCAAGGCTTTCTGAAGATGTTCGTGCCATTGCTGGTCGGCACGGTGACGGCGATCGCGGCGGGCGTGCTAGTCGGACTGATGTTCGGCTATGACCCGAAGCACACGTTCTTCTATATCGTCATGCCGATTCTGGGCGGGGGCATCGGCGAAGGCATTCTGCCCTTGTCGATCGGTTATGCGGAAATCACCGGCGCGGCGCAAGGTCATCTGATCGCGATGATGGTGCCCGCCGCGCTCATCGGCAACGTCGTCGCGATTCTCGCGAGCGGCTTGCTCAAGCGCTTCGGTGAGAAACATCGCGCATATAGCGGCGACGGCATGCTCGTGAAGAGCGGCGACGATCAGGCGCTGCTGAAGGAACAGAAAGCCGAGGCCGCGCTCGATCTGCGCCTGATGGGTTTCGGGCTGCTGCTCGGCTGCACGCTGTTCATTCTCGGCATGCTGCTCGCGCCCGTCACCGGCATTCCCGGACCCGTGCTGATGATCGTCGCAGCCGCCGTGCTGAAGGTCGTGCGCGCGATTCCCGAACGCATGGAGATCGGCGCGTATCAGATCTACAAGTTCATGTCGACGAATCTCACCTTCGCGATCCTCGTCGGACTGGGCACGCTCTTCGTGTCGTGGGACAAGCTCGTCGGCGCATTCTCGCCCGCGTACTTCGTGATCTGCGCGTCGACGGTCGCGGCGATGGTCGTATCGGGATTCTTCGTCGGCGCGTGGCTGAAGATGTATCCAGTCGAAGCGGCGATCATCACCGCTTGCCATAGCGGTCTCGGCGGCACGGGCGATGTCGCGATTCTGTCGTCGTCGAATCGCATGGGACTCATGCCCTTCGCGCAGATTTCGACGCGCATCGGCGGCGCGGGCATGGTCGTGTTCGCCACGCTGATGATGAAGTGGTTCGGCTGACGTGCATGCGGCGCGCGCGTCGCACGATTAGCGGTTCGGCGCGCGCGGAACGGGCAGGAAATGCAGCAAGGCCTTGAGCGTATAGATGACGATCATGGTCCCGGCAAGATCGCCGATGAACATCGCGAAGAATCGCGCGACGATATGCTCCGTATCGCCCTGAAGATAAAACCAGATGTTATGCAGCAGCGGACCGGCAAGCGCATAAGCGACGGTGAGCATCATCAATCTGCCCGCCGTCAGATTCGATAGCGACGCGTCGAGTCCATAGACCTCGCGCGCGAGTCGATACACGGCATAAGGCGCGACGGTCGCAATGATGCCGCCGACGAAAGATCTCACCGGATCATTCGGAAAGAAATAAAAGAAATCGACGAGCCAGCTTGCGAAAAGCAGCCCGAGTGCGCCGTCCGCGCCCAACAACAGCGTGCTGAGCAGCCGAATGCCGGCCGGAAGATAAATCCAGTTCACGCCTCGCACGAACTCGGAATGAGTAAAGATTTCCTGATTGGCCCAGAGCGAGGTGATAAAGACGAGCGCCGTTCCGACGACGGAACATAAGCGAAGTTGAAGGGAAGACATTGGCGGCGTGCCAGTGAGCGGCGGTAAGGACGCACATCTTATCGCAGCACCGCGCGAATTCATGCGTCGCGCATCGTGCGCGTCTGGCCTTGCGCTCTTCCGCCGTAATTCGCCGACGATTCGAGTTTGGCCGCGATGCGCTCCAGTTCGTTCAGAAGCGATTCGAGCTCCATGCGCTGAAGCGGCGCGATGGCGGGCGCATGCTGCAATTCCTCGATGCGCTCGCGCCAGTACGAAACGGGCCACGCCGCGCTGCGATGCCAGTGGCGCGAGCGGATCATCCTCGCGAGATGTTCGATCTCCTGCTCGATGAAATGCGCCGTGATGTAGTTGTTATCGCGTTCCTGAACCACGCCCCTGCCCTCCCGGGAAATCGCTCGGGCGATAGCGAAACGCGGTCACTCGTCCGCTCTTCGTATTGCGACCTTGTATTGCGACCTTGTATTGCGCCCTTGCTCGACGCACTATCTTAGCACTTACTTATCAACTTGATAAATAGATCGTCGATTGTGGTTTGCCGTATATCGCGAATGCTATGATCGGTTCGTTCCCTAAAAGCGATTTCTTCATGGCCAAAAAGAGCGCGTTCGATGCCTATTTCCGCTTCCTGAATCTGGCTCAGGCAGTGCAGGCATTGCCTTCGGTGCCGAAGCTCGATGCTGCCGAAGAACGCTTGCTCGAAGCGCTCACGGCGTCGTGGCACGCGGGCCATGCGCTGACGGTCACGGAGACGATGGCGCTGTCTATCGCGGGCGCGCCGGCGACGGTGCATCGCAAGCTGACGAACCTCAGAAAGCAAGGCCTCGTATCCGTCGATGAAAGCAGCGACGATCTGCGCATCAAGACCGTCGTGCCGACGCGAAAAGCACTGGATTACTTCGAGAAGCTCGCGGCGTGCCTCGATGAGGCGAAGAAGAGACGCTGAGAATCAGAACCGGTCGATCATGCCAACCTGCACGCCGCGCACCGGCGCGCCGGGATAAGCCGCCGGAATCCCGACTACGTTCACGCCGCGCAGCGTGAAGGTCGCGTCGCCATGATTGCGCAGCATCGCGCCGCTCGCGTAAAGCAGCACCTTCGGCGAGAGATCGTATTCGCACGCAACGCTGAACTGGTCAGCGTCGTTATCGCTGCCCGAGCGATCGCGTGCATACGCATAGCCGAGCGATGCGCGCAGGCGCGGCGTCACCGCGTAGCGCATCGAGACCGAAAGACCGTCGTTGTGATAGCGCGGCGACCCGCCATCGCCGTTGAAGTGCGAGAGGAAGGCCGTCGTCTTGCCGAAGCGATACGACACGCCGCCGAGATTCGCACGCAAGCCGGTGTCGCCTTGCGTGTCCTGATGCGCGTACGAAATGCGAAACGGCCCGCTGTGATACGCGAACGTCTCGTAGTTCCCCGATAGCCCGTTGCCGTTGCCGCTATCGCGCAATGCGACCATGAGCGTCGTCGTGAAGCCGTGAAAATCGGGCGACAGATACGTGATGCCGTTATTCGTGTAAGGCGTGATCTTCGACAGATTGTTGAGCCCCGACGCGATCGTGCCCGCACCGAATGCATCGAGTCCGCCCTTGAACGGAATGTAGATCGGCGAATACTGCCGGCCGAAGCGCAACTCGCCCCACGGCGCGCCGAGCCCGATCCACGCCTGTCGATTGAAGATCGTGTTGGCCGTCGCGAAGGTGCCGTCGGCGGAACTGAAGCCGCTTTCCAGATCGAAGAGCAGACGCGTATCGCCGCTCAATTGCTCGTAGCCGCGCAAGCCGAAGCGCGAGCCGCGATACGCGCCCGAATCCATGCGCGGCGTCCACGACGAGCCCGGGTTCGTCACTTCGATGCTCGTATCGATGCTGCCGTACAAGGTCACGGCGCTCTGCGCATGCGCGGACGTTGCACCGATGCCGCACAGCATCGATACAGCCAGCAGGCAAATGAAAGTGTTGGTCAGACGCATGAAATCTTCGGTTCGTACGATCAGTGGTTCAATGCATACGCGATGACGTAATCGCCACGATCCGGCGATTGCCGCGCGCCGCCCGCCGAAATCAGCACGTATTGCTTGCCCGTCTTCGGCGACACATAGCTCATCGGACCGCCCTGGCTTCCGACCGGCAAGCGCGCCTTCCACACTTCCTTGCCGGTGGCGCTGTCGAACGCACGCAGATAATAGTCCTGCGTGCCCGCGATGAACACGAGGCCGCCTTGCGTCGCGAGCGTGCCGCCGAGCGTCGGCATGCCGATGGGCATCTTCACGCGCATCTTGATGCCGAACGGACCCGTGTCCTGCACGGTGCCGACGGGCACTTGCCACACGATCTTTTGCGTCTTCAGATCGACCGCCGAGAGCGTGCCGAACGGCGGCTTCTGGCACGGAATGCCGAGCGGCGACATGAAGCGGTTCTTGTTCACGGCATACGGCGTGCCCTTCAGCGGCACCGCGCCCATGCCCGTGTTCACGGCTTCGCCGCCGTTGCTCGCGGGCGCGCTGTCGGTCTTTTGCGGAATCATCTGCACCCAGAGACCGAGGCGCATGTCGTTCACGAAGACGACGTGATGATTCGGATCCGTCGACAGGCTGCCCCAGTTCATGCCGCCGAGCGATCCCGGGAAGCTCAGCGAGACATCGGTGTCGGGGGCGGTGAAGAGGCCGTCATAGCGCATCGACTTGAAACTGATGCGGCACATCAACTGATCGAACGGCGTCGCGCCCCACATGTCGGATTCCTTCAGCGTGTCCGCGCCGATCGTCGGCATGCCGGCCGAGAACGGCTGCGTCGACGAGTACTGTTCCTGCGCGATCGTGCCCGTCTTCACCTTGCGTTCTTCGACGCGCGTAAGCGGCTTGCCCGTCATGCGGTCGAGCACGAAGATCTGACCGGATTTCGTGCCGAACACGACCGCGGGCTTCGTCGATCCATCCTTCTCGGGAAAGTCGACGAGGCTCGGCTGCATCGGAACGTCGAAGTCCCACAGATCGTTGTGGACCGTCTGGTACACCCACTTTTCCTTGCCGGTGGTCGCATCGAGCGCGAGGATCGACGTCGCGTACTTGTGATCCAGCGGCGTGCGATTGCCGCCCCACAAGTCCACCGACGAGCTGCCCATCGGGATGAAGACAGTGTTCATCGCGGCGTCGTAGGACATCGGCGCCCACGAATTCGGCGTGCTGCGCGCGTAACTCTGACCCGGTTGCAGGCGCGCGTTGGGGTCGTCGTGGCCCGGATCGAAAGCCCAGCGCATCTCGCCGGTAATGACGTCGAAGCCGCGCAATACGCCGCCCGGCATGTCGGTCTGCACGTTGTCGGCCACGCGTCCGCCCACCACGACCGTCGTGCCCGCGAGCGTCGGCGCCGACGTGAGCTGATACTTCGGATCGTCGGCCGCGCCGAGACCCGCTTTCAGGTTCACGAAGCCGTGTTCGCCGAAGCCTTCGCACAGCGCGCCGGTGTTGGCATCGATGGCGACGAGACGCGCATCGATCGTGTTCATCAGCAAGCGGCGCTGGCAGCTTGCGCCCGCCGCGATGGAAACGGGGGTCACAGGCGTCGAACCGTTTATCGTCGGTTGCGCCACAGGTTTCGTCGCATCGAAATACGCGAGGCCGCGACAGCGGTTCCAGACCTGCGCCCGCGCGTTGATCTCGCGCTTCCAGATCTGCTTGCCGCTGTCGGCATCGACGGCGATCACGTTGTTGTGCGGCGTGCACAGGTAGATGCGGTCGCCGATCTGCAGTGGCGTCTCCTGATCTTCCGCGCCGTTGCCGGTCGGGCTTTCGGGGACATCGCCCGTATGGAAGGTCCACGCGACACGCAGATCCTTCACGTTATCGCGCGTGATCTGATCGAGCGCCACGAAGCGGCTGCCGCCGGCCGTGTTGCCGTAGTTGCTCCAGTCCTTCTGCGCGTGCTCCTTCGCGACGGGCACGAGCGGCGTTTCATTGCCATCGGATGCGACGGTCGGATGCGGCTCGAACATCTGCACGAAGGTAACGAGCATGCAAAGCGCGATGACGCCAGCGAACGCATACGCGCGCTTCGGCGCGGGCTTGCCCGTCTCATGCGTGCGCAACGATGGCCATGTAAGCAGCGCGAGCATCATGAAGCCGGCCGGCAGCATCAGCCGCGACACGAGCGGCCAGAAATCGAAACCGCCGTCGATGGGCGCCCACACGAGCGTGCCGATAAATACCGCGCCGAAGGCGAGCACAGCCGACGACTTCGCCCGCATGAACTGCACCGCGGATACGGCGATAACCGCTCCCGCGATCACGAAATACGCGCTGCCGTGCAGAAGCGCGAGCTTTGCGCCGCCGACGACGAAAATCAGACCAGTGGCCAGCAGCGCGAGGCCCAGCACAACACACCCTGCTCTCAGCGCGGCTGAAAGACGGGCTTTACTCGTAGACATCGAAATCTTCTCCAGGAATCTGCCATGCGATCCGGCTTCGGCGACGATAGGAATGCCGCGGCCGTATCGCACCGCGCGATGAAAGCGTTCCGTGAAGTCGATACCGCGACACGCGAGAAGCGGCGACGCATGAACGCGTGCGCCGATGTGCGCGGCTGGATCGCATGTCCCGCGCGATCAGTCAGACCGGCCGGGGCATTAGCGTAAACCCGTGCATTCTAACCAGATAGTTAAATTTCTGCATAGTTCGCACGAATGCAGCGCGGCGCAGGCTCACACGTCGTGCTCGGTCGCGAACGCTTGTCCTTCTTGTTCGAGCCATGCGCGAAACAGCACGATCAGATCGTGCCCCGCTTTCTCATCGGCGACATACGTGCAATAGCTTCGCGACGGCAAACGCGGCCCGTCGAATGGCGCAATGAGACGGCCTGACGCGAGATCGTCGGCGACGAGCGCGGTCGGGCCCATCGCGATGCCCATGCCATCGACAGCGGCCTGCAAGGTCAGATAGAAGTGATCGAAGGTGAGCACCGCCGCTGGCGTGAGCGCCGCGATGCCCGCCTGCGCGAGCCAATCCGGCCAGACGCGCGGCAAGCTCGACGTGTGCAGCAGCGTGTGCCGCCGCAAGTCTTCAGGCGTCTGCAAAGGAAGACGTTTGGACAGCGTGGGGCTGCACACCGGCAGACGTTCCTCTTCGAGAAAGCGCCGCATCACGTAACCGTAAAACGTGTCGGGGCCGCCGCGAATCACGATGTCGTAAGTGTCCTTCAGGCTTTCTACCGGTTCGTTCGATGTCTCTATCCTGACTTCCACATCGGGATGACGCGCGCGAAATTGTTCGAGCCTCGGCACGAGCCAGCGCAACGTGAAGGTAGCGGGCGCATTCACGGTGAGCGTGCGCGACACGGCCTCGGACACGCCATAGCGCGCCGTGGCCTGCGAGAGCCGATCGAAGAGCGGACCGATTTGCGCGAGATAAACGCGCGCCGCCGGGGTCAACACCACACGCCGGTTATGACGCTCGAACAGGGGTGCGCCGAGCCACGCTTCGAGCAAACGCACTTGCTGGCTGATCGCCCCGTGCGTGACATGCAGCTCGGCGGCGGCTTCCTTGAAGCTACCGAGTCGCCCAGCGGCTTCGAAAGCGCGCAACGCATTGAGTGAAGGCAATGCCGGTCTCATTCGCAAGAGCTTTTCTAACGCGACGATGCAATTTATATGGTTTGTGGGCGGCTCACAAGATAGTTATTCTAGTAACTATCCGTCATATAACCGACATAAGAAAGCATGTTCACCTACACCGGCGGTGTCGTTCTCTTGGCAGCCGTGCTCCACGCAAGCTGGAACGCGATGCTCCATGGCAACCGCGACCGGTTCCTCTCGATGACGTGGATGAGCATCGCGATCGGCGCCGTGTCCGCGATCGTCGTCTTCTATCTGCCGATGCCCGCGAAAGCCGCGTGGCCCTACATCGTCGCGTCGGGGCTCGTGCATATCGTCTACAACGTGAGCCTCGTGCGCTCGTATCGGCGCGGCGATCTCGCCCAGGCTTATCCGATCGCGCGCGGATCGTCGCCAATGCTCGTCACGCTCGGCGCGGCCATCTTCGCGCACGAGGCGATCGGCCCGCTGCATGCGCTCGGGATCGTGCTGATCTCGGGCGGCATCATCGCGCTTGCATTGCAGGGCGGCCGCGTATCGCGCGCGGGGGTGCTCGCCGCGTTGACGACGGGCGTGACCATCGCGATCTACACGGTGATCGACGGCATCGGCGTGCGTCTGTCCGATGGCGAAGCGCTCACCTACACCGCGTGGATGTTCATGTTCTATTGGTTCATGCCGATGATTTTCGTCGCGAAACGCGGGCCCGCGGCGCTATGGACGCCCGTGAAGCGAGCGCCGATGGCCGTGGGTTCGTCGCTCGCGGGCGGCCTCGTGTCGATCGCGGCTTACGGCATCGTGATCTGGGCGATGCAATCCGGCGCGATGGGCACGGTCTCCGCGTTGCGCGAAACGAGCGTCGTGTTCGCGGCGCTCATCGGGCGCGTGTTCCTTCAGGAAGCCGTCAGCGCGAGGCGCTGGCTCGCCTGCGTGGTGGTCGCGGTCGGGGCGGTTTGCCTGGGGCTCTGACCGCTCTGCGTCATTTCGTCCGTAAGGCACATCTCGCGAACTGAGGGAAAAGCCGGCCTTTGATCGGCGAATCGGGATTGCGGAAGGTTCGATAAATTGCTCATCGTGGCATTGGGCCCGATGGCGAATACCGAATCGAGAAGAACCTTGCAACCCGTACACGAATGGCACACGGCGCCTCTGCCCGCCGACGAAGCGAAGCGGCTCCAGTTGCTGCACAGTCTCGACCTGCTCGACACGCCACAGGAAGAAGTGTTCGACCGCGTAACGCGCGTCGATCACCGACGAAGCGGATCTGTCGGCCGATCTGCAACTCGTCGCGGAACTGCTCGACGGCACGAGCAAGACGTATACGCTGGAAAAACGATATCGCCGCCGTAACGGCGAGCCGGTTTGGGTCGAGCTTTCCGTCGCGCTGATTCGGGACGAACGCGGCGAGCCGCTGCATTTCGTGAGCGTCGCGCACGACATCTCGAGCCGCAAATACAGCGAACAGGTGTTGCGCGATTATCGGCAGGAACTGGAGCGCCGCGTGCTCGAACGCACGCGCGAGCTCACCAGCAATCGCGCCGCGCTGCAGACGATCACGGACAATCTGCCCGTTCTCATCGCACACGTCGATGCTGACCTGCGCTATCGCTTCAACAATCAGGTGTATCGCGAGGTGTTCGGCGTCGAGCCTTCGGCGTTGCGTGGCAAGACTGTGCGCGACACGATCGGCGCGTCGACCTTCGAGCGCTGTCTGCCTTACTTTCGCCGCGTGCTCGCCGGCGAACGCGTGACGCACGAGGACATCGTCTATGAAGGCGCGCCGAGCCGCGTCTGGAACGCGACGTATATTCCCGAGTTTCAGCGCGAGGAAATTGCCGGTTTCTACATCATGTCGCAGGACATCACCGAGACCAAGCGGCGCGAAAATCAGATGCGCTCCGAAGTCATGCTGGACGCGCTCACGGGCCTGCCGAACCGGCGCGCGCTCGCCGAGCAACTCGCGCTTTCCGTCGATGCCGCCCGCGATGACGCCGTGCCTTTCGCGCTCTTCTTCATGGACCTCGACGGCTTCAAGAGCATCAACGATCAGCACGGTCACGACGTCGGCGACGCGCTGTTGATACAGGTGGCCGCGCGCCTGAAAAAGACGACGCGCGCGGGCGATCTCGTCTGCCGCCTCGCCGGCGATGAATTCGTGCTGCTGGCGCGCGGGATTTCGTCATCGAGTGCATGCAGCCGCATCGCGCAGGACATTTGCCGCGCGATCGGACGGCCGTTCGAACTCGGCCGCGTCGAAGCGCATCTCGGCACGAGCGTCGGCATCGCGATGTGCGCGGGCGGCTTCGACACGTCCGCCGAAGCGATGCTCGGCGACGCGGATCGCGCGATGTACGAAGCGAAGCGCAAGGGACGCAACGGCTTTCGCTTCGCATCCGTCGCGGCGGACGTCGCGCCGACGATCAACAACTATCTCGATGCCGATCGCCGCAGCGCCGTGCATCACTGACTTCCACGATATGCAATGAAGGTCCGTTTCACGAAAACGCGCGCTGCATGGCAGCATGCCGCGAGTTGCATATCGGAGAATGGGCTTTCTCATCATGGGAACCCGCAACTAGAGCATTGATTTACTTCGATAAATATTTGCTTCGCGGCCTCACGCCTCGTCGCCGGCCGCGTCCCTTTCTTCGCTAACCTCTTATACAAGAGGCGCACGTTCGCCGATGCGAACCGCCCGGTGCTTTCCAATCAAGCTGGAGAAACGCGATGCAGAATGTCTATGTCGAACCGATGCCGAAGGGCCAGTGGGGACCGATCGACGGTTACGCGCTCGAATTCCCTGACGGTACGAGAATGACGCAGCAGAGTTATCGTTCGGAGCGGCTCGCCGTCGATGAGATCAAGCTGCGCGGCTATGCGCCGATGGTCGCGAAGGTACGCGTGACCGATAAGACAGTCGACGAACACTGGGAAGCCGTCGAATAAGATCGTCAGCGCGCTTCGCGTCCCGCGCGAAGCGCTTCCCTTTCCTTTCCGATCCGCGCGGGTTTTCAGTTCTTCTTCTTGCTCGGACGCCAGCTATCGTCGGCGGTCATCGCGGGCTTCACCGCCGGAGCGATGGCCGCGACCTTCTGAAATTCCTTCGTGTCGGTTTTCGCTCGTGCGGCGGGCGCAGCAGGCGGCGCCGCGCGCGTCTGACGCTGCTTCGGCTCGGTCCTGGATACGCGGCCTTTCGCTGCTTCAGCGCACGCGCGCTCGGACTTGCGCGAACATGCAGAAGCCGACTTCGATACGGGTTTCGCTTTCGATGTCTTGACCGATTGCTTCGCGCCGTGCGTCGACGGTTTTTTTGCGATCGAGCGTTCGGGAATCACGCTCTGCCGCGTGCTGTCCTTGCTCGATGCCGTGACAGGAATCAGTGGCGACGCAGCTTCCGCTGACGGACGCGCGGCGGAGCGCAGCGGGCCGTCCACGATTCTGTCCGCCGAATCGATATTGATGGCGGCGATCGGCGCGGCCTTCGTCTCGATCGGACGGACCGTGCCTGCGACGGCCACAGGCAGCGTTCCCGCGCGTGGTGTCGATCCGTGCTGCTCGAAGTAAGCACGCGCGAGAAAACACGCACCGAGCACGACGGCGGCCATGACGACCGTTGCGAGTATCGAATGCGATGGACGCCCCGTCGCAAGCACGGCAGTGCCATTGGCGATGGAGGCAGGCGCAGGCGCGGGTAAACGCGCTTCGTATGTTCTCGAACGCGCCGGCCATCGCACGCGGGCCACTTCGCCCTGTGGCGCAAACTGGCGCGTCACGCCTCGCGCCGCCTCGACTGCCCGCAGAGCTGTCTCCGCGCCCCTCGTCAGCACGGCCCCGTGGCGGTCGGCGCCGCAAAACGGGCACACGCTTTCTTCTACTGATGAAAGGGTTTCACATCGGGGGCAGATGACGAAATAAAGCGAGCCATCGCCTCGCTGTTCCATTGTCACACTCCATCCGAATCATTTCGGAAGGCCGATCGACAATCAGCGATCGTCCGGTCGCAAGTAATACATACGAATTACCGTAGCACACCGGGCATTGTTTCGGAAGCACAAACAACCCCCTTTGAACAGGGTCATTTGTCAGTCGAATAGCGGGTTTCGCTTCGCTACGTCTAATCAATGACTAATCAGCACTCGGAACTTTAGTAACGGTTAATCATGCGCGCGGCAAATGCGGCGCCGTCTGTGCGATCTGGTCGAGTTCATCGCGCACCGCATCGACGACACACGCATCACGCAGAGAAACATCTGCCGCATGAATCGCTTCGAGACGCCGCCGCACGGCGCCGTACTGCGCACCCGCACGGCGATGCAATTCCGCACGCTCGCTATAGCGCAAAAACGTCTGCAACGAGGCGAGCACGGCAGCGCTCAGACTCGTCATCCCGATCAGGATGTGCACATCCGGCGACACCGCCGTCGCTACGAGCGATAAAAACGCGGACGTGCCCGTCGCCGCCGTGATGCCGATGACCGCAAGCCCGAGCCGTCTGCCGCAGCGCGTCAGCCGGTCGGCCATCGTGTAATGACGAATCTGCGATTCGCGCGCGCGCCGGATCCACGCCAGCACGAGCGTCGACATGTCTCGGGGCGGTTGATATGAGGTTTCGGTCATGTTCTAAGCACTCTACGAACAGACTTCATCCTCCCGGCTAATCAGGACATTTACCGTCCCGATGGCGCTTGAATCATCTTCCAGCCATTGCCCGCGGGATCGCGAAAACCGGCATCGACGCTGCCGTAGCGATCGACCGGTTCCTGCGTGAACTCCACGCCGCTCGCCTTCAGCCGCTCGTAAGTCGCGCGGCAGTCCGCGACGGACAGCACGAGCGGCGGCATCGCGCCCTTTGCGACCATCGCGCGCAGCGTTTGCGCGGTCGCATCGTCGTGGATCGGCGCGCCCGGCGCGAACAGGCCGAGCTGAAACGACGGCTGATCCGGATGCTGCACCGTGAGCCATCGATACGTGCCGTTGCGCACGTCGGTATGAACCCGAAAACCGAGCTTGTCGACGTAAAACGCAAGCGCTTCGTCCTGATCGTCGACATAGATGCCCACCACGCCGATGCCCTGATTCATGTGACCTCCTTCGTTGAAGATGGCCGCACTGTACCTTTCGCACCGCGCCGCCGCTTCTCCAAAACTGCGATCGTGAGATCGGGTCGTTGCGCGGCCTTCAGCACGCACGCGGGCACGCGATCGAGCGCGTCGACGCCGGCGCGCGCTTGCACGCGCATCGCGCTCGGACTGTGGCCGGTGATATCGCGAAAGATGCGGCCGAACGTTCCGAGACTTTCCCAGCCGGTGACGAAGGCAATATCCGTGATGGCGAGCTCGGTGTCGCGCAACAGCGTGACGGCCTGCTCGATGCGCCGCGTCAGCAGATAGCGATGCGGCGGAACGCCGAACGCGCGCTTGAACGATCGCGCGAAATGCGCTTCGGAGACCCCGCTGACTTCGGCCAGACGGCTGACCGGCCAGTCCTCGTGCGAACACGCGTCCATGCGATCTTTGGCGCGCAACAGACGCCGCAACAATGCCGGATCTTGCAACGCATCGGCGGTGGCGGGTTTGCGAGTCGGCATGGCGTTCGGGGTGCGGAAAACGAGCGGCTAGTGTAGCCCGGCGCGCACAAAGAAAAACGTCGTGCAGAGGCTATCCGCACGACGCAAAAGTCGCTCATTCCCTGAGAAGAAAGAGCTAGAGGAGATGGAAAGTATCTTAGCCCGCGTCCCCGATGCGCGATGTGCCGGAAAGCGGCCGTTTTGCGGCCCAATTCGCGCAATCGGTCTTGCATCACAACAACGGCAGCGTGAGACGGATGTGTTCCGCGAACGCCGATGTCAACATCGAAGGACGCTCGCGCGCGAACTTCAGCGTTATGCCGACGCCCGGCAAGGCCGGCAACCCGGCATCCGCATTCAGCACGCACAGATCGGCGGGCACGGCGGTCTGCGTGATGACCGCGAACGCCTGCCCCGAGCGCACCAGCGCCGTGAGCCCCGCGAGACTGCTGCTCGCGTACGCGATGCGATACGCCCTGCCCGCGCGCTGCAAGGCTTCGCATGCGGCGATGTGATCGAGCGTGTCCGGATCGGAGAGCGCGAGCGGCAACGGATCGTAATGCGCGGAATCCATCCCCGGACAGCCGATCCAGACCAGTTGCTGGCGCCGGATGACCTCGCCGCCGGGTTTGTCTTCGGGAAGCGAGAGCATCGCGAGATCGAGCGCGCGCTTTTTCAGTTGCTCGGCGAGCCGGGGCGTCGGCCCGCACACGACTTCCACCAGCGCGTGCGGATGCTGACTCGAAAATTGCCGCAGCAGGCTCGGCAGGAACACGGCGGCGTAATCGTCCGGACAGCCGAAGCGGATGCTGCCCGACAAGCCTTTTCCGCACAGATCGGCCATCGCCTCGTCGTGCAGACGCAGGATGCGCTGTGCGTGAACCAGCAGGCGCTCGCCGGGATTCGTCAGGACGACGCCGCGTCCGGTGCGCTGAAAAAGCGGCTGATCGACGATATCCTCGAGCCGCTTCATCTGCTGGCTCAGCGCCGATTGCGTCCGTCCGATGCGCTCGGCCGCGCGACTCAGCGCACGCACTTCCGCGATGACGGCAAACGAGCGCAACAACTCGATTTCCAGTGACAGGCTCAAGGTATTAGCGCCTCTTCTATCTCGCATTAGAACTATTCGATTCTATAAAACCTGAGCGTTGTCTACACTGCAGATTCCTTCCTATCCCGCCAGGAGAAGCACGGTGTCCCTGAACAACGACGCAACTTTCTGGCGCAACGCCAGACAGCACCTCATCCGCTACGGCGGCACGTTCGAGCCGATGATCATCGAGCGCGCGCAAGGCAGCTTCGTCTACGATGCCGATGGCCGCGCCATCCTCGATTTCACCTCCGGACAAATGAGCGCCGTGCTTGGCCACAGCCATCCCGAGATCGTGTCGGTGATCGGCGAATATGCGGGCAAGCTGGATCATCTCTTCAGCGGGATGCTATCGCGTCCCGTCGTCGATCTCGCGACGCGTCTCGCCGATATCACGCCCGCCGGTCTCGATCGCGCGCTCTTGCTGAGCACCGGCGCCGAATCGAACGAGGCCGCGATCCACATGGCGAAGCTCGTCACCGGCAAATACGAAGTCGTCGGCTTTGCGCAGTCGTGGCACGGCATGACGGGTCACGCGGCGTCCGCAACGTACAGCGCGGGGCGCAAGGGCGTCGGTCCCGCGGCGGTCGGGTCATTCGCGATTCCCGCGCCGTTCCCATATCGCGCGCGCTTCGAGCACAACGGCCGATACGACTGGCTCGCGGAACTCGACTACGCATTCGATCTCATCGACCGGCAGTCGAGCGGCAATCTCGCCGCGTTCATCGCGGAACCGATTCTGAGCTCTGGCGGCATCATCGAATTGCCGGAAGGCTACATGGCGGCGCTAAAGCGCAAGTGCGAAGAGCGCGGCATGCTGCTGATTCTCGACGAAGCGCAAACCGGCATCGGCCGGACGGGCACCATGTTCGCGTGCCAGCGCGACGGCGTCACGCCCGACATCCTCACGCTATCGAAGACGCTCGGCGCGGGCTTGCCGCTCGCGGCCGTCGTCACATCGGCGGAAATCGAAGAGAAGGCGCATGCGCTCGGCTATCTGTTCTACACGACGCACGTATCCGATCCGCTGCCCGCCGCCGTCGGCCTGCGCGTGCTGGATGTGGTCGAACGCGATGGCCTCGTCGCGCGCGCGAACGTGATGAGCGCGCGCCTGCAACGCGGCCTGCTCGATCTGATGGAGCGCTTCGACTGCATCGGCGACGTGCGCGGCCGCGGCTTGCTGCTCGGCGTGGAGATCGTCAAGGATCGCCGCACGAAGGAACCCGCCGATGGTCTCGGCGCGAAGATCACGCGCGAATGCATGAATCTCGGCCTGAGCATGAACATCGTGCAATTGCCGGGCATGGGGGGCGTGTTCCGCATCGCGCCGCCGCTGACCGTGAGCGAGGAAGAGATCGACCTCGGGCTCGATCTGCTCGGCAAGGCTATCGAGCGTTCGTTGTAGGCATCGTCAGCGCAGGCCGGCGCGCAGATCGCGCACGCCGCGTCCCAAGCGCTGACGTAAAAGCGTTCGCAAAGTCGCGCCGTCTTCGTAGCCGACTTCGGCGGCGATCGCTCCGAGATCGAGTCCGCTGCCGTGCAGAAGCGATTGCGCGCGTTCGACGCGCAAGTCCTGAAAGTACGCCAGCGGCGATTTGCCGAGCACTTCCTGGCATCGGCGCTGAAGCGAGCGCGTGCTCGTCGCCAGCGCGTTCGCCGCGTGCTGCAGCGAAAACCCTTCCTTCAGATGGTCGCGCGCCCAGCGCTCGAAACGCTGGATCAGCGGATCTGCCTGCGCGAGATGGTTCGGGATGATGTACGGCGCCTGCGACGTGCGGATATCGGCGAGCAGAAAGCGCGACACGAGCGCGGCCAGCTCGGGGCTCGACTTGCGCACGAGCCACAGCGCGAGATCGAGATGCCCCATCGCGGCGCCGGCCGTCACGCCGATATCGGTCGGCACGAGCATCCGCGATTCGTCGAGCAGAACATGCGGATAGCGTTGCCTGAAAAGCGGCGCGAGCGACCACGTCGATGTCGCCTGCCGATGATCGAGCAATCCTGCTTCCGCGAGCAGAAACGTCCCGATGCAGGACGCCCCGATCGATACGCCTTGCGCGCGCCACTTCTGCAATTGCCGCACGGCGTCCTTGACGTCGGCGCGTTCCAGTGCGGGCAGCAGCAGTTCCGGCGTCGTCGCGGCGAGCGCCGGAACGATGACCCAGTCCGGCTTCAAATCGGGCGTGACGGGTTCCACCGGAATCGCGAAGCCGTGACCCGAACGCACGCGCTTGCGCACGCCAACAGTGGATACATCGAAGCGCGGGGATCCGCCCATCGTGCGCGCGGCCAACCCGTTCGCGGCTCTGAGCGTGTCGAGCGTCACGGCGAGGCCGGTATCGAAGAGACCATCGAGAGCGAGTATCGCGATGTGCATGGCGCAAATGACCCAGAAGTTGTCATTTGCGACGATACCGATCTTTCGTCCAGGCGGCTACGTTAAACGAGGAACAAAAAAAATGCGTCGTGCCGACCAGCCTCGGCACGACGCCTTTTGCTTGAGAGCCGTCAACGTCGCATGAGGCCCATTACCAGCGTCACGAGGAAAATCACGAGGAATATGAAGAACAGGATCTTCGCGATGCCCGCCGCGCCCGCCGCGATACCGCCGAATCCGAGCGCGGCAGCGATGATCGCGATGATGAAAAAGACCAACGCGTAATACAACATGATGTTATCTCCCTCTCGTCCGAGTACGCCGCGCGCCCCATGTGCGCGGAGTTCTCTAGCGTAAGCAAGCAGTATTCCTTACCGGATGGAGCATCGTTTTCTGCCGTGCTATCCTTGGCCTCGTCCTGCATACGCCATCAAACCCGCATCACGCTGCGAGCGCGGATCACGCGTTTTTTACATTGCCGTCAAGAAGACCCGTTACCTGCCGTTAATCAAAAAAAAGGGACGTGTATTTGAAACGGCGTGTCGAACGCTCGTTCGCGCGCTGCTTCGCGTTATCGAATGGTCATGCATTACGGGCACCATTCCAGCGAAGCAATCCCTGCAAACAGGGCCATGCTCGCATGGTTGACGATCTGCGGTTCAAGGTCGATCGCTTCGCCATCTTGAGCATCAAGACATGCGCGCGGGCATCCCACCACCGAAGCACGATAAGAGACACACGTTCGGATGCCATTCCTCCGACGATTGCTTTAGGGCGCCGCGCGTGCGGGCCCATTGGACAGAATTGATGAAACCGGCAAGGAATTCGCTGCGGTCACGCGTTGGCCGATATATCGCTTATGGTGTGATCGCGGCCGCGCTCGTGACGGGCGCGGGCTTTCTGCATTGGCGCCATGAAGTGCGGGCCGCGCAATCGCAGACAGCGGCGCTGACGGGCGTCGCCAATCAGATGCGCCATGACGCATCGCCGTGGACGCATCGCGAGAAAGACGCATCGGAAATGCTGACCGATATTCGCGCGAAGAATGTCGCGACGATCGGCGTGAGTCCCGACGCGATTCTCGTCTCCACGACGAAGGGCGAGAAGTATTACGTGGCCGATCATAACGGCGCGTTCTCCAACGCATTGCTGCTCGGCGATATGAAGCCCGACGCGGCCTCGCCGTATCAACTCGTATGGCTGCCCGACGCCAACGTGCGCACGGGCATTGCGCGCTGGAGCGAGATGTTCGACCGTTCGCGCGACGCGCTGAGTCTCTTGCTGCCGCTCCTGATGATCGGCGGCCTTCTCTGGTTCATGCGCCGCGAAATGCGCGGCGGCGCGCAATTGCTCGGCGAATCGCCGACGCTGCGTTTCGATGACGTCATCGGCGCGGGCGAAGCGAAAGCCGCGCTCAACGACGTGCGCGCGTGGCTCACCGAGCCCGCGCAATTCACCGGCATGGGCGTGCGCGCGCCGTGCGGCATCCTGATGACGGGCGGACCGGGCGTCGGCAAGACGCGGCTCGCGCAGGCGCTCGCGGGCGAATGCGGCGCGAACTTCATCGCGATCACGGGCAGTTATTTCAGCGCGAAGTACTACGGCGTCGGCATTCAGAAGGTGAAGCATCTGTTCGAGCTCGCGCGCAAGAATGCGCCGACCGTCATCTTCATCGACGAAGCCGATGGCCTCGGCAAGCGCACCGATACCGGCGGCGGCCCGGTCGAAGCGGAAAGCAATCGCATCATCAATCAACTGCTCGCGGAGATGGACGGCTTCGCATCGAACGAAGGCGTCATCATCGTCGCGGCGACGAATCATCCCGACAATCTCGATGAAGCGCTGCGTCGTCCCGGCCGTTTCGATCGCACGGTGCAAGTGCGTTTGCCGGGCGTCGAAGATCGCGCGGACATCCTGCGTTTCTACGCGGACAGCTTGAAGACGAAGCGCGACGACATCGACTTCGATCAGCTCGCACGTCTGACGACGGGCCTCTCGCCCGCCACGCTGTCGATGATCGTCAATCAGGCAGGACTCGTCGCGCGCAAGGCGGGCGAACGTGAAGTATCGGCGGCGCATTTCCTCGAAGCGATCAAGATCGCGCGCATCGGCGATGTGAACGGCGCGGAACGCGCGCTATCGGATGACGAACGCACGCGCATCGCGGTGCATGAAGCGGGTCACGGCCTCGTTGCGGCGCTGCTCGGCACCGGCGTGCTCGAAGAAGTGACGATCCTGCCGCGCGGCGGCGCTCTGGGCGTCGCGCTCATCACGAAGATGCAGGACAAGCATCTGTATCGCGAAACCGAATTGCGCAACGAGATTCAGGTGCTGCTCGGCGGGCGCAACGCGGAACTGCTCATGTTCAAGGAAGCATCGAGCGGCGCGGCATCGGATCTTCAGGAGGCGTCGCGCATCAGCCTCGATATGGTGTCGAAGTTCGGCTTCAACGAGGAAGGCAATCTGTTCAGCCTCGCGGCGTTGCCGCAGCAGTATGCGGGCTTGCAGCTCAAGAATTCGATCGGTCATGCGAACGCGTTGCTCCACGATCTGAGCGACGAATGCTTCGCCCTGCTGCAAGCCAACGAGCCGGTGTTGCGCGCGATCGCCGATGAATTGCTCGAATCGGAAACCGTGCCGGGCGAGACGGTTTATCGCCTGATCCGCGAGCATGCGGCGGCTGTCGCGAATGTCGAGGCGGCCAACGAAGTGCTGGCCGCCTGAGCGGTTACTTCTTCACGCGAGCCGTCGCAAATCGAACGGCGTCTCGCGCAGGCGCTTGCCGGTCAGCGTGAACACGGCATTGGCAACGGCCGGCGCAACCGACGGGCTCGACAACTCGCCTACGCCGCCAGGCTTCGCCGGATCGCCCTGCATGATGCGTATGTCGATGTCGGGCATGTCGCTCATACGCATCACGCGATACGCATCGAAATTGGTCTGCTGAACCTGGCCGTGCCGAATGTCGATGCGGTCGGCGAGTGCGTGTCCGAGTCCCCACATCAAGCCGCCGTATAGCTGCTCTTCCACACCGCCGGGCGACACCGCGAGCCCGCAGTCGGCCACGCACGTGAGCTTCTCGATCACGATACCGTCATCCTTGCGCGAGACGCGCGCGATCACCGCGACATAACTGCCGTACGCGCGATTCGTCGCAACGCCGAGCGCGGTGCCGCGCGGCAACGGCTTGCCCCAGCCGGCCCGCATCGCGGCCTCGCGCAATACCGCGACATGGCGCGCGTCCTTCATATGCGCGATGCGAAAGTCCACCGCATCGCGATGTCCCTTATGCGCGGCTTCATCCATGAACGATTCGACCGCGAACACGTTCGGGATATAACTCACCGCGCGATACCAGCCCGTTGGCACGCCCGTTTCATGACGCACCCAGCCGATATCCACATTCGGCGCGCCATACGCGAACTCGAACTTGCTGATTGCTTCCGTGGTGCTGTAGTCCATGCGATCGGGACGATCGAAATAGCCCGGCTCCCATTGTTCCGGCGATGCCGGCATCACCGCGCGCAGTTGCAGCGCCGAAAGATTGCCGCGTGCATCGAGCGTGGCCTTTGCGCGATGATGACTCGCCGAGTGATAGAAGAGCGCGCGCATTTCGTCCTCGCGGCTATTCATCAGCTTGACGGGCTTGCCGGTTTGCAACGCGAGCCATGTGACTTCGAAGAGCCAGTACTTCGATTCGCGCGCACCGAAGCTGCCGCCCGAAACCAGTTCATGCAGCACGACACGATCGGCCGGAATGCCGCCGATGACTTGCGCCGCCTCCTGCGCCGTCGACGGCACTTGCAAGCCGCCCCAATACGCAATGCCGCCGTCCTTCGACCACGCCGTCACGTTGATGGGTTCGAGCGGATTCGCGGCCTTGTACGGCATCGAATAAGACGCCTGAATCACGCGCGCGCCATGCTTGATGATGGCATCGGCGTCGCCGTTCGTGATGGTCGGCACGACGCGCGCAGCGGGATCGTCGAGCCATGCAGCCTGGCGCGCGGGCATATCGCGGCTATCGAAGTTTTCGAACGGACTATCTTCCCATTCGACGCGCAATGCGGCTTGTCCCTTGTGCGCGGACCAGTTGTCGTCGGCGAGAATGGCGACGCCCGCCTGATTGCCGCCGAGCACATCGGGACGTCCGGGTATCGGCAGCACTTGCCGCACGCCGGGCACGGCGAGCGCCTCTTTCGCATCGACGCTGCGCACGCGCGCGTCGATGACGGGCGCACGCGTCACGACCGCGACGAGCATGCCGGGCAAACGCACGTCGATGCCATACGCGAACGCGCCGCATACCTTCTGCGCCGCGTCGCGCTTCTTGCTCAGCTTGCCGATGTACCTGAATTGCGATGCGTCTTTCAACGGCACGTCTTTTGGCGCGGGCAAGCTCGCGGCGATGACGGCAAGCGATCCATAGCTGGCACGCGCGCCGCTCGCGTTGTCGATCACGAAGCCGTTATCGGTCGAGCACGTTGACGGCGATACCTTCCATTGTTTCGCGGCGGCTTCGATCAGCATGGCACGCGCAGTCGCGCCCGCGCGCCGCAAGCGATCGTATTCCAGCGAGACGCTCGTGCTTCCGCCCGTGGAAAACACCTTCCACAAGGGATGAATGTAATCGGCATAGAAAGGATTCTCAGGCGTGATGACGTCGATGCGAAACGGATCGACATCCAGCTCTTCGGCGACGAGCGCGGCGAGCGCGGTGCGCGTGCCCGTGCCCGAATCGTGCTTGTGGACGACGAGCTTGATCGTGTCGTCGGGCAGCACGCGCACCCATGCGTTCGGCTCGAATTCGCCGTCACGCGGATGAGCATCGCCGTTCTTCGCCAACGCATCGGGCAATCGAAATCCAACGGATAGTCCCGCTGCCAGCAGCGCCGAACTCTGCTTGATGAAACGACGGCGCGCTGCGTGATGTTCGATACGCATTCAGACCTCCGCCGCCGCGCGCTTGATGGCCTTGCGGATGCGCGCATACGTTCCGCAGCGGCAGATGTTGCCGGACATCGCAGCGGCGATGGCGTCATCGCTCACGGACGGTTTGCCCTTCAGAAACGCCGCTGTCTGCATCAACTGTCCCGACTGACAATAGCCGCATTGCGGCACGTCTTCCGCAATCCACGCGCGCTGCAACGGATGCGTGCCGTCCCTGGAAAGACCTTCGATGGTCGTGATGCGCCTGCCCGCCACGGCCGCTATCGGCAGCAGGCACGAACGCACGGCCTCGCCATCGAGATGCACCGTGCATGCGCCGCAAAAGCCCCCGCCACAGCCGAATTTCGTGCCCGTCAAACCGATGCGATCGCGCAGCACCCACAACAGCGGCATGTCTTCCGGTACATTGTCGAGCGAGTGCCGCGCGTCATTGACGACGATTTCGATCATGCGCTGTCTCCTGAATGTCGTTCGAGCTTGCGGCCATTATCGGAAGCCGTCATGCAAGAACGCCAGCGACGATTTCTTTGATCACCCGTAAGCCTGGCTAACACCCATGTTGAAGCGCTACCCTTCGATCCAGTCGATGCAGGCCTTCTTGCAGGCGGCGCGCGCCGGCAGCTTTTCGAGCGCGGCGCGTCAGTTGTCGCTCACGCATAGCGCGATCAGCCAGCAGATCCGCACGCTCGAAGAGTTCGTCGGCCAGCCGCTGTTCGTGCGCGAAGGCGCGCGCGTCGTGCTCACCGATGCCGGCGCGCTCTTCGCGAATCAGCTAGGCGATGGCTTCGAGCAGATCGATCGCGCGTTGTCGTCGGTGAAGGAGCGCGCGGTGAAGCAGTCAATTACGCTCGACGTCGATCCGGAGCTTGCGCAAAGCTGGCTCGTCGCGCGCCTGCCCGCGTTGCTCGGCGCATTGACGGGCACGTCGCTGACGATGCTTTCCGCGCCACGTCATGACCGCAGCGCGTTCGAACGCGTCGATCTCGCGCTGCGTTACGGCTATGGCGAATGGGACGGCTTCGAGAACGCGCTCATCTGCGGCGACCGTCTCACGGTCATGGGCTCGCCCGCATTGTTGAGCGCGCGCGGACTCAGCGTGCCGCTCGCGCCGGAACAAGTGCTCGCGCTGCCCTTGCTCGGCTACACCAAGCGCTCGTGGATTCCGTGGCTCGCCGCGGCGGGCCTGCCGGAAGCGGAGCCGCACGCAGTCGCCGTCTTTGACAACGCTGCGGGGCTGATCGCCGCCGCGAGCGCGGGCGTCGGCGTGGGACTTGCGCGCGGCCTGCTCGCCGCCGACGCGCAACGCGACGGCAAGCTCGTCGAACTCACACGCGTCGAGATTCCGACGCACTACAACCTCTACGCCGTGTGGCCGCGCGAGAAGTCGGCACGCGTTGCGCCGCTCGTCGATGCGATACGCGAGCTCGTCGCGCAAACGGTCAACGCGCGCGATCCGGACTGACGACTTCGCGCACGGTATCGAGAAACCGCGCCAGCACCGGCGACGGCGTGTCCGCGCGATAACGCGCATGAAGCGAGACTTCGGGCGCGGGCGCTGCGAGCGGCACGAATGCCACGCCGCCGCCCGACAGCTGTTGCGCCGATGCCGGCAGCAGCGCAATGCCGAGCCCTTCGCGCAACAGACATAGCAGCGTATGCAGTTCGACGACTTCCTGCTCGATGCGCGGCGTGAATCCCGCTTCGACGCAACAGTCGCGCAGAAACCGCGCGAGTTGCGATTGCAGCAGACCAAACGACAGAAAGCGCTCGGCGTCAAGCTCACGCAGCGCGATATCCGCGCGTGAAGCGAGCGGATGCGCGAGCGGCAATGCGACCACGGCAGACTCGCGCAACACGACTTCGCTGACGATCTCCGGATCTTCGTGCGACACGCGAAAGAAGCACACGTCGAGCCGCCGCTCTTTCAGCGCCTGAATCTGCGCGGCGGGCGTCATCTCGTGAAGCGTCCATCTGACTTGCGGATGCTTGCGCGCGAACTCGCCGAGCGCGCGTGGAATCGGCTCGACCATCGCCGAGCTGATGACGCCGATCTCGAGACTTCCCACTTCGCCACGTCCCGCGCAACGCGTGAGATCGATCGCGCGCTCGAACTGCGCGAAGATCAGCGGCGCCTGTTCTTTCAGTGTTTTCCCTGCCTCGGTGAGTTCGACGCGATGTTGCGAGCGCAAGAAAAGCGCAGTGCCCATTTCCTCTTCAAGGATGCGGATCTGCTGACTCAGGGGCGGCTGCGAAATGTGCAGGCGCGCGGCTGCGCGGCCGAAATGGAGTTCATCGGCGAGCACCGCGAAGTACCGCAAAAGCCGCATGTCCATATCGCTAACGTATCAAGATCGTGGTCTAAAAATATTGTACAGAGCGCGCATAACTTGTGAGACTGCATCGCAAGCAGCAGTGCACGTCAGTGTGACACTCGATGCCGGCGAGGGGAAGGCGCATCAACGCGTCTTGCAAAAGGCCGCATGGGCAAGCTCGCAAGAGCTCTTGTTCCATCGACGCGCCTGCCCGCGATCCGGCGACTGGACACGCCAGTTCCCCTCAAGGAGATCGAGACCCATGATCATCGACACAAGCTGTTATCCGACCAATCTCGTCGACCTCGCCTGGCGCCATGACGGCGAACCCTTTTCGGGCGAGCGTCTGATCGAGGTGATGGACGGCCCGTACATCATCAACGGCAAGCCGCGTCGCATCGACAAGGCATTCATCCAACCGCCGCAAGGCAACACCATCTATACGTGGACCGATGGCGTGAGAAGCGGCCGCGAGTCGATCGACGACTACATGGCGTACACCGTCGAGATGACGCAGAAGTATCCCGACCGCCTGCTCGGCTGCTTCGTCTATAACCCGCGCTGCGGCCCCGAGAACGGCGCCGACGCAATCGAGTTCTACGCGAAGGAACACGGCTTCAGGATGGTGCAGTTGCAGGCCAACATGCACGCGTATCGGCCGGACCGCGCGCTCGACTGGCTGCGTCCCGCGTTGCGCAAATGCGCGGACCTCGGGCTCATCGTGAAGCTGCATACCGGCGACGGACCGTACAGCATTCCGAGCGAATGGTATCCGCTAATCCGCGAGTTTCCGTCGGTGCCGTTCATCATGGCGCACTTCGGCGTGCAGACCGGCGGCGTGTATTGCTTCGAGCCTTATCAGATGGCGCTCGATACGCCGAACGTCTATTGCGAATCGAGTTGGTGCCTGCAATCGCGCATCGTCGAATTCGCGAAGGTATTGCCGACGCACAAGATTCTCTATGGCTCCGACACGCCGCCCAACGAACCGGGCATGTGGCTGCGCCTGCTCGAAGTGCTGTGTCACGAACCGCCGCAAGGCCTCAATCTCGACGAAGACACGCTCGAGGATTATCTCGGCAACAACCTCGCGCGCATGCTCGGCATCGAACCGAGCGCGCCGCCTAAAAGCGTCGAAGAAGCGCAAGCCCATCTCGACCAATACAAAGAAGCTGACTACGCAGGAGCGCGCTGATGATCATCGATACCCATCTGCATCCGACCAATCTCGTCGACGAAGCCTGGCGGCACACGGGCGAGCCGTTCACCGGCGAACGCCTTCTCAAGATGATGGACGGCCCGTACATCATCAACGGCAAGCCGCGCCGCATCGACATGGGTTTCATCCAGCCGCCGCCGGGAAACACCGGCTATCGCGACGGCAACCGGCGCGGGCGCGAAGGCATTCGCGATTACATGTCGTATATCGCGGAGCTGACGCAGAAGTATCCCGATCGTTTCATCGGCAACTTCACGTATAACCCGCGCTGGGGTCCGGAAAACGGCGCGGCGGAACTCGAATTTCACGTCAGGGAATACGGCTTCAAGATGCTCAAGCTGCACGCGAACATGCATGGCTATCGGCCGGATCGCGCGCTCGACTGGCTGCGCCCTGCGATGAAGAAATGCGCCGAGTTGGGCGTCGTCGTGCTGATTCACACAGGCGATGGACCGTACACGATTCCCACGCAGTTCTATCCGATCATCCGCGAATTCCCGATGGTGAATTTCATCATCGGTCACTTCGGGATCCAGACGGGCGGCAATTACTCGTTCGAAGCCTTCTGGATGGCGATGGATACGCCCAACGTGTATTGCGAATCGGGCTGGTGCTATCAGTCGCGCATCGTCGAGTTCGCGCGCGAGTTGCCGCGCAACAAGATCGTGTTCGGCACCGATTCGCCGCCGAACGAGCCGGGCATGTGGCTGCGCGAACTGGAGATGCTGTGCGGTCCCGCGCCGCAAGGCATGGACCTCGATGAGGACGGTCTCGAAGACTACATGGGCAATAACATCGCGCGACTGGTGGGCATCGAGCCGACCAAACCGCCGAAGGACCTTGCCGAAGCGGAGAAACGATTGAAGGCCACGTATGTAAAGAACGACGAAGTCGCGCAGACGGCCTGATGTCATGCGGGCGCGGTTGCTCACGCGCCCTTCTTTCTCTCGACGGAGCTCACGATGGCCGATAACCTCTTTCGCGCCACGCAGGACTTTCATTGCTTTGCGCACGCCTATCGCGAGCAATATCCCCACGATGTGCTGACGCTCACGCAACAGTTGTCCGCCGATCAGGACGTCACCGCGATCGTCGCCGCGCTTGCCGCGCGCGGGCAGCATCCGATGCTCGTATGCGAGCACGTCGAAGGTATCGCAACGCCTTTGGCGACCAACTTCTTCGCATCGCGCGAGCGTATCGCCCGTCTGTTCGATGTCGATGCGCGCGGCCTCTTCGACGCCTATCAGCAACGCGCGAATGCACCGATCGCGCCGCTGTATGTCGCGCGCGGTCCCGTGCTCGATGAAGTCGTCGAAGCCGACGCGGTCGATCTCGCGCATGTGCCGATGATTCGCCACTTCGCCACCGATCGCGGCGCGTACATCACGAACGCGGTAATCGTCGCCGAAGATCCGGTGACCGGCATCGCGAACATGAGCTATCACCGTTCGATGCTTCATGCGAGGAACGCGCTCGCAACGAGCCTGCATTCGCGCGGTCATCTGTGGCGCATGTTGCAGACGGCGAAGGCGCGCGGCGACACGCTCAAGGTTGCGATGGTCATCGGCGCGCATCCGATGTTCATGCTCGCGGCGGCATCGCGCGTGCCGTTCGGCACAGACGAGCGCGCCATCGCCGGCGGACTGTTCGGCGCACCGCTCGAACTGGTACGCACGCCGCGTTATGGCATTGGCGTGCCGGCGGCCGCGGAGTTCGTGCTCGAAGGCACGATCGATCCCGATGCGCGCGCCGATGAAGGTCCGTTCGGCGAGTTCACCGGCTATTCGTCGGACCGTTCGACCAACAACGTTATGCGCGTCGATACGATGATGCGCCGCCGCGATGCATGGCTCGTCGATGTCGTCGGTGGTCCGTATGCCGAGCATCTCACGCTCGCTCGTCTGCCGCGCGAAGCGGAAATGAGCGAGAAGCTGAAGGCGCGCTTTCCAGCGGTCACTGCGCTGCATTACCCGAACTCCGGCACGCATTTTCATTGCTATGTGGCGCTGAATCAGACGCGCGATGGCGAAGCGCGTCAGATCATGCTCGCGTTGCTGGGCTGGGATCCGTATCTCAAGCATGTCGTCGCCGTCGATGGCGATATCGACATAACCGACGACTCGCAAGTGCTCTGGGCGATCGCGGCACATGCGCAACCGCATGACGATGTGTTCATCGTCGGCGGATTGCCGGGCAGCCCGCTCGATCCTTCGTCGTCCGTCGAAGGCACCACATCGCGCATGGGCATCGACGCGACGCGCGGCTCGCAATTCGACGGCATACGTGCGCGCATCGGCGAAGATGCGATGCAACGTGCAGCCGCCATTTTGAAAGGAGCCGCACGATGAGCACGCGGCGCATCGCGGTCGGTATCAGCGGCGCATCGGGCTTCACGTACGGCGTGCGCCTTCTGGAATTGCTGCGCGAACTCGACATCGAAACGCATGTGACGATCTCGCGCAGCGCGCTTCTGACGATGCAGCAAGAGACCGAACACAAGCTCGCCGATGTCAACCCGCTCGCGAGCTTCACCTATCGATGCGATGACATGGCCGCCGCCATTTCGAGCGGTTCGTTCAGCACGCTCGGCATGATCGTCGCGCCGTGCTCGATGAAGACGCTCGCCGAAATCGCCGGCGGACTTTCATCGAGCCTCATCTCGCGCGCCGCCGACGTCACGCTCAAGGAGCGACGCCCGCTCGTGCTGCTGGCACGCGAAACGCCGTACACGCTGGCCCATCTGCGCAACATGATCGCCGTCACCGAAATGGGCGGCATCGTCGCGCCGCCGGTGCCCGCGTTCTACGCGCGCCCTGCTTCGCTCGACGAGATGATCGATCACACGCTCGGCCGCGTGCTGGATCTCTTCGGCCTCGATTGCAACGTGGTTCGACGCTGGAAAGAACATAAAGCTGACTGACTCAAAGGAGACAAGCAATGACTCACATCCATACGACTCATAACGCGTTCCAGAAGATTCCGGTCACGGTGCTGACCGGCTTTCTCGGCGCGGGCAAAACCACGCTGCTCAACTACATCCTCCGCGAAAAGCATGGACACAAGATCGCGGTGATCGAGAACGAGTTCGGCGAAGTCGGCATAGACGGCGGGCTCGTGCTCGAATCGACCGAAGAGATCTACGAGATGACGAACGGATGCGTATGCTGCGTCGGCGCAGTGCGCGAAGACCTCGTGCGCATCGTGAGGATGCTGGTGGAGCGGCCCGAGCGGCTCGATCACATCATCGTCGAGACGAGCGGGCTCGCCGATCCGTATCCTGTCGCGCAGACCTTCTTCATCGACGATCCGATTGCGCAACGCGTGACCCTCGATGCCGTCGTGACGATGGTCGATGCAAAGCATATCGCCGCGCATCTGGACGATCTCGTGCTCGACGGCCGCGACAACCAGGCGGTCGATCAGATCGTGTGCGCGGATCGTATCGTCGTCAACAAGGTGGACCTCGTGACGGCGCAGGACATCGCTTCATTGAAAGAGCGGCTGCGCGGGCTCAACGCAACGGCTGAAATCGTCGAATCGAGTTTTGCGCAGATCGATCTGCACACGATTCTCGGCGTGGGCGCGAACGAGTTCGCGCAGCAGCTCGTCGAAGCGGACGACGATCACGATGACCACCACGACGATCATCACCACGACGAAAGCGTGAGCTCGGTAGGCATCGAAGTCGATGCCGATATCGAACTCGACGCGCTGCAAGCGTGGCTCGCCGAACTGCGCGCATCGGATGCGACGAACCTCTTTCGCATGAAGGGCATCTTCGCCGTGAAAGGACAGCCGTATCGCTACGTGCTGCAAGGCGTGCACGACATCATCGAATTGCGCGCGGCGCAGGCGTGGGGCTATGAGCCGCGTTCGAGCCGAATCGTGTTCATCGGACGCGAACTCGACCGCGCCGCGCTGACCGAGCGCTTTCATGCCTGCCTTGCGGTGCCTGTCGCGGCCTGACGAACGCAGCCGCCGATAACGATAATCAGGAGACACGTTGATGAACACCGACCAACATCCCGTCGATCGCATCCTGCCCAAGCGGCAGATGATCACGCTCGGCCTGCAACATATGCTCGTCGCTTACATCGGCGCGATTGCCGTGCCGTTGATCGTCGCATCCGCATTGAAGATGTCGCCCGCTGACACCACCGTGCTCATCAGCACGGCGCTTTTTTGCTCGGGCATCTCGACGGTGCTGCAAACCGTCGGCGTATGGAAGTTCGGCGTGCGTCTGCCTATTCTGCAAGGCGTCGCGTTCAGCAGCGTGGGACCGGTCATCGCGATCGGCCTGAGCCCCGGCGTCGGCTTCGCGGGCGTGTGCGGCGCGGTGATCGGC
>Ga0182736_1000744_pt1 | contig 41847 bp, 32 predicted proteins | sample eDN5th30CKraftBY_FD_128882 | JGI IMG/M metagenome (GOLD analysis project Ga0182736, IMG submission 128882) | Enriched backyard soil microbial communities from Emeryville, California, USA - eDNA 5th pass 30_C Kraft BY (version 2) (version 2) | ecosystem: Environmental > Terrestrial > Soil >... | reverse complement strand
TGGCGGCGAAGCCGACCTGATCCTGGCCAAGCACCGTAACGGGCCGACGAAGACGGTCACGGTGGCACACCAGCTGCACTTGTCGCGGTTTACGAACATGGCGCACTAGAGGGCGCGGCCGAGTGTAGGGTCTCACGCTGCGTGTCATATTCTCAGCGCCGGTGTCATGTGCTTGTCATGTGTCTCACGAACGTGTCATACAGATGTGTGCATATGTCAGGGTGTCGCTGACCGCTGGCGCGGACCGCGGGGAGAGGCCCTTCGCTGTCGAGTCATGCCAGGAGGTCGGAACTGCTTGTGGCTCGCTCAGCCAGGCATTTGGTTGGTTGCCGGTTGTAGATCGTCTAAGCGCCCTCGGCTAGTTGGCACGAAGACCGTTGCCGGGACGGCGTCGCTCACTGAGTGCCGGCGGCATTGCGCAGCGGGTTGGGAACCGGTGACTGCGGGACGCCGCTGAACTTACGGAGTGTGACGATGCACGCTTGGAGTTCGGCGAGGGCAACGCCGGCTACTTTGGCGCGGAAGAATTCATGCAACCGGCGCAATGACTCCTGTTGTACGGCCGCACCGCGGGGCGTCACCTCGATTCGGGTAACGCGTCGATCGGTCCTCGATGGCGTCCGTCGCAGCAGATCCGCCGCGATCAGCTTGTCGATGTCTGAGGTGATCGTGCTCGGTAAAACATTGAGATATTCGTGCAGCAGACCGGGACGGTCGAGCCCGGCATGGACAAGGAAGATGATGCCCAAGCCGCGTTCAGAGATCGCATACTCGTCGGCTACGGGGATAGTGAGCGCTGAAAGCAAGCGTTGCACATCCATGACGGCGCCGAGGAAGTCGACGATGTCGGCATCGTCGGCAGCTCCAAGGGTGTCGGCCACGATGGCACATGCTACCCGCCCTCCACGCCACGAGCTCTAGCAGAATAGTTCATATTCTGAATAAACTGCGCTATTGTGCTCCCCGGAGGCGAGATTCGTCTCACGCGTGACCATCAGTCACGCTCAAACAGCACGGAGCGTCATGGAGCCACCAATTCGTGTCGATGAAGCCACGGGCGCCGCCGACGGCGAACACCCAGCCGCAACCGCGCGATGGAAAGCGTGGATCGGGTGGGGGATCGTCGCGATTATGGCGATCGTCGTTCTGACAACTGCCGAGAAGCACGGACCAGCATCGCCTGAAAACGCGAACCCAGGCGGCGCGGATAAACCACCCCCGGTGGAGCCCCTGTTGTACCCCTTTGACTGGGTCGTCTGGGGGCAGATACTGGGCGCTCTTCTTGCGATCGGTATCGTGATCGCCTCCGTTCGGGCGTGGCGGCGTCAGCCCGGCCATCCGGTCGTGCTCATGGTCATCGCGGCCACCACCCTGCTGTGGTGGGATCCGATCAACAACTGGGCGATCGGGTTGGTCTACAACCCAAATATGTGGCACTTTCCGCGGAATTGGCCATGGTTCAACATCTCTCCGGTCATCGAGCCCCTCACGTCCTTCGTCTACTCGCCCTACGTTCTGCTGCCCTACTTCCTGGCGATGCCGGTCCTGCGCGCTCTTCAGCGTCGCGCGGACCCGAAGTCGTTCGTCTGGCGTCACCCGTTGGTCTCGATCGGTGTGCTGACGTTCTTTATCGGAGTCGTCTGGGATGCCCTCCAAGAGATCTTGCTTGCCCGCGCTCAGTTCCTGACCTACACGCACGTCATCGAATTCGGCTCGATCGATGTGGGTAAGTACGGCCAGTTCCCGCTGTTGATGGCCAGCTTGCTCATCACGATCATCATGATCCCGGCGTCCGTGCTGCTTTATCGTGACGACACCGGAAAAACGCAGGCGGACAAGATCGCCCAGCGCCTACGTCTGTATCGCCGTCGCCCAAAACTGGCTACGTTTCTGGTGATGGCACTCGTGCTGAACATTGCGATGATCAGTTTCAGCTCGACGTTCTGGCTCGTGCGTGCGACCGGCGTGGCGAATTCGGTGGCCTGCCCGTGGCCATACCCTCAGGCAAAGACGTGGGACCCGCGAGGCTATTACGAAGCACAGGGCGCACCAGGACCTTTCACCGCCGGCAGAGCCAGTACGTGGCAAATTGGACAACCCAACGGCAGGCCGACGCACATCACCGTGGAGTCAGAGCGCTGCAATTCCCGGTGACCACAACGGCAGTGGGGGCAGAGGCGAGCATGCTTTAGATTGTTGCGGCATGCTCGCCTCTGCCCCCGCCGGCCGGGCGCCGACGTGTCACCGGCAGCCGCATGTGCGCGCCCGATCCGATAACCACACGATCGTTCTCGGCCATGCGCAGTCGTAATACTGCGGCGCCTATACCCATACGCACCCGACCTGGTTCGCCTCGCTCAAGCCATCCGACTTCCCACGTCCAGGCCTTGGGTGCGGCTTTCGGCAGCCGCTCGACATCTCAAGTGGCTAGCGGGCACGCCTGACGGGCATCAGCCGCTGGTGATCAGTTCAGCGGCCCGCTCGCCGATCATCATCGCCGCGGCATTCGTATTGCCGCCGACGATGCTCGGCATGATCGACGCGTCGGCCACCCGAAGTCCCTCCACGCCTCGTACCCGCAGCGCGGGGTCGACGACCGCTCGCTCATCAGTTCCGGTGCGGCAGGTCCCGACGGGGTGATACACACCAGATGCGTTGCGGCGGATAAAGTCCGCCAGGCCAGCCGCATTCGTGGCCGAGCCCGGCAGCACTTCGCGGCTCACCTCCCGTGAGATCGCCGGATGTGTCAATGTCTCCCGCACCAACTCCATGCCGGCCACCAGGGTTGTTAGATCCCGAGGCTCGGCGAGATAGTTCGGATCGATCAACGGTGCAGCAAACGGATCTGTCGACGCTAAGCGAAGGGTTCCCCGGCTTTCGGGATAGATCATCGTCGGCATGAGTGTCAATGACAGTGACGAATCCGCAGGCAGATGCAGGCCAGGCTTATCCTGGTTCTCCGGATAGCCCATCGGAAGGATGAACATCTGTAGGTCCGGAGCTCCTGTGCCGCTGCGCGTTCCGCTGTTGACGAACGCAACCGCCTCGAACAAGGTGTGCGCCATATACGTCGAGCGCGGACGCGCATATTCCCGTGCCGCTGTGGTGGCGAAGCTCAGTGGCGAGGCTCGGCGCCCTCCGATTGCCTGGTAGGACATCGGCACGAACAGGTGATCATGTAGGTTGTCGCCGACCGGCAGGTCGGCTACCACCTTGAGTCCATGCTCGCGTAGGTGCGCCGCATGGCCGATACCGGAGAGCATCAGCAGGCGCGGAGAACCGAGCGATCCGGCGCTGATGATCACCTCGCGGCTGGCGCGCGCAACGCCAATCGGTCGCCGGTTGCGGCCGGCGGCCAATTCGACACCTGTAGCGCGGCCGTTCTCGACCAGCACCCGGATCGCGGTCACGTCGGTGAGGACGCGCAGATTCGGCGGGGCACCCCACAAATAGCCGCTATCGGTTCCCACGCGGCGGCCGGCTCTGGCGCTCTGCTGTATCGGGGACACCCCGGCTTGCTGCGCTGCGTTGTAGTCGTCATTCATCCCCACTCCGGCGGTCGCGGCCAGCGCAGTCATGTAGCTTTCGGTGACACCGGCCAGGCCGCGGGCGCGTTCCACGGCAATGGGGCCGTCTCCGCCGCGTAGATGACTGGCACCGTCTTCGAAACTCTCCAGACGGCGGAAGGATGGCAGCACCTCCGAAAACGCCCAGCCCTTGGCTCCATCGGCCGCCCAGTCGTCGTAGTTCTGCTGGTTTCCGCGGACGAACGCCATTCCGTTGATCACGCTGCCGCCCCCGAGGACCCGTCCGTGCGACTGGGGAAGCCTGCGGCCGTTCATATGTCGCTGAGGGACGCTGTAGGCGGGCCAGGTAACCAACCGTTGCAGTGGGGTAAGTGCGTGGATCGCCCCGCACATGCCGGGGACGGTGACCAGGGGGCCACGCCGCTGTCTTCCCGACTCGATAAGGGTGACCGCGGCACCGGTATCGGCCAGTCGGCGGGCCACTATGGCCCCTGCGCTACCCGAGCCCACAACGACATAATCGGCCGACTCGGTGCCGGCAGAGTCTCTGGTCGCGCGTGCTCGCTTCATCCAACGCCTCCGGTGATGCCACTAGATTCATTTCAGAAAATGAAATATTATGGGGCATACTGTAGCCGCTCGACGTTGAGGAGGGGAACAGGTGGGGCAATCGCGAACCACCGTTGATCAGCGGCAGGGGGCGTCGTCGACGGTGCGCAGTCGCGTCAGCGGCGACGTCGGCACAGTGGTCACCGAACGCGACCTGTGCCCTCAACCGCGCCCTGCCGGAGTATCGATCGCAGGCGGCAGGCCATGATGCGACTGCGCAGGCCGCCAGACATGCGTGCGCTGGCCGGTGTCGCTACCGTCGCAGCACTCGTCGGGGTGGTGGCGCTCGTATTCAGTTCGTTCCGTGGGGACTTTAACCAGGGACTGCCCGTGACGGTGCTGTCGCCGCGGGCTGGGCTCGTTCTCAACGTCGACGCGAAAGTTAAACTTCACGGCGTCCAGATTGGTCGAATTACCGCCATCAACTCCCGGCCTGACGGCCAGGCTGCCATCAAACTCAGCCTCAACGAATCTCACATCCACCTGGTGCCGGCTAACGTGCTCGTCGAGATCGCCTCGCCCACCGCGTTCGGCGCGAAGTCAGTCGAGCTGATCGACCCGAAGCAGCCTTCACCGCAGCGTATAGCGTCGGGACAAGTCATCGAGGCGCACCATGTCATGGTCGAAATCAATACCTTGTTCCAACAACTCAACACGTTGTTGGACCACATCGCTCCTGACAAACTCAACGAAACGTTGTCAGCGCTGGGCTCAGCGTTCAGCGGCCGTGGTCACCAAATCGGGAAGACGATCGACGAGTTCGACGCATTCCTGGCGACGACCGAGCAGGCGTTGCCGGCGCTGAGCCGGGACTTGGCCGCCGCCGTTGACGTGTTCACCACGTACGCCGACGCGGCCGACGACCTCATCACCAGCGTCGATCACGCCACCGGCATCAGCGAGTCGATCATCGATGAGCAAAACAATCTCGACGCGATCTTGCTCAGCACCATAGGGCTAGCCCAGGCCGGCACCCTGGTTCTGAGCCAGAACCGGCAGCCCCTGGCCGACGTGTTGGACCTGCTGGTGCCCACCACCGCACTGACCAACGAATACAACGCCGCACTGAATTGCCAAGTCACCGCCATGGCGTACATGTCGAACTGGGAGCCGCTGCGAATTCCCGCTGCCGAGGTGATCGCGGGTCTCACGGCTGGTCAAGAGCGCTACCGCTACCCAGGCGATCTGCCTAAAGTCGCGGCCAAAGGCGGCCCACACTGCGAAGATCTGCCGGTGCCGTTCCTCGGGCGGCCCCGCTGGGTGGTCGCCGACACCGGCAGCAATCCGTGGAAATACGGAAACCAGGACATCCTTGTCAACAGCGACGGCTTCAAACAATGGCTGTTCGGCCCCATCGATGGCCCGCCACGCAACACCGCCCAGATCGGACAACCCGGGTGAGCTCCCAACGCGCACTGACGTTGATCAAATTCGGTTCCTTCGTCGTGGTCATGGTGCTGTTAACCGGCGCACTATTCCTGATCTTCGGGCAATATCAAAGTGGCCCCAAGATTGCCTACTCGGCGATCTTCAGCGACGTATCGAGCCTGCACAAAGGCGACTCGGTACGGATGGCCGGCATCCGGATCGGCACCGTCGGCAAGGTGGTCCTGCGTGAGGACAAGACGGTCAAGGTTGATTTCGACGCGGCTAACGACGTCGTTCTCACCGAGGGGACGCGGGCCGTGGTGCGCTATCTCAACCTGGTCGGCGACCGCTATCTCGAACTCATTGCCAGTCCCGGTTCCACCGGTGTTCTTGTTGCCGGAGCGCAGATTCCCCGAGAACGCACCGCCGGCGCCCTCGATCTCGACCTACTACTCGGCGGTCTCAAGCCCGTCCTCGATGGACTCAACCCGCAGGACATCAACGCACTCACATCGTCGCTGATCGCGGTCTTCCAAGATCAAGGAACCACGTTGGAATCGCTCATGTCCAAGACCGCGTCTTTCACCACAACCTTGGCCGACAACAGTGCGATCGTGCAGTCGGTGATCGACAATCTGAAAACCACTGTGGAAACGTTGTCTACGGATCGTGCTCAATTCTCGGGAGCAATCGACCGCCTGCAACGATTGGCCAGCGGGCTGGCAAAGGACCGCGATCCCATTGCTGAAGCCATCGACGCGCTCAACAACGGCACGGGATCGCTGGCCGACCTACTTACCCACGCCCGCCCCCCGCTGGCGGGCACCGTGGTCCAACTCAGTCGGCTGGCACCGCTGCTCGACCAAGACAAGAATCGGCTGGAAACCGCGCTACGCATGGCACCGGAGAACTACCACAAACTCATCAGGACCGGGGCCTACGGAAGCTTCGTGAACTACTACCTGTGCGGAGTGGCGATACGCGTCAGCGACCTGCAAGGCCGCACCGCGGAGTTTCCGATGTTCAAGCAAGAAGTCGGAAGATGCGGGGAACCCTGATGCTGAAATACCGCCGCCCGCGACTCGTCCGCACCGGCATGATCGGCCTCGTCATACTGACATGGATCATTGCGGTCGGGCTTCAACCCGAGCTGCTGTGGTCCTTGGCGACCCAAGCCACCTATCGCGCCCTGTTCGCAGAAGCCGGCGGAATCACCGCCGGAAACAAAGTCAAAGTGTCGGGCGTCGACGTCGGCACGGTCACCGATGTGTCTTTACAGGGGCTGCAGCCACTGATCACCTTCAAAGTCAACGGGACAGTCCGGCTGGGCGAACAGACCTCGGCGCACATCCGTACCGGAAGCCTCCTGGGCGAACGGGTTTTGGTGCTGGAATCCGTAGGCAACGAAACTCTTCACCCGTTCGCCGTGATCCCGCTGGCACGAACCTCGTCTCCGTACTCGCTGACTGACGCGGTCGGCGACCTTACTCGCAACACCGAGGCGACCGACACCGCCACGCTGAACCAGTCGCTAGATACCTTAGCGGCCACCATCGATCAGATCACACCCCAGTTGGGGCCGACCTTCGACGGACTCACCCGGCTATCGAAGTCTCTCAACGGCCGCAATCAGACGCTTCGGCAGCTACTTTCGTCGGCTTCAGATATCACCGGGGTACTGGCCGAACGTAGCCACCAGCTCAACGAACTGATACTCAACGCCGATGACCTTGTCGGTGTGCTCGTGCAGCGGCGGCAAGCGATCATCGATCTACTCGCCAATACCTCAGCTGTGGCGAAACAACTGTCAGGACTGATCCACGATAACGAGCAGCAGCTGGCGCCAACGCTGGACAAGCTCAACGCGGTCACCGCGATGCTGGAACGTAGCCGCGACAACATCGCCAAAATGCTACCGTCGCTGGCCAAGTTCCAGATCACCCTGGGTGAAACCGTCGCCAACGGTTTCTACTACAACGCCTACGTCCCCGACTTGCTGCCGGGCAACATCCTGCAGCCGTTCCTCGACTACGCCTTCGGCTTCCGGCGCGGAACCAACGCCGGCCAACCACCCGACAACGCCGGACCACGAGCCGAATTCCCATTGCCGCGCAATGGAATTCCCGAGGGACCTCGATGATGACCACACTCCGAACACGATGGGCCGTCGCGGTCACACTGATTGCGCTGATCGCCACAGCCTCAGCGTGGCTCATCCACGCCAACACACTAGCCGCGAAAACCATCACCGCCTACTTCAGCCACGCCAGCGCGATCTACGCCGGCGACGAGGTCCGAGTCGCAGGTGTACAGGTCGGCACCATCGATAACATCGAACCGCAAGGCACCCAGTCCAAGGTGACCATGCACATCAACCATCGCGTACCGGTTCCGGACAACGCCAACGCCGTCATCGTCGCACCGAATCTGGTTGCCGCCCGATATATCCAGCTCGTCCCGTCAAGCCCACCCAGCGCCGCACTCATCGCCGACGGCGCCCAAATTCCGCTCGACCGCACCGCGGTTCCCGTGGAATGGGACGAAGTCAAACAACAACTACTGCGCCTAGCCACCGACCTAGGACCCCGCACCGGTGGCTCAAACACCTCCGCGGCGCGGTTCCTCGACAGCGCCGCCAACGCCATAAATGGCAATGGCGACAGATTACGTCAGACATTGGCTCAACTGTCGGGAGCCGGACGCATGCTTGCCGACGGCAGCGGAAACATCGCGACCACACTGCAAAACTTGCAAGCCTTCGTCAGCGCCCTCAAAGACAGCAACGTGCAGATCGTGCAATTCCAGGACCGGTTCGCCACCCTGACCAGCACCTTGGACAGCAGTCGCTCCGAGCTGGACGCAGCGCTGACCAACCTGGCATCAGTCGTCGGCGAAGTCCAGACGTTTGTGGCCGGCACCCGCGACAGGACCAGCGAACAGCTGCAGCGTCTCGCGAGGGTCACTCAAACCCTCGTTGACAACCGCAAAGATCTCGAACAGGTTCTCCACGTCGCTCCCCATGCGCTCGCCAATACCGTCAACATGTTCGATCCCCAGTTAGGTTCGGGCACAGGCGCGTTTGTTTTAACCAATTTCTCCAATCCGGTTCAGTTCATCTGTTCGTCGATTGGCACCATCGCCGACGTCACAGCAAGCGAAACCGCCAAGCTGTGCGCGCAATACCTCGGGCCGGCCCTCAATGCCGTGAACTTCAACATGATGCCCTTCCCCTTCAACCCCTTTCTCGCGAAGTCGCCGCCACCCGAAGATTTGATCTACACCGAGCCTGGCCTGATGCCCGGCGGCGCGGGACCCGCCCCCGGCCCGCCCGAGATACCGCCTGCGGTTTCGGCCTACGGCAACGCGCCATCCCATCCTCAGAGCTGGCCCGAGATGCTGCTGCCCTTCGAGCACTCGCAGACCGGTACCCAACCCCAACCCGAGGAATCGGCGCCGGCGACAGCGGAGCCCGCACCATGACCAACACCTCAACGCTGCGTCGGATCGTGGGTGCCAGTTGCTGCATCTTCTTGACCGCGCCCGCCGCCTGCGCCTACCAAGGGGTCAACTCACTGCCTCTTCCCGGCACCGTCGGGCGAGAGTCAAACGCCCACGTATACCACGTCGAGATCGTCAATGTCGGTACACTCGAATCGAACTCGCCAGTTATGCTCGACGATGTCGTCGTCGGCAGCGTGGGCACCATGAAAGTCAAAGACGGCCACGCCGATGTCGAGGTGTCGATTCGCCCCGACGTGTCCGTTCCCGCCAATGCGGCAGCCACCATAGGACAGACCAGTCTCCTGGGATCAAGTCATCTTGCGTTGGACCCACCCCTGGGCCAAACACCGGCGGGACAATTACCCGACGGCGAGACGCTGACCCTAAACCAGTCCTCGATCTATCCGTCCACCGAACAGACCCTCGCTGCGGTGTCAGCGTTGATCAACGCCGGTGGTCTCGGCCAGATCGGCGACATCATCCACAATATGAATTCGGCGCTCTCCGGGCATGAACCACAGCTGCGTGATCTGCTCGAACGGTTGGACCGTCTGGTGAGCACCCTCGACACCCAGCGAACCGACATCATCGATGCCATAACGGCAACAGACCGACTCACCGGCACATTCGGCACTCAGAAAGACGTGCTCACCCGCGCACTACATACGATTCCCGGCGCCCTGGACGTCCTCATCCGCCAGCAGCCCACTTTCACCACCGCGCTGCGGGAGCTAGGTGCCTTCGCCGACACCGCAACCCAGGTCGTCAACGCCACCCAAGCCGACCTCGTCACAAACTTACGCAACCTCGAACCAACGATATGCAGCCTGGCCAAAGTCGGACCCGATCTCGATAAGGGACTCGCGTTTCTGTCCAGCTATCCACTCACGCAAGACTTCATCGACCGCGCGGTACGCGGCGACTACATCAACCTCTTCGCCACCCTCGACTTGACCGTCAACCGGCTCAAAAGCGGCATGGCCCTCGGAACCCGTTGGGGACAGGAAGGAATGACGCTGGTCCCAGCGCCCGGCGATCCTGGCTACGACGCCTACTACACCAATGACCCCTTAGGCTTTGGTGCGGCCGCATCGATGTCACCGAACCCCACCGCTCTCCCCGAAGGGGTCGGGCCGCCACCGCCCCGCCCACCAGGAACACCGCCGCCCACTAATGGAGCCATTGGGGGCTGCTGATGCTGACACGTCTCGTACGCATCCAGTTGATTCTATTCAGCTTGGCATCAGTAATCGCCATCTCGATGATGGCCTATTCCTACCTGCAAGTGCCAACACTACTGGGACTCGGCCGTATCACCGTCACCATGGACCTGCCTGGAGCCGGCGGCCTGTACCGCTTCAGTAACGTCACCTACCGCGGCAGCCAAATCGGCATGGTGATCGCTATCGAACCCACCGCCGAAGGAGCCAGCGCGAAACTCTCGTTGCAAAACTCACCCAAGATTCCGGCTGACCTGCAGGCCCAGGTGCGCAGTGTCTCTGCCATCGGTGAGCAGTATGTCGACCTGCGCCCGCGCACCGATTCTGCGCCCTATCTGCACGACGGCTCGGTGATAGCAGCCCACGACACCACCATTCCCGAGAAGGTCGGCCCGATGCTCGATCAACTCAGCGCCTTGCTCGGTAGCGTCCCCAAAGACTCACTGACCCAGCTTCTCGACGAAACCGCACAGGGCCTCAGCGGCGCTGATTATGACCTCGGTTCGCTATTCGACTCGTCCGCACGAATCGGCGACAACCTCGGACCGGCTGCAGAACAGGCCCGGTTACTCGTCGAAGACAGCGAACCCCTGCTCGACTCTCAAGTACAAACATCGGATGCCATCCGATTGTGGGCGCGCAGTCTGGCTGGAGTCACCTCGCAACTGACCACCAACGACAACGAAATCCGCGGTCTACTCCACCGAGGCCCCGCCGCTTTCCAAGAAGCCACCCGCTTCTTCGACCAACTCGCACCCACACTGCCGATCCTGCTTGCCAACCTCGCCTCGATCGGGCAGGTTGGCGTCACCTACCACCCCGCGCTCGAACAGATCCTCGTGCTGCTGCCCCCACTGACCGCCATGTTCATCGGCGCAGGCCCCAACAACAATTACGTCGGCAAAGGTATCGGCGACTTCCGGCTCACACTAGGAGACCCGGCACCATGCACCGTCGGTTATCTGCCCCCAAACCTATGGCGGCCACCGGCAGACACCAGCCCAGCTGATACGCCCGACGGGCTGTATTGCAAACTGCCCCAAGACGCACCCATCGCCGTGCGCGGCGCACGCAATTACCCCTGCATGGGCCAGCCTGGAAAGCGCGCACCCACCGTCGAGCAGTGCGACAGCAACAAGCCCTACCAGCCACTAGCGCAACGCGAACATGCGCTCGGCCCCTACCCCTTCGACCCCAACTTGATCCGTCAAGGTATTCCGCCCGACTGGCGAGTAGACCAAAACGACCACCTCTACGCGCCACCTGAAGGTACCGCCCTGCCACCGGATCAAGGGCTCCCCAACCCGGTGCCGCCCCCCACAGACGCTACTGCACCACCGTCAACCGACGACCCACCCTTGCCGCAGTCAGCCATCTCGCCCGACGCTCCGACCAATCAGCCCCAGACATCCGACATGGCAGCAGCCGAGGGATCCGGTGCAACCGCCCCGGTCGCTGTGGCTCGGTACGACCCCGGCACCGGGAAATACATGGCCACCGACGGGCACGTCTACAAGCAGAGCGACCTCACGGCCGCCGGCCACGCTCAGACATGGAAGGAACTCGTCTTGCCAAGATAACGGCCGCTACCCGCTAGACCTTTCAACGGAGCTCACGGAGATCGCCATGCTTCTGACACGCGCCGCCGCGGTACTGACGACCATGGCCGTCGCGGCGGCAACAACCATTGCCACCGCTACGGTCGCTCAAGCCCTACCGTGCGATCAGCCGATCAACGGCACCTACATCGCCACCTCGGACGGGCAGTGGGCCAAGACTCGCGAAGTGTTTCACGACGAAGTGACCGTCACCACGAACTGGACTGTCAGATCGACATGCGATGACGTCATGCACTGCGCTGGAACCGTTCTCAGCGACCAAGGGTGGAGCAGCGATCTGCGCTGCCAATCCGGCCAGTGGTACACCACCCATCGCGTCGAGAACTGGCAACGCTGCCAAGACGGCACCACCACGCACGGTGACCAATCCTTCCGGTTCTGGCGTGCGGCCGAACATCCCGAAACGTTCAAAGGATACGACCGCACCATCGGCACCAGCGGTGGCTGTGGAGTCAACCTCTGGCTCACCATCGAAATGCCTTTTACGCTAGCTAGATCCATGTAACAGATGGCAAAGACCCCGTGCTGCCTGGCCCGCACCCACGTGCCCGGTGGCGCCTCCCCGCGTGGGGATCACTTCACGTCGGATTGACCGGATTGACCGGCAACGACCCTAACCGGCCCTCGTGAAGTGAGGCTGGATATACGGTTTCCCCCGGGCGCTGGGCCGCAGCGCCGGCGCAAGAGGCGGCAGCTGAGGGGCTGGCGGCGGTACGCCAACCGTCGCTACGGGAAATGACATGACTTTGAGACGAGCTATCAATGACACTCCACGAGGCAGCTTGCATTTCCGCCGGTCAGAGCATCGCCACATGACATCGAGCGTGAGACCCTACACGGTGTGTAGGGTCCCATTCTCCGTGTCATATTCCCAGCGTTGTTGTCATGTCCTTGTCATGTGTCTCACGAACGTGTCATACAGATGTACGCATATGTCAGGTTGGCCGGCGTGCCGCTACGGAAAGCTCGCACAGGGCGGGTCGCCTCTAATCCGGTTGCGGGGCTGAGGTAATCGAGCTAGGGGCGTTCAGTCGGGCGTCCCCGTGGCGCGTGATCCAAGGCGGGCACGGAATTTATCGAGCTCGGCGCTCATCTGTGCGCCGATCTCAGCGAAGGTTGCCCGGCGTTGATGGGGATGGTTGCGCAGTGTCGCGTATGTCGCTGCGAGCAGTCGTGGCGGGGTGAACAGCTTGGCGGTCGGTAGATCGCGGTTCATGACTTTCAGCAGCGTCGTCGCGCCATCTGGGTCGGCTGCGATCCGGCGGATGACTTCGGCTGTCAGCGCTGAAGGAGGCCCGGGTGGTGCCATCTGCATCGCAAACCAGTACATATCGTAGGAACTGTGGTCACGCTGCTTCCACCACCGTTTCAGCGTCGCGTCTTGTATAGATGCAGAACCGGTAGAGGCGCTGATAGCCAGCGACAGCGACTTAGCTTGACAGAGTGCGTCGGAGATTCCTTGTCCCGGGGAGAAGTCTTTGAAATGTCCGGCATCTCCGACGAGCGCCCATCCCGGGCCAGCTGACTCTCGAAAATAGCTGTGCCAGTTGGCCATGACGCGCAGCGGTCCGTCGCGGTCGGCGTCGCCGACGATCGCATCGAGCTCAGGCCAATGCCGAAGTGCGTTGCGGAAATTAGTCTCTCGGTCACGGTTGAAGTCAGTAATCTCACGATGATCGACGCCGACAGCCGCCATGTAGAGGCCCGAATCCGTCGGGCTGGCCAAAAAAGAGAAATTGCCTCGGCGTCCGATACGCAGGCGTGGCTCCTGTGTCCCCGTTGCAAAATACCCCCACACCGGTATCCGTCCCCCGGGCGCAGTCAGGTACTCGTGAGCCCCAACGGATTTAGCCACTACCGAACCCCGGCCGTCGGCCCCGACCAGCAGTCCGGTTCCAACGGGTCCGTCCACGGTATCGACACCGTTCACGCGAGAGCCCGCCGTTCGGACCCCGGTCACCCGGCATCCGGTTCGCACGTCGGCGCCGGCGTCCGCTGCTACCTGCAGTAGTGCGTGGTCGAGAATCGTACGGCGCACGTTCAGTCCGAGATGAGGAAACGTGTCGCCGAGAACACCGTCGAGCGAGACGTCGTCGATCACCATGCTGAAGCTGTCCAGTTGGGATGCTCCGTGTGCCAGCACCGGGTCCAACGCGCCGAGTTCGGCGAGGATCGCCACGCCCCGCGGTTGGATCACATGGGTGGATGGCGTCTCGCTCGGGAGCTGGGCTTTGTCGATCAGGCATACCCGCATACCGGCCCGTGCCAGATAGGTGGCGAGCGCGGAACCTGCACAACGGGCGCCCACCACTACAACGTCAAATGACTCCATCGAGAGCCTCCGACCTACTCGACCACGGGGTGAAGGTATCACTGACGAGGCTATCGGCTAGATGCAAAGCCCTTTTGGACGGACGCGTACTACGCGGGGATCGCCTTGTCGAACAGGTCAAGCGAGGTGGCCCCTGGCCTTGCCCCAGAGACCCGTTGAGCCCATCCGCGATTCTCGAACGCCGTGCGATAGCTGATTGGCTATCGTGGTGGTATGGCGCGAATGGGGCCGACGGGAGTCGGGTACGCGGAGCGGCTTGCGGGAAATCTGTTGAAAGTAGCCCGGAGCCGGGTCGGTGTATCGCAGCGGCAGCTCGCCGAATTGGCTGATATGCCACAGTCGACGATTGCTCGCATCGAATCGGGCACGCGGCAACCGTCACTTCCTGTGCTGTTGCGCATCCTGGCGGCGGTCGACCTCGAAGTCCGAATCAACTTGGCCCCCTACGATGATCACGATGACGTACTTGATGCCACTGAAGCGCGCCTGACGCCGGACCGGTTAATCCGCCGGCGCGTCGATCAGGACGCGTTTGCTGCTGCTCTGCGGCACGGCGCAAACGAATGATCTGCACACTTGGCTTGTCGAGATGGCTCTTGCTTCATCGGGCGTCGACCTGCCATGCGGAAAGCTGCATGCGTACAGGCCTTTCGAGCGGGCGAAAGGGCATTCCTCACTGACATCAGCGACAACTGCTGCACCACCAACGTAGCGGTGTGACGCACATCACTGTGTGTAATCTGCGGCGTCTCAGGGCGGAGTGTTCCGGGAATCCATCTCTGGTATGCAGGGATTTTGCATCCGATCATGCAATAATTGTGCCGCGCAACTGTTTACGGATTGTATGGCGCTGCTTGAATGAGTCTGCTGGGGCAACTATCTGTCCGAGACATTTTGTCCGCCGGGGTGTTTGATACCGGTATAACAACCGCGGCCTAACGGTGATGTACCAGTTATGGACGCCGTAAACAGCGGAAGGCAACGTCGGTGACGCGTCCGAGACTTCGACCACGAGACATAATTCGCGTGGAGCTTCGACTTCCCCAGAGCGCTGCCGAGGTCCTCTACTGGTGTGCTCAAGATTGGAACGTGTCGTTATCTACGGCCGGCGCCAAGCTCATCGACCTCGGTTACGAACACGCTGTCAGACGCGAAGCAGTGTCTGAAATCACCGCTGCACCAACCGATCACAAGGAGCCAGCGGAAAAGAAGTCAGCAACGGGGGGAGGTGCCAGCAGCCACGATTGAGCAGATGTTGTCGCACTGACAACCCCTAGAAATACCAAAAGGCCGAGGTTGCGACTCGGCCTTCGGTAGCGGCACATGTGCCGCGATTCGAACCAATCCCCCTACGAAGGGACTTCCATGATTCCAGCGTATTCGAGCGCGCTTGTCAACGCGCGCGAGTCCGAGTCGCCCATCCGGCCGGCCGTCGATGAACCCGATCGACCAGTCCGCGTCGATCCAGGCACTGCCACAGTTCGGTTCCGGACCGCAGAAGATTCCGTCGAAACACTCGACTGGGACGACGCCGCGGCAGTCTTGGCCGCACCCCTCGCCCCGTGGCGGACCTTCCGGTGGTGGTACGGCCAGCAGCACTACTCGGGAACCTACTGGTCCAGGACCCAACGCGATCATGTGATCTACGAATCGCGGTTGGAGCTCGCGCGGCTGATCTACGCCGATTTCAACCAGAACGTCACCTCGATCGCGGCACAGCCATTCCTGCTGGAAGCCGAGGTCGACGGCCGGTGGCGCCGACACATCCCGGACTTCCTCTTGCGCACGACGAACGGTCCGGTAGTCGTCGAGGTCAAGCCGCGCCAGCGCGTGAGTGCACCCACCGTCGCCTACACCTTGTCGTGGGCACGCCAACTCGTCGAAGACCACGGATGGGATTACGAGGTGTGGAGCGAGCCGCCCCCCGTTGAACTGGCCAACCTGCGCTTCCTAGCCGGCTATCGCGACGAACGCCGAATCAACCAGGATGTCCTGGACTCGGTCAAGCAGGCGGACCTCGACTGTCTGACCGTCGGGCAAGCGACCGCCGTACTTCCCGACTTGTCGCGTCCATTGGTGCGTGCGGCGATCTGCCACCTGCTGTGGCACGGAACACTGGTGACCGATCTTGACGTTCCGTTGCAGTCAACCTCGGTCCTGCGCAGGGGGGCACGGTGATGGACCAGCGCCGTCGCATCGGCCCCGAGAGTCGTCTCTGCTACCAGAGTGAACTGATCGAGATCGTCGAGATCCGCACCGGTAGCGGCGGCAACATCGCGACAGTGAAGACCGTTGGAACCGACCAGATCCGAGGTATCGCGCTTCGCGAGCTGCTCGCCTATCGCCACAATCATCCGCACGACGAGACAACCCCAACCGGCGAATCACCGAGTCCCAGAGACGTCGCTGCAACGGTCCTGGCGATGCTCAACAAAGAAGAACGGAACCGAATCCGGGAACGCGCCGGCCACGTCCGGGAGGTCCTCACCGGATATCGCTCCGGGCACGGGGAGACGGCTGAGCCAGGTGAGCCTCGACCGGAATACCACCCCGACCTGCCTCTAACGACCAGGTATCGCGCCAAGGCAGCCGAGCTCGGCGTGGACCTGCGCACTGTTCAGCGCATGGTGGCCGCCTTCTCCGAACATGGTGAGGCAGGCCTGGCTAACGCCAAGACCCTGCGAGTCAAGCACGCACCCGGGGTGGATGTCCGGTGGTGGGAGACCGCCCTGGAGATCATGGTGGAACACACCGATCTCTCGCGCCCATCACGAACGGCGGTAATCAAACACACCAACGCGCGTGTCATCGCCCGCTTCGGTCCTGATGTCATACCGCTGCCGAGTCGCACCACCGCGTTCCGGACCTTGACCGCCCTGGAGTCAAAGCATCCGACTTTTCGGTTGAGTACCAAGCGAAACCGGGACATCGCCGCGCGTAATCCAGGTGTCCTCGGGAAATTACGGCCCACCCGTCCCGGCGAGTACCTGCTTATGGACACCACGCGACTCGATGTGTTCGCCATGGACCCGATCACGTTGCGCTGGGTGCAGGTCGAGCTCACCGTGGCCATGGATTGGTATACCCGCTGTATCACCGGTCTGCGTCTGACAGCGGTATCGACAAAGTCAATCGATGCGATGACGGTCCTCTACCAGACCTATCGGCCGGTGCCTGCGCCGACGGCCTGGCCGAAAGAGGCCACGTGGCCCGAACACGGCATACCTCGTTCGGTGCTGCTCGACGTCGCGGCGATCGACCGCGAAGGGGGACGAGCGGTGGGGCCAGCGATCGTCCCCGAAACGCTTTTGGTGGACCACGGCAAAATCTATGTGTCCGACCACATGACCAGCGTGTGCCAACGCATGGGTATCTCCATCCAACCGGCACGGCTGCGCACCGGACGTGACAAAGGCCCGGTCGAACGCTTCTTCCGCACCATCCGGGAAGGCTTGCTGCAGTATCTTCCCGGCTACAAGGGCCCGGATATCCACTCCCGCGGAGTCGCTCCCGAAGACGATGCGCACTTCTACATCGACGAGCTCGAAGCAATCATCCGTGAATGGATCGCGGTGGTGTATCACCGCCGACCCCATGACGGATTGGTTGAACCGGGCCTCCCACGGTTGGATCTGGCCCCGGCGACCATGTTCGAACACGGTCTTGCGCGTGCCGGATACATCGAGGTACCGCAAGACCCCGACCTTGCCTACGAATTCCTCGCTGCCGAGAAACGCACCATCCAGCACTACGGCGTCGAGATCGGTGGCCGCCGGTACAACGGGCCGTCCCTCGACCCGTACCGCGACCAGCACAGCCCCTACCCCGGTGGACGATGGCCCGTCCACCGCCACCCCGACGACATTTCACGCATCTACTTCCGCGATCCGAGCGATCGAAAGTGGCACACCCTGATGTGGGAGCACGCCCCAGCGCTCACGGCACCCTTTGGCGACGATGCCCTCGCCTTCGCCCGCAGCCTGGCACGCGAGAAATACACCTATCCCAATGACGAGCTCGCGATGGCGCTCCTGCTGGAACGGTGGAATCTCGGACTGGGCAAAACCCCGACCGAACGACGCCTCGCCCTGCGTCAATCCCGCGAGGACGAATTACTCTGTGCTGCAACGGATAGCACGCAGCAGATGGTGCAGACGCTCTCATCGGTGCAGCAGGCACTGCCTGGCCAAACCTCGGAGGACGAGGCGCATGACACCGAGCAACCCCCCGGTGCGCCGCCGCCCGAGGACGAGTGTGGCGACGACGACAGCTCCGATGACCCTGACGACTTCTACGCGACCGCATGGGAGGACGCATGACCACCAACCACGCCAACAGCGCACAGCAATCGACCCTGGACAATTTGACGCTCACGCGCAAGGAGGGATTTTTTGCCTTCGCCGATGCCGCAGCGCTACCGCAACCCGAACGGCTCACCCGTACAGGACTCAAGAGCCTGAGTGAATCGGCCCTGGCCGACTACAACGCGCGCCGGCGCGTGTGGCATGCCAACCTCGGACCGCTGCGGACACCGCAACTGGCTGACCTCCATGAGCAACTCTGGGACATCGTCGACAGCAATGTCCAAACCGGTGACAAACCCAAGAGCGCGGTCGCCATCGACGGCTTCCCCGGCTTGGGAAAGACCACCGCTGCCCTAGCCTTCGCACGCGACTTTCACCGACGTGAAATCGCCGAGGGCGGACCAGAAACTGCCGAAGGCCACCAGCGAATTCCCGTGTGCCGGGTGGGGCTCACCGGTAACACCGGCATGCTCGACTTCAACCGAGCGATGCTCGCATACTTCGGCCACCCGGGTACCAAGCGTGGAACCGCTGCGCAACTGGCGCACCGGGCTCTTGACTGCGTGCTGACCTGCGAAACACGCCTGCTCATGATCGACGACCTGCACTTCCTGCGCTGGCGCAACACCCAGGGCGTGGAAATCAGCAACCACTTCAAATACATCGCCAACGAATTCCCAGTCACCATCATCTACATCGGAGTTGGCCTGTCCAAGCGCGGACTCTTCTCCGAGGGATCGACCTATCAAGATCCGATCATCGCTCAAACTGGACGCCGCACAACAAAACTCACCATGGACTCGTTCGCTGTCAAAAAGCCGGCAGATCGCAAGCGATGGCGTGCCCTTCTGTTGAGCCTAGAAAAGCGGATCGCCCTCGCAGATAGCCATCCGGGCATGCTCGCCGATGAATTGTCGGACTATCTGTATGCCCGATCCACCGGCCACATCGGATCGTTGATCACCCTGATCAACCGAGGCTGCCAACGAGCCGTGCGTACCGGAACCGAACGACTAACCCAAGACCTGCTGGATCGGGTGAAAAACGATGAAGCCTCAGAGAAAGCCCGCCAAGGGCTGCAGTCCGCACTGCGAGCAGGCAAGCTCACCACACGAATCAGCAAACGCGCGTCATGACCGACACCCGACGCCTCCCTATCAACGTCGACCCTATCGCCGCCGAAGCGCTCGACTCCTGGCTGGAAGCACTCGCGCACCGCACCCAGACCAGCTGGGGAGATCTGCTACCAGCCGTCGGTCTGTATCAGCAAACACGTCACTCGGTGCCCCGCTGGATGATCAGACTCAGCTCGAATCAGCAATCCGCCTTGCATGCGGCGACCACGGTCAGCTTCGCGGACCTATCGGCAATGACGTTGTCGCACTATGACGGCCAAGCCGCGGCGGTGATAAAGACTCCCACCCGATTGGATACCACCTTTCCCTGGGGACCACGGACCGGCTCACGCTACTGCCCCCATTGCTTGGCCGAATCCAATGGCCGCTGGACGCTGGCCTGGAGACTTGGATGGACCTTCGCCTGCCTCAAACACCGCTGTCTGCTCGCCGATGCCTGCCCCACCTGCGCTGTCCGCCCCCGAATACGACAGCTAACCAATGACGTCATCCCACGACCGGGACACTGCACAGCACCGGCCAACAATCGCACAACCCGGACTGAATGGTGCGGGGGCGACCTCACCACCGCGGAAGTCCTCACCTTCGACCACGACGATCACCGCGTCCTGCACGCCCAACGCCGAATCAACGAAATCATCACGGCGGATTCCGTCGATAGCGGCCTATATGCCTCCGAACCGCAACAACCGGCCGATGTCCTCGCCGACATCCGGACAATCGCCGTGAAAGCACTGATCTATGCCGGACCGCAAGAACTCGAACCGATCCTCGGCGCCGATCTGCTCACGGTGTATCAGCGGGATCACCCACAACTGCCGACCTCACGGAAACCGAGCCCAAGCAAGGAACTCACCATCCAAGTGCCGGGGGCTGCGAGCCTGACCGCCGCCGGCATTGTCACCGCCATGCAATGTCTGGATCAACGGGATGTGCAGGCCGCCGGAGCGTCGCTGCGATGGCTGATCGCCGCGATCCGCCGGCGTCGAGCCCGGACCTGGACAACGAACCTGATGTGGACCGGCGACGCCACCAGCGCGTTGCAGCTTGCAGCGCTCGGCCCGAGTCTCAAGCCCAGCGACCAACTCAGATACCGAACCGTCACCAACCGGCCAGCTGCCCCGCGGCGAAGACTGGTCTTGATCACCGAGATCAGGAAACTACCCACCTTGCTCTGGCAGAACATTGCCCTACGGCTGGCTATCCCCGGAAGTCATCTGCGGCAGTTGCGACCGGCGCTATCGGTCGCAGTCCTGCTCGTCGACACAAAGACCACACTGGGAGCGCTCGCCCGCAGAATCAGCAGCCCCCTCGACGACCATGCAGTTTCACGCGTTCTTCAACTCCTCAACAACCATCCCGACTGGACCGATGTCAGCAAGGCAATCCACGCGCTCGCCGAACACCTCACCGAGACAGCAGTCCCGATCGACTACGCGCGACGCCGCGGTCTCAGCTATGACGATCTACTGCCTGACAACGTATGGCTGCGTATCTGCCGTGAGACCGGCACCACCGGCCGGGGTTCGGCCCGCGCCCAAGTGGCCCGGTACTACTTGCAGGAACGCATTTCCGGCATGTCGATCAGCAGTCACAGCGTCAGTCCCGCGCTGCGAACCAAGGTCGCGGACTTCCCGTATTACCTCACTCCAGACCTCGCCGACGCACTCGATGAGGAGGCTCGGGCGTTCCTTGCCGGCCAGGGTGTTCGGCGTGAACCAGTGCACTATCAACCAACAACCGATTTCCTAGATGGCCTGTGCCTGCCGGGCCGAGACCCCGACGACATCGACCTCAGCATGCTGCACCACAGCATCCAGGGCGGGTTGTCACTCGGCCACGCCGCCGAAGCCGTCGGCACGGACCTCGAGACCGCGCGCTACCTGCTCACCTGCCATCCCACACCACCCGCAGCCACCGACCTCGCCGCCTATCGCCGCGCCAAGGAGGCCTACCCGCGCGAGGTATTCCTTGAGCAGTACGCGATATGCGGGATGAGCCTCGCCGAGATCGCCGCCCATGCCGGCGTCAGCAGACAGACCGTTGCGCGTCTGGCCGCCGACTACCAGATCGAGACCCGCAAACCAGGTCGAGCGACCAAGTACACCGTGGATCCCGACTGGCTCTACAGCCAATACGTCGACCGCCAACGTCCCCTGCCCGACCTCGCCCGCGAACGCGGTGTCAGCACCACGACCATGGCCAGATGGGCGAAAACCTACGGCGTACCCCTGCGTCCGCGGGGAGGCGCCAGGAAAAGCGCACAAGCCGCCAATTGACGCCGACGACGCAGAGACGAAGCACCTCTATCCTCATGCGAAGCTCCCGGCCCGCTCATTGGCAATCGCATTCAGCACTTCGCCGGTCTGCCGGCGGCGAATGAGATCCGCCGGCCGACGATCACCCAGGTGGGGGTTCAGCCCGACGACCCAGCGCTGCGCGGTCTCGACCGGATACCAACGCAATAGGTGAGCCATGACGAATTCAAGGAGGTCTACGCGTTCGGCGTTGATCTCGTCGATGGCCTCGCCGTGTTGCCACCCTTCGACCTGCGCTGGGTCAACGTCGAGAATTTCGGCGAGATGCTCCGACCCGAAGTCACGGATCAGCGCAGCCACCTTCTGCTGCGTAGGAACAGCCATGGTTCGAATCTAGCCCTCGTCGTGGTGCCAGACGACCGGATCGGCGTCCGCTTCCGGCCCTGCTACGCCGGCAGCGGCGTTGCCTGGTCGAGAATCTCGCGCGCGACGGCAATGGCATCACGAGCGTCCGATTCTGAGAGAACGGCACCTGCGTGGGTGGCAGCGTTTCGCCGTTTGATCAGCCGATCCCGGTAGTCGATAGGCAGGGTTCCGTCGCACCGCTCGATCCAGTAGCGGCACAGCCGACCGAGCATCGAATTGTCGTCCAGCTCTTTGTCGATGTTCGCATGGCCGACGGAGGTGAGGTGGGCGCGGATGAGCTTGGTGACGGCGAGTTCGGCGGCCAGGCCTGCGTCGAGTGCGGCCCGCCGGTAATCGTGTCCCGCGCACAACGAATTGGCGTCGCGAAGCAGCAGCCATTCCGCGGGAGGCGGCCCGTCATCTTGGGCGCGATCGATGCAGCGCTGCAGTTGTTGAGCGTCAATCGGCACATAGTTCGGCCAAACCAGGCCGAACGCGTTCGAGCCGACCGGCAGGCTCGCGCCAGCGCGAATGGCATGGCCATGCAGACTGTAGAGCCGCGACCAAAGCGTGGTTCCGCTGAACTTGATCCCAGGACCGACGGCACCCAGCCGGGACAGATCCTGGCCATGCACCACTTCGATCCAAGCGCCGACCGCGGCCCACCACGCCGGCATGGCTTCGGCCACTCGGTGGCCGGTGTCGCGAACTGCGTCGTCGTCTCCGGCCACAACCAGTGAGATCCCGATCCGGCGGACATTGGCTGCTTTCGGCGCAGCGAACCGTTCCGCCCACGTCACTACTTGACCCCAGAACGGTGCCAACTCAGGCCGCTGGCTCAGTAGGTCCTCGCGTTCCGTGTAGTGCTGTGGCGGCGCCGACAGCTCAGCTCGCGACCGATCAACACCGGCTGCAGACGGCAGTAGCACGGAGAGCGCTTCTCCCGCTATAACGGCGGAGTACGCCACGTCCAGTGCAGCGATGACGACAGTGAATGGGACCGGGCACTCGTAGTACCCCTCCACCACACGCGTCTCAACTCCTCGCATGCACCGAGCGTAGGTGGCGGTGCTCGTCAGCAGGCCTCCATCAGTTCGAACGAACGGCACGACGACAGCCCAGATCGAGTGGCCTCGCCGACCAGCCGCGAGCGCCTCCCGCTGTCGTTAAAGTTCCTCTGACAGGCGTGGATGCAGGACCGTCAAGGGAGATCGGGTTTGAGCAAGCTGGGCAACTTCGTGTGGGGGATCGCCGACCAGCTGCGAGGTGTGTACAAGCCGCATCAATACGGCGGGGTGATCCTGCCGTTCACGATCTTGCGTCGGCTGGACTGCGTGCTCGAACCCACCCGCGACGAGGTGCGGACCCTGGCCGGCAAGTTCTCCGGCGGGGCACTGGATGTGCAGGTCAAACGCAAGACCAAACTCGGGTTCTACAACACAAGCCCGTTCAACTTCACCCGGCTACTCGAGGACCCTGAAGGTCTGAGGGCCAACCTGATGGACTACATAACCGGGTTCTCGGCCAACATCGACGTCTTCGAGCGATTCAAGTTCGAAAACGAACTCGCCACCCTCGATGAGAAGAACCGCCTGTACCTGATCACCGCCGCGTTCGCCGAAGTCGATCTGCACCCGGACAGGGTGCCTAACGCCGAGATGGGGGATCTGTTCGAGTTCCTGATCTACAAGTTCGCCGAAGCCTCCAACGAGGAAGCCGGCGAACACTACACCCCCCGCGACGCGATCCGCCTCATGGTCGACCTGCTGTTCGCCGAGGAAAGCAACGCGCTGCTCGAACCGGGCACTGTCCGTACCATCTACGACCCCACCGCTGGCACCGGCGGCATGCTGTCGGTCGCCGAGGAACGGCTCCTGGAACGCAACCCCGACGCAAGACTGCGACTCTACGGCCAAGAGATCAACGACCAGTCCTACGCGATCTGCAAGTCCGACATGATCGTCAAAGGCCAAGACGCCGACAACATCCGCCTCGGCGACACCCTGGCCGATGACCTGTTCTGGGACCGCACCTTCGACTTCGGCATGTCCAACCCGCCGTACGGCTTTGACTGGAAGGCCTCCAAGGAAGCCGTGGACAACGAAGCCCTCGCCCAAGGCTCCCGGTTCTCCCACGGCCTGCCCTCGATCGGGGATGGGCAGATGCTGTTCCTGTCCCACTTGGCGCACAAGATGCGCCCTGCCCATGAAGGGGGCGGCCGCGCCGGCATCGTGCTCAACGGATCCCCACTGTTCAACGGTGCGGCCGAGTCCGGGCCATCGAAGATCCGTCAATGGCTGCTGGAGTCAGATCTGGTGGAGGCGATCATCGCGTTGCCGACCAACATGTTCTTCAACACCGGCATCGCCACCTACATCTGGATCCTCGACAACACCAAACGCCCCGATCGGACAGGGAAGATCCAGTTGATCGACGCCACCTCGTTCTGGACCAAGATCCGCAAGAACCTCGGCGCGAAAAACCGCGAAGTCGACGAACACAAGCGCACCCGGATCGTGGAACTCTACGACGCGTTCGACGAAGCCGACCCCGACTACTCGAAGGTGTTTACCGCCGACGACTTCGGCTACTGGACCATCACCGTGGAACGTCCCCTGCTGGATGAGGACGGTAACCCGGTCACCGACCGCAAGGGCAGCCCGAAACCCGATACGAAGAAGCGTGACACCGAGAACGTGCCCTTCACCTACGGCGGCAACACCGACGGCGACGCCGGCCGGGAAGCGACGATCAAGGCCTACTTCGAAAACGAGGTGCACCCGCACGTCCCTGACGCCTGGGTCGACACCGCGAAGATCAAAGTCGGTTACGAGATCCCGTTCACCCGGCACTTTTACAGATACATCCCGCCGCGCCCCCTCGCTGAAATCGACGCGGACCTGGAGAAGCAGGTCACCAAGATCATGGAGCTACTGCGGGAGGTGGAGAAGTGACCGTCGGACTGATCGGAGCACACGAGGCGGTCGCACCTGCGGTCGCCGCTATCCCAGATCGATGGGAGGTGCGGCGATTCAAGGCAGTCTTGGACCGGCTCAACGAGCGGAATCAAGACCTGGCATACGAGATGCTCTCGCTACGGTCTACAGGCGAAATAGTACCGCGTTCCTCCCTAGACGCGCGCCAAGAGCCTGACACCGGAAGCCTCCCCAGGTACCTCGTCGCCCACGCTTCCGATCTCGTCGTCAACCCGATGTGGCTTATTGGCGGCGGAATCGGCGTCTCGACGCTGGATGGCGCCGTGAGCCCCGACTACCGGGTGTTTCGACTGCGTAACGTCATGAATCCGCGATTCGCGCACTATCTCTTGCGATCTCGGCCTTACGTTGACCAGTATGTCCTCTACACCCGCGCGCAGACCACTTTCGATCGCCGGGTCCAACAAGGGGATCTCGATAATCTGCCGCTCTTGATCCCTCCGCTTGATGAGCAGCGTGCCATCGCCGACTACCTCGACCGTGAAACGGCACGTATCGACACGCTCATCGCCGAGCAGCAGCGCCTCGTCATCCTGCTTCAGGAACGGCGGCGTGCAGTAATTTCAAACGCTTTTCACCGACACGTGCCAAACAGCAGGCTCCAGCACGCGTGTATCGATGTTGTCGATTGTCCACATACGACGCCCGAGTTGGGCGAGGATGGGGGGTACGAGGCGGTTCGTACCGCGTCGGTCCGTGGCGGTAAGTTTCGACCAGGCAATGGAATAGCTGTTAATCGTGCAACTTGGCTTTCCCGGAACGGCGCCGATGCACCCAAACTTGGCGATGTCCTCTTCACGCGTGAAGCACCTGCCGGAGAAGCATGCATGGTTCCGTCGGAGAACGTCTGTTTAGGTCAGCGAATGGTCCTACTCCGAGTCAACTCAGATCTCTGCGTCGGCCGCTTTCTGCTGTGGCAGATCTATTCGGACCGTGTGCAGGATCATTTTCGCATCGCTGCGAACGGGTCAACTGTCACGAACGTCCGATTGCCTGTACTTCGGACGACCCCGATATGGCTTCCGCCGTTGGGAGAGCAGTACCGCATCGTTGACTATCTGGATGCGCAGACCTCGAAGATCGACACGTTGATCGCTGAGGCGGAGCGGTTTATCGAGTTGTCTCGTGAGCGTCGGTCGGCGTTGATCACTGCTGTGGTGACGGGTCAGATCGATGTGCGTGGTCAGGTGGCCTGAGTCGTGGCGCAGCACACCGAGATCGAGTTCGAGCGGGAGTTCGCGGAGTATCTGGCGGCGCATGGTTGGTTGTATTCGCCGAATGATGCCGGCTACGACAAGGAACGGGCGCTGTTCAAGGAGGACGTCTTCGCCTGGCTGGGGGAGACGCAGCCGGAGCAGTTGGAGAAGGTTGTCAAGCCGGGCTCCAAGGATGCGGCCAAGCAGCAGTCGCAGGTGCTGGATCGGATCGTGAAAGTCCTTGACACCCCGTTGGACAACGGTGGCGGCACCCTCAACGTGTTGCGTAAGGGTTTTTCGCATCTGGCGGCGAAGTTTCAGATGTGCGTGTTCAAGCCCGAATCGACGCTCAACGAGAGGCGTAACGCCGACTACACGGCGGTGCGGCTGCGGGTGATGCGACAGGTGCACTTCTCCACCAGTGACCAGCGCTCGGTGGATCTGGTTTTGTTCGTCAACGGACTGCCGGTGGCCACTGTAGAGCTCAAAACCGACTTCACTCAGACCGTCTCCGATGCGATTACCCAGTACAAAACCTCTCGGCTGCCGAAAGATCCCGAAACCGGCAAGATCCAGCCACTGTTCGTCTCGGGTGCTCGCGCGCTGGTGCATTTCGCGGTGTCCAACGACGAGGTGTGGATGACCACCAGCCTCGCCGGTGCGAGTACGCATTTCCTGCCGTTCAACCGCGGTACCGAGGCTGGCGGCGCTGGCAATCCTCTCAACCCGGACGGGTCGAAGTCGGCGTATCTGTGGGAGCGGGTTCTGCAGCGCGACGCGTGGTTGAACATCCTGGGCCGACTGATGTACGTCAAGCACGAGTCTGACACCGATCCGATCAGCGGCAAGACCACGAAGTCGTCGACGCTGCGGTTCCCGCGCTTTCACCAGTGGGAGGCAGTCACGGAGTTGACCGCGGCCGTCACGGCTGAAGGCGTCGGCAAACGGTACTTGATCCAGCACTCGGCGGGCTCAGGCAAAACGGACTCCATCGCCTGGACCGCGCACCGCATGGCGCGCCTGCAGATCGACAACACCAAGGTGTTCGACTCGGTGATCGTGGTGACCGACCGCAACGTCCTCGATGCTCAGCTGCAGGACGCGATCAAACAGATCGACAACGATCAGGGCATCGTCGTCGCGATCGACCGCGACGAGGCCGCGAAAGCAGGAGGGTCGAAGTCGGGGCTGCTAGCCAAGGCGCTGACCGACGGCAAGCTCATCATCGTCGTCACCATCCAAACCTTCCCCCACGCGATGAAAGAGATCCGCAAGAACAAGGGACTCAATGGCAAGACGTTCGCAGTCATCGCCGACGAGGCCCACTCCTCGCAGTCCGGGCAGATCGCCGGCAAATTGAAAGCCGTACTGACCGCCGAGGAACTCAAAGACGTCGAAGACGGCGGTGACATCGACGTTGAGGCACTGCTGGCCGCCGAAGCCACCGAGCGCGCGGAATCGGCGAACATCTCCTACTTCGCGTTCACCGCCACCCCCAAAGCCAAAACCCTAGAATTGTTCGGCCGCAGGCCCACTCCCGACGAGGCGCCGGCACCGTTTCACATCTACACGATGAAACAGGCCATCGAGGAGGGCTACATCCTCGATGTGCTGACCGGGTACCACTCATTCAAGCTGGCGTTCCGGATCGGGCAGAACGCCACCCACGCCGGCGAGGTGGATCAGGCGCAGGCTACCAAAGAGGTGATGCGTTGGGTCAAGCTCAACCCGCAGACGATCACCCAGAAAGCCGCGATCATCGTCGAGCACTTCCGCTCCAACGTCGCCGATCTGCTCGACGGACACGCCAAGGCGATGGTCGTTACCGACTCCCGCAAGGCCGCGGTCCGCTACAAGCTCGCGATCGATACGTACATCGCTCAAAAGGGCTACGGCTACGGCACTCTGGCTGCGTTCTCCGGTGTCGTCATCGATGCCGAATCCGGTCCCGGAGAGTTCTCCGAAGCCACCATGAACCCCGGAGTGCGCGACCTGCGCACCGCATTCCGTGGCGACCAGTACCAGGTGATGGTCGTCGCCAACAAATTCCAGACCGGATTCGACCAGCCCCTGCTGTGCGCGATGTACGTCGACAAGATCCTCTCCGGCGTCACCGCCGTGCAGACGCTGTCGCGACTCAACCGTACCTACCGCACCCCCTCCGGTGTGCCCAAGACCGCCGCCATGACCCAGGTCGTCGACTTCGTCAACGAACCCGCAGCGATCCGGGAATCCTTCGAGCCCTACTTCACCGACGCGTTCCTGGAAACCGAGACCGACCCGAACCTGGTGCACGACCTGGCGGCAAAACTCGACACCGCTGCCATCTACACCCAAGCCGAAATCGACCAGTGTGCCCACGCTTTCGTGACCGGCAAGGGCAACAACGCGCTGATCGCGGCCGTCGATCCCGGCAAGAAACGCTTCGCCGAGCGCTACCAGGCCGCCCTGATCCACAACGGCAGCGAAGGAGACAAAGCAGCTCTGGCGGAACTGGATATGTTCCGCAAGGATGTCGGATCGTTCGTGCGCCTGTATGACTTCATGTCGCAGATCATCGACTACGGCGACCCGGAGTTGGAGAAGAAGCAGATCTACCTGCGCCACCTCGAACGGGGCATCCAGCCCGACAACTACACCGCACCCATCGACCTGTCCGATGTTGTGCTCAACCAGGTCAAGCAAGTCGATCAGGGCCGAATCGACATCAGCTTGGGCGCGCGGGTCGGGCTGTCCGGGGTGACTGCGGCCGGCTCCGGGGAGAAGCGTGACCCGAAGATGGTGGCCTTCCAGCAGGTCCTCGACCGGCTCAACGACTTGTTCGGATCCGAAGACTTCACCGAATCGCAGCGGGTCTCATTCCTCGAAGCTCTGCTGCGGACCCTGCTCGACGATCACGCGTTGGTGCAGCAGGCCAAGGTCAATACCGCCAAACAATTCATCGAGTCCCCCGACTTCGATGACGCGGTAACTGGTGCGGTCGCCGATAACCAAGGCGCACACGAGAAGATGAGCGACTACTTCTTCACCAACGCACCCGGGCGGACGCACCTGATCTCTGATATCGCGAAGTGGTTCTACCAGGTCGTGGCAAACGAAGACAGCCTTTCGCAGTGATGGAACGAGATGTGGCACTAGCTATTTAGGAAGTCTGCTGATCGCGCAGGTGGGCCGAAGCGTCTGGCTGCATGGTCTCGTCAGGCAGATTGGTTCAGATCCCGAGTCCGCTTATGCGCGGCCGCGAGCGTATCTGCGGTTTGCAACTGGTCGAGCAGAACCCAGAGGCGGATCGCTCTGTACTGCGCGCCATTCTTGATCGGTTCGTGCGGGGGCAGGGGCCGTTTGCTGAGTTTATAGACAGCGTGCGGGCGCATTGTGAGCTCAGTGGCGGGTAGGTCGGGGAATCGATCGAGAAGGGTGGGATACACGTCGGCTTTCTCGATCCTGTGGATCCTGCGTACGGCGCCATCCCAACGGAATGCAATGAAATTTGGTGGCTCGGTGGGCCATCCGCTGATGCCGTAGGGGTGGTAGTAGGTGAGTGCATCGGTCACCCACTCGATGAACGTGAGGTCCTTCTTCCCGCCAGTTCGTTGGCGGTTCAGGGCTACGCAGTAGGTCCAGCTATCGGCGACTGAGCGCACGCGGATCACCTCCGTTAGGTAGCTTTGTAGCTCATCGAGCCAGAACCGTTCGCGGCCCCGACACGCAGGCCGTACCTCGGAGATAGCCTCGAGAACCTCGGTCCACGGCAGGTGCAGTACCGGAACACCTCTGACCTCGGCCGGGAGCTTCGCTGCGAGTGCGTGCGATGCCTGCGAGAGCGTGACGAGGACACCATTTCTGCCACGGCGAATCCGCCCGGCGTACTTGCTCAATTGGGGGGTCGAGGGCAGGAGCCAGCCGCGCTTGGCTTCGCAGATCACCAGGCCGTCGGTGAGTCGGATCTCCAAATCGGTCCGGCCCTTCTTGTCCCGTACTTCCATGGCAATGCTGACGGGCTCGCTAAGTGGTGCTCCCAGTTGCGAACTGAGCCGTGCGAGAACGGCGGCGAGGAAGCGCGGGCAGTTCTTGAAGGTGAAGCCTAGGGCAGACGTCAGGTCGTTCTCGTTGTGCCCGACCAGATCAAACACTGAGTGCACATCGGCGCCGTGGAGTGTCAGGTCTGGCACAACGGGGATTCTGCCAGCTCTCACGTGTGCGGATAGACCAAACCGTGGGATGCGCTCGGACCTTGCTACGTGGGCCGGGATGCGGCGGTCTCAATGTAGGCGACTGCCAGTCCTTGTCCCCGACGTCGGCGAAGGAGCAACTGAGCTCAGCTAGCTTCGGATCGCGCGGACTGCCTGGTTCGCCGACAATCTGCGGCATGACACTCGACGCTCCGCTCAACGCTCGCCAGATCGAGGTTCTCCGCTGGATACACGACGGTTGTCCCGATGGCCGCTGGAGTGATTTCACCTTCAAGACGACGGCCACGCACTTGCTTCTCGCCGCCTGGTGACGGTATCCAAGCGCGGCGGCCAGTGGAGTGCGGCGATCCTGCCCGCTGGCGAGCACTACCTCACGAATGACAACTATCCCCAAGGTCATTGGGTCAAGCGAAGGCGCACGGTTCGCGTCGAACTCGACACACCGACCCGCCCCGCTGCTATTGCTCATCGACCAGTTGCGGCAACGCCGCCCGATGCAGCTGCGCGCCCCAAGCGACAACCGCCGGCCGATGGCCTGACCCCAACGCGCAAGCTGGTCAAAGACATCGTCGACGCGGGCGGAATCCTGGAGATCAACACCAAGGACGATGAGACCAGCTACCGCAGCCTGGTCGGCATCATCAACCGGCGCGGCATGGCCCCGGACGGCCAGGAAGTGCTCATGGTGCGCGGCAAGACTTATCACCATGTCGTGTTCCGGCTGTCGTCTGTGTCTGATTGGCAGACCACACCGCCGTCGGAGACCGTGTCGATCGAACGTATTGGGCGCTGGCATCCAGCCGTCGCGAAGCTGCGCGAGGACAAGCGTCTCGACTCGATCGGAAAGGATCTGCGCGGGAAGGCTTTCCGTCTTCTTCATGCGCTCGCGAAAGAGGCGGAGGCCCGCGGACATTCAGTGCGCGTGCCGACCCGCGACCGCCGCGGCTATCGACAAGACAACAGCACGCTCAGCGGTGACCTGATCATCAAAGTTGGCGACATCGAGTGCTCGGTCGACATCCGGCAACCCAACGACCGGGTGGACCACGTACCGACACGGGAGGAAATCGAGCGCGAGAAGAAGTACGGCTGGGGATCTCGGTCCTACGACTATGTGCCGTCCAGCCGCTTGAGCATCGCCGTTGACACCACAAGCCGGTTCTCGTCGAAGTTGTCGTGGACCGAGACAAAGACAATCTCGCTCGCAACGAGGCTGCCCGACGTGATCATGACCTTCGACCGCTGGGCTGTCATCGATGCGGAGGGCAAGGAAGCCGAACGCCGCGCCGAAATCGAGAAGCGGGAGCGTGAGGCACGCGAGGACGCGCTTGCCCGTGATGCGTACGTGCAGGACGCGCTGGGGCAGAAGCTGACGGCAGATCTCGGTGATTGGGAACTGGCGAACCGATTGCGCGCATATCTCGCCGCGCTGCGTGGTCGAGTCACGGCGATGGCACCCTCGGGCGAGCGCACCGCCGCCGAGGAATGGCTGCACTGGTGTGACCACTACGTTGCCAAGCTCGACCCGGTTGCACGGCCAATCCGCCAGCCCAAGGTCCAGCCGCCCGACTACAACGACCTCAGGGAGTTTCGCCAGCGGCTCGGCTTCGGGACGCGGTGGTGACGAGGCATCTACCCCTTTCGTTGAAGTGAGCATGGTGCGTCACCGAATCTTGTCGGTGCTACGTGTCACGCTTTGTTCGAGCTGCTTGTTCACGAGACGACAGATGCGGAGGGCTCTCATGGCACAGAGCAAGGCTCGAGTTCACGAGTTGGCGGTCGAATTCGGCGTCACAGCGAAGGACATACTCGTTCTCCTGAGCGCCTGGGGCGAGTTCGTGAAGTCGGCGAGCAGCACGGTCGAAGCGCCGCTCGCTCGACGGGTGCGAGAGCACTACGCCGCCCGACCGCCACGGCCGCTCGCCGCTCGCGATTACGGCGTCTCGGCAGGTCCGAGTCGGCCCGTAGTGCGCGATGACAACGGCTTCGGAGCCGCTGTGGAAAGGGCCCGTCGGCAGAGCCGTCGAACTTCGCCTGGTAGTCACAAGCCGGGCGAGATCGAAGCAGCCCTCTTCCGCTGCGTCATCGATCCGACCCGCACCAGGCGCGGCGGCTATTCGCCCGAGGACCGGGACCGTGTGGAGCGTCTGTTACGGCGGTGGCTGGAAACCTGGCTGGACGATATGGCCGAGTGGATCAGAGTCAGCGGTGGTCAGCACCCGCATATTGCGGCGAAGCTCTGCGCTACAGGGCTCACTCCTGCTGACGCCGAGCTGCGCCTCGGCTACGGTCGGATCGATCCGACCCGCGACACGATCATCCACCGCGTCATCAAGGGAACGCTTGGGATCAAGGACGCGGCAAGCCAGGTCAGGGAATATCGCCGTTCGCAATCGGCGACTGGCTCGGGCTGATCTCGGTGTTGCCGATAGTCGCATTCAAGAGTGAGGGGTGCGCACAGGTTCGGTCGGCCTGGCGGCCGACCGATGAGCGAAGCAACGGCACTGCAATCTGGTTGACTATGGTGTGCCGATTGCGCGATTTGAGCTGGTCGAGGAGTACGGAGAGGCCGTGCTGTCCGGCAATGCCGCGTTGTTCATTGGTGCGGGAATTTCGCAAGGCGCGGGCCTTCCGGGATGGGATGGGCTTCTCGACCCGATCCGTACAAGTTGCAACGTACCTAAGCACCACGACTACCCGTTGACTGCTGAGTACATCGCGAACGAGCTCGCGCCCGGTGCGGCGGAGCGCCACCCGCACATCCTCAGCGTGGACGTGAACGTTTCGCCCGCTACGTGCAGCATGGTGGGTGTCTTCGAGCTGGCTGAGCTGTTCGCGGGGGTCTGCTCGTCATGATGCTTCGACGACTCACGATCAAGAACTTCCGTGGGATCAAGTCGTGCGAGTGGAAGATCGATAAGCGGCTCGTTGCCCTAGTGGGCGCGGGTGACAGTGGCAAGACCACATTGCTCGATGCCGTCGGACTGGTGTTGAGCCCGAACTACAACCAGCAGATCACGGACGCAGACTTCTACAACTTCGACACGACCGAGCCGGTCACTATTGAGGCGGTGGTCACCGAACTTCCGGACGCCCTCGTGAAAGAGAGTCAACTCGGAAAGGACCGCTCAGGGCTCATGCCCGACGGGACGCTCGTGCACGATCCGGTTGACGAGGCGGACGAGTGTCTGATCGTCCGTCTAACCGTGACATCAGATCTTGAGCCCCACTGGGAAGTCGTCCGTCCCGGCTCCGATGAGACTCGCTTGATCTCTGCATCGCAGCGTCGCCAGCTCGGCTTCTTCCGGCTCGGTGAACGTCCAGATTTCCACCTGCGTTGGGGGCGCGGCTCTGCGCTGTCAGGACTGACCGAGGGCACCGATGGTGCTTCGTCAGTCATCTTGGACGCCCAGCGAGAAGCCCGAAAGGCTGTCTTCGACGCGGGCCCGAATGCGCTTCACACCGCGGCGCAAACAGCTCATGGTTCGGCAAGGAAACTGGGGAGCGCACCGTTCGCCAAGCTAAGGCCAGGACTTGAGCCTGGGTCGGCTGCTTCCGCGCACGCCTTGATCCTCCACGACGGCGAGGTGCCGCTATCGAGCTTCGGACTGGGCACTCGGCGACTCACCAGCCTGTCGGTGCAGGATCAGGCCATGGTCGGCGGAGCGATCATCGCCATTGATGAGTTGGAGCACGGGCTGGAGCCCCACCGGCTCGCCCACGCGCTGCGCTACTTGAAGATGCGCGCCGATGCGCGAGAACTCCAGGTCATGCTGACCACCCATTCGCCGATCACCGTCGAGACCTTGGCCGCTGAGGACTTGGCGGTCGTGCGCATCGACCGCGAGACCACAACCTGCCTGGCCGTTCCGGACGACCTCGACAATGTGCAAGGTGCCTTCCGGTCAGCGCCTTCTGCGCTTCTGGGGCGCCGCATCCTGGTGGGCGAGGGCGCCACTGAAGTCGGTTTCTTGCGAGGCTTGCTTCGTCATTGGGACGAGGATCGGTTTGGAGCGGACGAGCCACTGGTGTCGGCGGTTGGCACCGTCATCGTCAATGGTGGTGGCGGAACACAACCAACCCAGCGAGCGCAGGCCTTCCGACGCCTTGGTTATCCGACGCTGCTGCTCATGGACAACGATGACCGGGCGGTTGATGCAGAAGCCGCAGCCGCCAGTACGGCTGGAGTGGTGGTCGAGCGATGGACTCTGGGCAACGCGCTCGAGGACGAGATCGTTCAGGCCTTGAGCGCCGATGGCCTCCAAGCATTGGTCGACCTCGCAGTCGAACTTCGTGGAGAGGAGTCGGTGCAGGCGGCGGTCTCCTCCCGCCTCGGCGACAAGCCACTCACGGGTACGGACATCTCCCAATGGCAGGCGGATGTCGACACGGACAACGCGACCTTGCGCACAGCCATTGCTGGCGCTGCGAAGGGCAAGAAGAACAACGCCTGGTTCAAACGTGAGGACGCCGGGGAGGCGCTGGCCGCGGTTGTCGTGGTCCACGCCGCCGGACTCGAGGGCACAGAACTCATGCGAGTGATCGACCGCACGCGGACCTTCGCCTTCTGCCAAGAACCCGCCCCAGCTGACGAGGCGCCGCCAGAAGCCGACGTCACTGGCCAACCACATGACTAACGATCCGCCGCTTGAGGACGCCGTGGCCGCCCTCCGTGCCTCGCTGCCAGGCTCGGTGACACTGCCAGCGGGTTGTGGAAAGACCGAGCTGATCGCGGGTCTGGTCGCTGCAACCGCGGCCGATGGCGGCACGGCGCTTGTGCTGACACACACTCACGCGGGTGTCGATGCATTACGGCGCCGTATGAAGAAGTTTGAGGTTCCGCGCGAGCAGGTCGTGATCCGCACCATCGACGCGTGGTCGTTTGACCTGATCAGTCACTTCCCGCAGCTGGCTGAACTCAAGGTCCAATCGGCGCCCGACTGGGATCAGGCGAAGGCCTATCACCAAGGAGCAGCCCGCGTGGCGACGACCAAGGCGGTCGTCAGGATGCTTCGACTCAGCTACGACGTTGTCCTCGTCGACGAGTATCAAGATTGCCTCGTCGACCAGCACGGGCTGGCCATGGCTGTTGCCCAGGCGGTCCCGACGGCTGTGCTAGGAGATCCACTGCAGAGCCTCTTCAACTTCGGAGGAAACGAACCAGTCGATTGGGACGCGCATGTACGCCCAAACTTTCCACACGTCGAGGTGGGATATCGGCCCCGACGTTGGCCACACAACGAGGAGCTCGGTACCTGGCTGATCGCGCTCCGCGAGAACCTCATCGAGGGACGGCCTGTCGATCTCGGAAATGGCCCCATCACCTGGATTCGCAGAGACAGCCCCCGCACTTTCGTACAGATATGCTTTCGCGCGCTCAAACTCGACGGTTCGGTGGCCGTGCTAGGTCAATTCCGCAACGACTGCGTGAGCGCGGCTTCGAATCTGCAGGGCGCCTACTCGGTCATGGAAGCGATCGATGAGAAGGTGCCTGCGCGCCTCGCCGACATCGTCGACTCCAAGCTCGGTGCCCAGGCCGCCAAGGCCCTGGTTGAGTTCGCGGTTAACGCAACGGCTGGGCTTGCCACGCATATCCCGAGCGCGAAGCGAAATCGACTGGGAAACGGCCAGACCTTCACGACGACCAAGGACGAGCTGAGGGCCGCCTACGCCGCGATCAACGATGTGCGCTCGAGTTGCACGCCTGCCGCGATTCGTGTCGCTCTGAGGGAGATTGCTGACCTACCTGGCGTAACCATCCATTGCCGTGAGGCTTGGTACGAGGTGACTCGGTCGGTCGCCGTTGCGGAGACCGATGAGTGCAGCGTTGCCGAGGCACTCGTTCTGACACGGAACCACGCCCGCGTCGCTGGGCGGCGATCGAGCGATCGGGTCGTGTCACGGCCCCTGCTGGTCAAGGGACTCGAGTACGACCACGTCGTCGTCTTGGACCCGGGGCGCTACTCGGCCCAGGAGCTCTACGTTGCCTTGTCGCGCGGCTCACGGTCGGTGACGGTCATCAGCGACAACGCCGTCCTGTCGGCGCGCAAGATTGCCGGCAGCACCGCCACGTAGCTCAAGGTTATTCGGGCGAACCCGCCGGTGCACCGAACCGTGCGGCCCGCTCGACACCGTCGATCGCCTTCACCTGTGACAGCGCTGTTGTCAGTACCTTGTCGACGGGCGCCGGCACATTGAACTGGCCGCGCAGGAACGCACCGATCACGTGGATCTGGCGCTCGGTAGCCTGGTTCATATTCAGGCGGCTCTGGAGTTCGATCGTGAGGTCACGACGACGGGTGAGTCGCTCAAAGAGCAGTGCATCCATCTGGCGGGGGAGGCTGGCCGTCGTCGCGGCCTCTGCCGCGAGGCGGGAGATGAGCTCCAGCAGCGGTTCTGCATAGTCCGGTGCCAACGGAAGGAACGCTCCCATGGCTCCGGTGCGGACGTCGGCGGGAGCGTCGAGAGAGTTGAGGATCTTCGCGACGTATTCGTCGACCCGCTCAGCCTGCTTGCGCATGGCGTAGAACGGCACGTCGCCGGTTGCAAGGCGTGCCGTAGCGACCTCATGGAAGGTGGCTGCATCCATGGTGTTCGCCTCGCTGGCGATGACTGCGAGGTTGAGCGTGACGATCGAGATGGCCTCGGCAAAGAACCAGCGGGCGGCCTTGGTGGCATCGGTGTGGGAGTCGGGCGGCCACGCCTTACTTAGCTCGCGGATCAGACCGAGCGTGCGCTTGACGGCGTCAAACGGGTCGAGGAACCAGACCTCCGAGACCAGGAACCAGTAGCCGCGCTCCAGCATGAGCTCGGACTTCACAAAGGCCAGGACATCCCTGCGGAGCGTGGCGATCGTGACGCCCTGGGAGCCCACGTCATCGACGTCACTGATCGCGAGTCTCTTCTCGCGTGCGGCGAGGTCATCCATGTGCTGGATCGTGACCCCAAGGCGGCGGCAGGCATCGCGCGTTGCGGTCGACGTCTTAAAGGCCGTCGTGATCTCCCCCCTGTCGGCGCCGACAAGCTCTCGCAGACCACGGCTCCAGAGGGCCCGGTCGAGCGGGCGGGGGGCGCTCTTCGAGGTTCCCGTCTTCACCTCACCGATCTGCTTGTGGTGGGTTAGCGCCGGGCTGAAGGCATACCCCAGCACGTCGAGGTCGGTGATCGTCGAGACCTCGGAGCTGAAGTGGTGCTGGATATCGACTCCACGGCGTACGTAGAAGCCGTCCCAGAACCAAGCCTGGGCAACTCGGATCTCGGCCAGGGTCCCGGCATCAAACCCAGGGGTCGTCTCGGCGCGCGGCACGCTGCATCTCCTTCCGCAGCTCGTGGATGGAAGCGACCATGATCTCGTGGGAAGCCCCGAGGCTCTCCGTGGTCCGGCTGTCCTCCGGCGTGACGAACGTAGCGGGCCGCTCCCCGCGGTTCAGGTCTGCTGTCCCCGACGTGTCGGTGATTCGGCGTATCCAGGTCAGCGCGGACTCGGCGATTTCTGGTTTGACGAGTCTCAGGTACGCGCGCCCCTGGTCGTTCGGCTCGACGGCGACGACGCCGGCGGCCTCAAGAAGATGGTAGTCGGTTCCGATGTTGGTGGCGGGCCCCACGAGTCCCTTCCTCAGCAGGGCGCCCACCAGGACGTTCGGATCCTCGATGCGCCCGCCACCGAGGGCGGCCGAGTCGCGACCGAAGAGCACGTGAGCGACGAACAGCTTCCGAAGGTGGAAGGCCTCGGTCGTCGTGCACGTGTTGTCCTCCACCTCCAGCAGCGGCGAGAAAACGTACGTCGAGGAGGCGCCGGTTGCGGATCGAACGGTGGCAGCCTGGAGAAGCCCGGCGTTCTGCGCGCTGCGGATGATGGCCGGGTTGGCGTTCAGCTTCGACAGGTGCAGGCCTGGGGTGGACAGCACCTGCTCGCTCATACCCAGCAGGGCCTCGCGCTCGTTCGCGGGCAAGTTGCCGAGGAAGGTGGCGAGCGAGAGCTGCTTCGTGCCCCAGACGTAGGGGCTGAAGACCACCAGCTCGTTGAGCTCGTCGGACGGCGCGTCCAGGTTGAGGCCAACGGCACGGGCGAGGCGCAGGGCCTCCTCGGCTTCCTGCTCGGTGAACCCGCGCTTCACGATCTGGTCCAGGTGCTGGGTCGCGGCCAACGGCGCGATCGCCCCGATCTCCACGGAGTGCAGGAACGCCAGGTCGGAACGCTGCGGCCCGAGCGAGTTGAGCAACGCGACGGTCTGCTCCGTCACGGTGGCTGAGACCCCGACGTACTCCTCGAGGTTCGAGATCCGGTTGGCGGCGTCGATGCGGTAGTCGATCAGCCCGACGTTCTTGAGCGCTGGCAGCACGGTGTTTGTGAGTTCCAACCCACCGAGACCTGCGTGCTTGGCGTAGCTGACGACCAGCTCGTGGGTGAGTACGACGAGACTCTGGTGGCCCTTGAGTCGCGCGGCGAAGTCCATCGCCTTGCCCGTGAGGAGCAGGATCTCGACCTCAGCTCGTACCAAGGGCTCAGTGATCTTGTGGTCGTGCTGGTGGACAAATACGACTGCACGCCCCAGCCGTTTCACCTCGTCCCGACGCTCGTTGTCCACCGGGTCGACCCCCTGATTCATGCTCCGGCAAAGTCGCCGAATAGTCGGGTTCTCGACGAAAGACTCGCCGATCAGTTCATTCTGACACATGAATTACTACCAAGGGGTGTAGATTCTGATTTGTGAGCGAGCAAGGTGAGATCGTGAAGCAGTTCGAGGACAGCGGCCTCATGGGCGCCCTGGCGTGGGCGTACACCTCAGCGGTGACCCGGACGCTCGACGACTACTCAGAGGATGCCGGGTACGACGCCGCTTGGTTGGGCAACACCCGCTTTACCTTGTTCCGTGATCGGCTCGATCGAGTTACCTCGTGCGGCAAGTACGCCCTGCAGGCTGGTGCCGATGCCGGCGAGGGCATCGACCTGGTCCATGCCGAACTCTCCGAGCGAGAGATCGCGACCATGCCTCTCCTGCCACCGGATCTCGTTCGTCGGTCGGACCTCAATCACAGCCCCGGTTGGCGCCTGGGTGACCTTCGATTCCTGCTGGCCTCATCCGCCTTCGGGAAGATTGACACGCTCCCGTGGCCGCAGAAGAGTCCCACCAAGCAGAGCGTTGCTAAGCAGCCGAATCCAGATCCTGACCCGACGTTGTTCGATGGGCTGGCTGACGACGAGGCCGCTGGCCTGATTGAGCTTGCCGACGACGCGCTGGACCTTACGACGCTCGTGTCGGCTCACTCACTCGACGCGGTCAGCCAGCGGCGCGAACTGGTCCTCGGCCTTCCGCGTCTCAACGACGGCGGTGGCGAGGCATGGCACTGGTACGTTGACGTACTCGCTGGGCCGTCGCCGTCACGGTCGCAGCGTCCTAAGTCGCCAACACCCGCCGCCCCCGACGAGGTTCCTGACGCTGCTGTTCGGCTTCGTCGGCGCCCGGCAGAACAGCCTCGGGCTGAAGACAAGTGATGACGACCTCAATGTCGGCAGCCGACGCCGCAGCGCTATTCGACGGCGCCCGCCTCACTCTTGCTCGCCAGTTAGCGGGCAAGCGCAAGAGCGATCTCGCAGGAATGATCCGCAAGAGTCCGACAGCTGTGGCCGCGTGGGAGACAGGCAACAAACGGCCCACCGCCTCTACAGTTGCCGAGCTGTCGCTCGGCCTGGGCGTCGACCCGGCGTTCTTCGCAGTAGCCCGCGAAGATGTTTCGCGCTTGACGAGCCCACCGCATTTTCGGTCGCTGCGCGCGACGAGTCAGCTCGCACGGGACCAAGCGCAGGCGTACGGACAGCTCGCCGTGGATATCGCCACAGAGCTTGAACGGCATGTCGAATTTCCAGAAGTCGATCTGCCACGGATGGCCGCCGACGTGGAGAGCATTACCGACGAGGTTCCCGAGGAAGCTGCTCGGGCAGTTCGCGAGACCTGGGGCATTGGACACGGGCCGTTGGGGCACCTGGTTCGTCTGATCGAGAACCAGGGCGTGCTCGTGGTGTTCAGCCCGCCGCAAGCTGCCGCCGTCGATGCGTATTCATTCGATAGCCGCTTGCGCCCTGTCGTGGTCCTAAATCCACTCAAGCGCGACTACTACCGGCAGCGCTTCGATGTAGCGCACGAACTCGGTCACTTGGTGATGCATGCTGACGCTGAGCCGGGTGGACGCATCGTCGAGTCGCAGGCTCACCGTTTCGCGGGAGAACTGCTGATGCCCGCGGAGGAGATAGCGCCTTTGCTGCCGCGCGCTATCAACCGCAGCAGCTGGGCATCTCTGGCTTGGCTTAAGGAGCAGTGGGGTGTCAGCATGCAGGCGCTCCTCTTCCGTGCCAGGGAGCTGGGCGTGCTGGGCGATGTTTCGTACCGCAACGCGATGACGACGGTCTCAGCGCGTGGTTGGCGCCGAGCAGAGCCTGGTCAGATTCAGGTGCTCGAGCAGCCCTCCCTCTTGCCACGCGCACTTGAGCTGCTGGAGGGCGAAGACGTCGATGCCGGCCTCCTTGCTGCGCAATGTCGTGTTCCCATGGAGCTCTTCCGCGCGGCGACCAGCCGGACGCCACTGACAGCGCCAAGTGGAAAGGACCGCGGCACAGAGCAGGATCGGCGGCGAGTGGTCTCCCTGCTGCGAAGCGTAGAACCGAACGCCGACTCAGACCTCTAGGAGCGGCGGCGTGGAGTGCACCTTGGAAGATCTGTTCCGCACGGCCTTCGCTTCAGTCGTCGGTGTGGACTTGCGGACCGAGTTAGCCGAGAACGCCTATCGGGGTAAGTCGGCTCGCGGCGGTATGTCCAGCGGTCAGGTTTGTCTGTCGAACTGGCGGGATCGTCTGATTCCGCTGCTGGTGAGGCGGGCGCGACGGACCTGAGCGGCGGAGCCGCGCTTTCGCCCCGCCGGAGATGCTGCCGGCAGAGCGTGTGCCGGGATGTGCCCCAGGAAATGACACGAACTTGAGACAAACCCAGATGACATCACGTGAGACGCGTTGCGCCAGTGCAGGTCAGCGCATCGGCATATGACACGCAACGTGAGAACCTACACCGAGAAGGTACGTGGGCGAGGTGGATCTGCCGGAGAAAACCGCCATGCGGGTATAGAAGACCCGGACACCAATGCGGTGCGGGTGGACGGCGATTGATGGAGCACGCGCCGGCCACCGATGT
>Ga0182736_1000743_pt1 | contig 41937 bp, 34 predicted proteins | sample eDN5th30CKraftBY_FD_128882 | JGI IMG/M metagenome (GOLD analysis project Ga0182736, IMG submission 128882) | Enriched backyard soil microbial communities from Emeryville, California, USA - eDNA 5th pass 30_C Kraft BY (version 2) (version 2) | ecosystem: Environmental > Terrestrial > Soil >... | reverse complement strand
CGGTCTCGAGAACGGCACCAACGTGCGCTTCACGCTCACCGCCGAGAACGCCCTCGGCAAGGGTCCCACGAGCGCACCGTCCACCGGCGACGGCATCCCGGCCGGCGTCCCGGCCACGCCCGCCGCCCCCGACGCCTCGCCCAGCGTCGGGGCCCGCGACGGGTTCCTCGACGTCCGTTGGACGTGGTCGTCGGCCCAGCAGAACGGCGACGCCGTGAAGCGCTTCCGGGTGACCTCGTACCGAAACGGCAGCCGCGACACCCAGGTCGTGGTCGGCGATCCGGCGAAGCGCTCGCAGACCTTCCGCACCGTCAACGGCGAGGAGTACCGCTTCACGGTCGAGGCCGAGAACAAGGCGGGGTGGTCCAAGCCCAGCGCCCAGTCGGCGGTGGCGGTGTCGGCCGGCAAGCCGCTCGGGACCTACGGGGTCACCGCGTCCGAGGGCGACACCCAGACGACCCTCTCGCTCAGCGGCAGCGTCGACGACAACGGCGCCGCCATCAGCCGCCTCGAGTACGACGTGAACACCAGCGGCAGCTGGAAGGCGCTGCCCGACAACCGGCGCATCACCGGCCTCACCAACGGCAGCACCTACCGGTTCCGCGTGCGGGCGGTGAACAGCGAGGGCAACGGGCAGCCGTCGGCCGCCAGCAACGCGATCCGCCCCTACGGCTCGCCGAGCACGCCCAAGGTCTCCGCCAGCGTCGACAGCCGGACCATCCGCTGGACCTGGACGGCCTCGAACGGCAACGGCCGGGCGATCGACCGCTACCAGTACAGCCTCGACGGCGGCGGCTGGGTCAACATCGACGGCCGCTCCTTCTCCCGCACGTTCGGCTACTCCGAGAACCACACGCTCCGGGTGCGGGCCGTGTCCAACGCCAGCGACGCGAGCCGCCGGATCAGCGGGATCGACTCGGCCACCGCCCGAACGGGCACCGCGCCCGACCCGGAGGTGGAGGCGTACCGGACGGGGACCACCGAGTGCGACACCGCCCCCGGCGCGACCTGCACCCAGTACAACGTGCGCGGCCGCAAGCTGCCGCCCAACACCACCGTCACCGGTTCGTGCCAGTTCCGCACGGGCACCAGCGGGGCGTGGGGCCCGTCGCAGTTCCCCCACGACGCCCGCACCGATGGCAACGGGTCGTTCACCGGCAACAACTCGTGCCACGTCGGCACGAACGTCTACCTGCGCTTCCAGGTCCGGGTGAACGGCAACACCTACTACACCGACCCCGTCACGAAGTGACCTCCCCCCCTGAGGAACGAATGACCATCCCGCACGACCAGGCGACGCGCTTCGCCGAGACCTTCGACCGCCTCGTCACCAACGTCGACGTCGCCATCAAGGGCAAGGCCCACGCCGTCCGGCTGGCGCTGGCCTGCATGCTGAGCGGCGGGCACCTGCTGCTCGAGGACGTGCCCGGCACCGGCAAGACGGTGCTGGCCAAGTCGCTGGCCAACACCGTCCAGGGCACCAGCTCGCGGATCCAGTTCACGCCCGACCTGCTGCCGTCCGACGTCACCGGCGTCACCATCTACAACCAGCAGAGCGGCCGGTTCGACTTCCACGAGGGCCCGGTCTTCGCCAACGTCGTGCTCGCCGACGAGATCAACCGGGCCTCGCCGAAGACGCAGTCGGCGCTGCTCGAGGTGATGGAGGAGGGGCGGGTCACCGTCGACGGCGTGGCTCACGAGACCGGCACGCCGTTCATGGTCATCGCCACGATGAACCCGATCGAGCAGGCCGGCACGTACCCGCTGCCCGAGGCCCAGCTCGACCGCTTCCTCATGAAGACGTCGCTCGGCTACCCGGACCGCGACGTCTCCCTCCAGCTGCTGGCCGACGCCGCCAACCGGGCCCGTGACGAGCACGTGCAGCCGCTCATCCCCGCCGAGTCCGTCGCCCAGATGGCCGAGGTCGCCGCCGCGGTGCACGCCGACACCTCGGTGCTCGACTACGTGGTGAGCATCGCCGAGGCCACCCGCCGCCACCCCGAGGTGGCGCTCGGCGTCAGCATGCGCGGCTGCCTCGCCTTCGTGCGGGCCGCCAAGACGTGGGCGCTCGCCCAGGGCCGCACCCACGTCCTCCCCGACGACGTGAAGGCGCTGGCGCTGCCCGTCCTCGGGCACCGCATCCTGGTCACCCCCGACGCCCAGTTCGACGGCGTCACCAGCGAGCAGGTCGTGGCCCAGGTCCTGGCCCAGGTCGCGCCCCCGACCCGGCGGACCGCCTGACCGGTGCGGGTGCCGAACCTGCGGGCCGCCCTGGCTCCGGTGACCTCCCTGGGCTGGACGATCGCCGCCATCGGCGTCGTCGCCTGGCTCGTCGGCGCGCGCCTCGATTGGGAGGAGCTGCTGATCCTGGCCGGCGCCTGCCTGGTGATCTTCGCCATCTCGCTGCTGATGACCGTCGGACGGTTGGCACTGACCATCGACCTGGGCGTCGAGCCGCAGCGGGTGGCGGCGGGCGGGCGAGACGCCGTCGGCGTCGTGCGAGCGGTGAACGAGCGGGCCCGCCCCTCCCTCGGCGCCCGCGTCGAGGTCCCGGTCGGCGCCGGTGTCGCCGCCTTCGAGATCGGCACCCTGGGGCCGGGCTCGACGTTCGAGGAGCCGTTCGTGGTGCCCACGCTCCGCCGCTCGATCATCCCGATCGGCCCGGCCCGCAGCGTGAAGGGCGACCCGCTCGGCATCGCCCGGCGCGAGGTCACCTCGGGCGAGCAGGTGCTCCTCTACGTGCACCCCCGCACGATCGTGCTGCCGCCCGTCACCGCCGGCTGGATCCGCGACCTCGAGGGCCAGACCACGAACGACCTGTCCACCAGCGACGTCGCCTTCCACACGCTGCGGGAGTACGCGCCGGGCGACGACCGCCGCCACATCCACTGGCGGACCACCGCCCGGCTCGGGACGATGATGGTCCGGCAGTTCGTCGACACCCGTCGGTCGCACCTCGGCCTCGTCCTGTCCACCGACCAGGCCGACTGGGCCGACGACGACGAGTTCGAGCTGGGCGTCTCCGTCGTCGGCTCGCTCGGGCGCACCGCCCTCCACCAGGACCAGGACGTCACCGCGCTCAGCGGGGCCGACCCGCTCCCGTCGACGACCCCGGACCTCCTCCTCGACGGGCTGGCCGGGGTGGCCTCGGTGCCTGACGGCCTCGCGCTCGACGAGCTCGTGCGCCGGTCGCTCCCGCGCACCCGCTCGGTGAGCATCCTCGCCCTGGTGGTGGGATCTGCCGCCGACCCGCGCACGGTCCGCCTCGCCTGCTCCCACTACGGCCCGGAGGTCAGCGTGCTGGCCATCCGCTGCCAGCCCGGGGCCGAGCCCCGGCGCCGGCGCATCGGGACCACGTCCATGGTCGACATCGGCCGCCTCGACGACCTCGCCCGGGTCCTCGCCATCGTGGGGGCCCGGTGAAGGCGCCCGACCTCGACCGCCTGCGTCCCGACCGGTCCGACCTGGTCGACGCCGGGTTCGCGGTCGTCCTGGCGTCGCTCGGGGTGATCGGGTTCCGCACGGTGTTCTCGGGCGGCGAGGAGCTGTGGGTCGGGATCCCGTCGGTGCTGGTGGGCACGGCGCTGGGCTACGTGCTGGCCAAGTTCCGAGTCCCGCTCCTGGCCTCGACGGCGATCGCCATCGTCGTGTTCTTCGTCCTCGGGGGACCGGTCGCGCTGCACCACCGCGCCGCGGCCGGCGTGCTGCCCTCGCCGAGCGCGGTCACCGGCCTGGCCGACGGCACGGTCCACGGGTGGAAGCAGCTCCTCACGTCGCTGCCGCCGGCGGGCGACGCCGGTGACCTGCTGGCCGTCATCTACCTCTGCGGCTTCGCCGGCGGCCTCCTCTCGATGGCCTTCGCCCTCCGCTTCCCACGGCGGGCCTTCTGCGTGCTCCCGCCCACGGCCGTGCTGGCCGCGAGCGTGCTGATGGGCACCAAGCGGCCCGCCTCGCTGCTGCTCCAGGGCGTGGTGTTCGCGGCGCTGACGCTCGCGTGGGTCGCCGTCCGCCACCAGCGGGCCCGCTCGGTCACCCGCACCACCACGTCCCGCTCCCGGCTCGCCACCGCCGGTGCCCTGCTCGCGGTCTCGGCGCTGTGCGGGATCGTGATCGGCCCCCGCCTCCCCGGCGCCCAGACCGAGGACCGCTACGTCCTGCGCGAGGAGGTCGAGCCGCCGTTCGACCCGCTCACCGAGCCCAGCCCGCTGGTGTCGTACCGCAACTACACGGACCAGGACGTGCGCGACGACGCCATCCTCACGGCCACCGGCCTCCCCGACGGCGCCCGCCTCCGGATCGCCTCGATGGACGCGTACAGCGGCACCGTGTGGCAGGCCACCGGCGACGGCTCGCTCGTCGCCGGCGAGTACCAGCGGGTCGGGACGGAGATCCCCGCCGAGGGCCGGGGCGAGGAGGCCCAGGTCGAGATCGAGGTGCGCAAGCCCGAAGGCGTGTGGGTGCCGTTGGCCGGCGACGTGACCGGCATCCGCTTCGAGGGCGACCGGGCCGCGGCGCTCGACGACGAGCTGCGTCTCTCGGTCGAGACCGACACCGCGGCGGTCCCGAGCGAGCTGGAGCCGGGCGACCGCTACCGGTTCACCGCCGAGTTCCCCGATCCGCCCGACGCGGCCGAGCTGGCCGACGCCGAGCTCGACCACCGGTTCGAGCGCCAGGAGGTCGAGGACGTGCCGCCGGAGTTCGTGAGCCGGGGCGCCGAGTGGGCCCGTGACCAGCCCACGGCCATCGCCGAGATGACCGCCATCGCCGAGGGGCTCCAGACCGAGGGGGCCTACACCGACGGCGGCGAGGAGGCGAACCCGGTGAGCCCGCCGGGCCACAGCCTGCGCCGGCTCCTCGACTTCATCGACATCGAGCAGCCGTTCGGCAACGGCGAGCAGTTCGCAGCCGCCCAGGGCCTGCTCGCCGAGTCGCGCGGCGTGCCCGTGCGGGTGGTCATGGGGTTCGTCAACGAGTCGGGCGAGCGCCGGGTGACCTTCCGCGGCGAGGACATCGAGGCCTGGATCGAGGTGCCGGTCGAGGGCTGGGGCTGGGTCGCCATCGACGGGACGCCGCCCGAGGACCAGCTGCCCGACCCGCAGAAGCAGCCCCGGTCGAAGACCGAGAACCCCGAGCCCCAGCCGCCCCCGCCCACGACGATCCCGCCGCCGACGTCGATCCCCGAGGACCTCAAGCCCGAGGACCCCGACGAGGAGGAGCAGGACGAAGCGGGCGCCGGCATCCCCGCGTGGCTGGCCGTGGCCGCGGCCCTCGTCGGTGCGCCCGTCGTCGTCCTCGGCGCCACCGCCGGCGTCGTGGTCGTGTTGAAGCGCCAGCGGCGCGAGCGGCGGCGCCGCCACGGCAGCCCGTCCGAGCGCGTCGCCGGCTCGTTCACCGAGCTGGTCGACTACGCCCGCGACGCGGGCGAACCGGTCCCGCCGCGCACCACCCGCCGCGAGCTGGCGGCCGTGCTCAGCGCGGCGGCGGCCGCCCCGCTGGCCGAACGGGCCGACACCGCCGTGTTCGGCGCGGCCGATCCCACCGACGACGACGTCGACGGCGCGTGGACGGCATCCGACGAGGCCCGGGCGGCCATGGCTGCCGAGCTCGACCGCACCGGGCGCCTGCGAGCCGCGGTGAACCCCACCTCGCTGCGAGCGAACCGATGACCGCCACCGAGGAGCGACCGCCGTGCACCTGATGCTCCGCGTCCGGTCGGGACCGTCGTCGCGTGCGCGCGACGTCGTCGTGACCGTCGAGCCCACCCACACCGTCGACGAGCTGCGCCGTGCCCTCGTCGCCCAGCCCGGGGTCGATCCCGGCACCTCCCTGGTGCGCAGCGCGTCGGGCCAGGTCCTCGATCCGCAGGCGTCGCTCGCCGAGATCGGCCTGGTCTCGGGCGAGGAGCTCGTGGTCGGCGAGCAGCGGGCCGGGTTCGGGCCGCCTCCGTCGGAGGCCGTCGTCCGGATCGAGGCGATCGGCGGCCCGGCCTCAGGGTGGCGGGTCGAGCTCGGGCCCGGCACCTACACCCTGGGCCGGCCGTGGAGCCGGGCCGAGGACGATCCCGCGTACCGGGCCATCCCCGACGCCGCCATCTCCCGGTCGCACGTCGCGGTGGTCGTGGGCCACGACCTCGCCGTCACCCTGCGCGAGAGCCCCGACGCCACCAACCCGCTGCTCGTCGACGGCGTGCGGCCCGAGGGCCCCGTCGTGGTGGGGGAGGCTTCCGAGCTGCGGCTCGGTGACTCCGTGCTCGTGTGCCGGCCGGTCGACGCCGCCCCGCCCGCCCGCATCGACCAGCTCGGCCAGGTGGCCTTCCACCGCACCCCGCTGCGGCCGGCCCGGCCCGAGGAGGTGGTGATCCCGCCCCTCACCAAGGTCCCCGGGACCCCCGAGCCCGCCCGCTTCTCGTGGCTCGCCTCCGCGGCGCCGCTGCTCGGCGGCGTGCTCATGGCCGCCGCGCTCCAGGAGCCGCGGTTCCTGATGTTCACGCTCCTCGCGCCGATCACCGGCGCCGCCGGCTTCTTCGAGAACAAGCGCCGCACCCGCGACCGCCATGAGCGGGAGCTGGCGGCGTTCGAGAAGCGCTTCACCGAGCGGGAGGAGGCGTACGCCGCCGCGTTTGCCGAGGAGGAGACGGTCCGGCTGGCCGCCTCCCCCGACATCGCCGACCTGCGGCGGCGCGCCGAGCGGCGCGACCGCACCCTCTGGTCCCGAGGCCGCGACATCCCCGAGTTCCTCACCCTCCGCGCCGGCACCGGGCCGGCCGAGCCCCACATCACCGCCGACTTCTCCCACGACGGCGACGAGGAGCTGGTGGGCCGGCTCGAGGCCCTGGCCGAGCGCTACGAGCGCTTCGAGCGGGTGCCCGTGACCATCCCGCTCGCCGACCTCGGTGTGGTGGGCATCCACGGCACCCGGCGGGAGGTGGCGGCGCTCGCCAAGGCGCTGCTCCTCCAGGCGGTGTGCCTCCACAGCCCCGAGGACCTCGTCGTGGTGGGCGCGGCCTCGCCCGAGATGGACCTGGTGAGCTGGCTCCGCTGGGTGCCGCACACCCACGCCACGGGGTCGCCCATCGGCGGGGCCCACCTGGCCACCGACCAGCGCGGCACCGACCGCCTGCTCCAAGCGGTGCTCGACGTCGCCGAGTTCCGGTCCATGGGATCGGGGCACGGCGTCGACCGCCGGTGGCCGTGGATGCTGGTCGTGATCGACCGGTCGATGGAGCCCGACCCCCACCTGGTCGCCCAGGTCCTCGACCGCTCGCAGGAGACGGGCATCTCGGTGCTGTGGCTGAGCGAGACCGCCGACCGCGTGCCGCCGCAGTGCCGGGCGGTCGCCGAGCTGGCCGACCGGGCCGAGGTCGGCGCCGAGCAGCTCTCCAAGCTGTGGTTCACCGACCCGGAGACGCCGACCGAGTGGTTCTCGGCCGACGGCGTCGACGAGTCCCTCCCGGACACGATCGCCCGCTCGCTCGCCCCGCTGCGCGACGCGTCGTCCGCCACCTCCACCTCGTCGATCCCGCGCGTCGTCCCGCTGTTCGCCGCGCACGGCATCGACGAGGTGACGCCCGGCTGGATCCAGCAGGAGTGGGCCGTCGACCGCCGAGGCGAGGGCGGCTACGCGCTCCAGTCGGTGGTGGGCACCACGGCCGACGGCCCGCTGGTCCTCGACCTGGTCGCCGACGGGCCCCACGGCCTCATCGGCGGCACGTCCGGCGCCGGCAAGAGCGAGCTCATCGGCGCCCTCGTCGCTGGCCTCGTGGCCTTCCAGTCGCCGCGCGACCTGAGCCTCCTGTTCATCGACTTCAAGGGCGGATCCGCCAGCGAGGTGTTCAAGGACCTGCCCCACATCTCGGGACGGGTGACGGACCTCGACGAGTCGCTGGCGCTGCGGGCCCAGGTGTCGCTGCGCGCCGAGCTGCGCCGGCGGGTCAGCCTGTTCAGCGAGCGCTCGGTGAAGGACATGGCCGACATGCGCCGGCTCCACCCCGACGAGGCCCCGCCGTCGCTCGTCATCGTGATCGACGAGTTCGCCACGCTGGTCAAGCAGCTGCCCGAGTTCGTCGCCGACATCATCGACATCGCCCAGCGCGGCCGCAGCTACGGCGTGCACCTGCTGCTCGCCACCCAGCGCCCGTCGGCCTCGGTCGACGACAACATCCTGGCCAACACCAACCTGCGCATCTCGCTGCGGATGCTCGACCGGGCCGAGTCCATGAGCATCCTCAACGCCCCCGACGCCGCCGAGATCCCGGTGCCGCTGAAGGGCCGGTCGATCGCCCGCATGGGCCCCGGCCAGCTCGTCGAGTTCCAGTCCGCCTACTGCAGCGCGCCGGTCGCCACCACCCGGGGCCGGCCGCCTGTGGCCCTCGAGCCGCTCGGCCTCCAGGCGCCGGGTGCCGGCGGCACCGCCACCGGCCCGGTCGACGCCGCCGAGGTGGCGCCGCGCACCCAGCTCGACGCGCTCATCGAGGCGGTCCGCTCGCTGGGGCACGAGCCGGTCCGCCAGATCTGGAACGAGCTGCTCCCGGACCACTTCGCGTTCACCGCCGCCGACGCCATGCGCCGCGTGCCGGGCTACGCCCGCGACCCCGGCCGGCTGGTGCTCGTGGGCGGGGCCGACGACCCCGCCAACCAGAGCCAGCACGCGTGCGTCGTCGACCTCGAGAGCGGCGGCGGCCTCTTGGTCCTCGGGACCGGCGGGTCCGGGAAGACCACGGTCCTGCGCACGATCGCAGCCAGCGCCGCGCTCGACGACCACCGGGCCGGCGGCGGCCGCGTCGCCCTGTTCGTGCTCGACTTCTCGTCGGGCGAGCTGCGGTCGCTCGCCGCCCTCCCGCAGTGCGCCGGGGTCGGCACCCTCGACGACCTCGAGGCGACCACCCGCATCATCGAGGCGCTCGACGCCGAGGTCGGCCGCCGGCGGCAAGCGGCCGGCGACGGGTCGGACCCCACGATCGTCGTGCTCGTCGACGGCTACGCCAACCTCGTCGACGCCCTCCAGAACACGCGCGGCGGCCAGGAGCAGACGTCGGACCAGTGGCTGACGGCGTTCCACCGGATCGTCCTCGACGGCCGGCAGCTCGGCGTGCACTGCGTCCTCACCGCGGACCGCAGCGCGTCGGTGCGCAACGCCATCTTCGCCAGCGTCACCAAGCGCCTCGTGCTGAAGCAGGTCGATCCGGCCGAGACGTCGTCCCTCGGCGTGCCGAGCACCCAGACGTTCGCCCCCGGCGCCGGGTACCTCGACGGGCTCCGGGTCCAGGTCGCCACGCTGGCCGGGCCCGACACCGAGGCCGACGCCGCCCTGCGGGCCTTCGCCGGGATCCTCGACGCGCCGGCACCCGGCCTGCTCGAGCCGCCGCTGCCGTCGGTCGCCCGCCGGCCCGGCGGCGCGCGGCCCGAGGGCTGGACCGGCGCCGTCGGCATCGCCGACATCTCCGGCGCCGAGGTCGCGTTCGACCTGACCAGCCTCGACGTGCTGGTCACGGGCCCACCGGCCTCGGGCCGCTCGTGGGCGCTGCGCTCGATGGCCGAGCAGCTCGAGGCCGCCGGCGCATCCGTGTACGCCATCGGCGCCGAGGACTCGGGCCTCCGGTCCTTCCGGTGGAAGGCCGCGGCCTGGGGACAGGCCGAGCTGGCCGGGCTCCTCGGCACCATGAAGGCCGAGCTGGCGTTCCCCGGCCGCGAGGGCGTGCTCGTCATCGACGACCTCGACCTGCTCGAGTCGCCGGCGTTCGACAGTGCGGTCGCCGGGCTCGGCCACGACCGCTCGGTCCGGATGCTCGGCTCGACGACGTCGTTCGGCTACTCGAACAACGAGGTCGTCAAGCGCATCCGCGCCGCCCGCCAGGTCCTCTACCTCCAGCCCGGGAGCTCCCGCGAGGTCGCCGAGGTGATCGGTGTCATGCGCCTGCCGCTCCTGCGGCTGGGCCTCGACCTGCCCCCGGGTCGGGGAATGTGGGTGCGCAACCGGGTCCCCACCGTCGTCCAGGCGTACGTCCCCGAGGAGTCCCCCGGCACCTGACCCGGAGGGGGGAGTTCACCCCCCGTCGCGGCCGTTTCCCGATCGGGTGGTCGTGGGTACCTTCGCCCCAAGCAAGCAGTCCGGTCATCGATCCGGGTCCCCCCGACCCGAAGAAGGAGTGGTCCACCGTGTCCGACGTCCGAGTCAACCCGCCGTCCGTCCGTGCCTACGGCACGTCCGCCCAGGAGGCCTTCGGCTCCATCCGCACCTCGCTCGAGACGCTCGTCTCCGACGCGGTGTCGGTCGACTACTACGGCCCCAACGCCGTCGACTTCAAGACGAAGTGCGGGCAGCTCGCCAGCGACCTGGCCAACGCCCTCACGACCGACATGACCAAGATCGCCGACGCGGTGAAGACCACCACGTCGAACATCGCCAGCTCCCTCGGCGGCCCTCCGGTCGACATCCAGTTCAACGGCTCACAGATCAACGCCCCGGCCGTGCCGACGGGCGACGAGTCGGTGGGCGCCAACCTGCCGGCGCTCGAGGGCATGAAGGGCACGGCCAAGGGCCACTTCACCGCCATCAGCGAGCAGTTCACCAACCACCTCACCTCGCTCCAGAACACCGACTGGGTCGGGTCCGCCAAGGACAACGCCGTGGGGGCCGTCACCGGCTTCACCAACGGGGCCAAGGCCAAGGTCGAGGAGGCCAACACGGCGATGACGACCTACATCGACAAGCAGATCGAAGAGATCAACAAGGCCAACAAGTAGGCGTCGGGTCCGCTGGGTGATCGAGCTTCGAAGGGGTTCAGGACATGGGTGACGTGAAGGCAGGCGGCCGGGTCCAGTTCGACTGGGACGGCAGCCTGGAGCTGGCTCGCAAGCTGTGGGCGCTCGCCGACGACCTCACGCACGAGGACGCCGGCCGCGAGACGCAGTTCGACACGGCCAAGGCCAAGTGGGAGGGCAAGTACGGCAAGCAGTTCGTCGAGCGGCGCTCCACCGAACGGAGCTCCCGGTCGAACGTGGTCACCGGCCTGCGCGACGACGCCCGGGCCTGGGCCAAGGCGTGGGCGCAGGCCATGGACCAGCAGAACAAGAACAACCGGGCGGCCGAGGTCGAGCGGGTCAGCGACGACCGCGGCCTCCTCGAGAAGGGCTGGGACAGCACCTTCGGCTCGGACGACTCCGACGACAAGGTGCCGATGCCCGACGCCGTCCCGATCCCCACCCCGCCGGCCTTCGCACCGACCGCCACGGAGGTCACGTACTGATGGGCGTCACCTCCGCCAACACCCACGACCTCGCCGCCTTCGTCAAGGGCTCGCACAACCGGGTCGGGCGGCTCAGCACCACGCTGAACGCCACGTCGAGCAAGGCCAACGTCGTGATGCCGGCGTGCTCGGGATCGCAGTACCCCTCGACCCCGTCGCTCGCCGCGCTCAACGAGCTGCTCACGATGTGGGGCGAGAACCAGGAGTTCGTGCGCGTCGTCCACGACGAGCTGATCGAGGCCGACCAGTACGACGCCGACGGCAACGCCACCGTCTCCAACACCGCCATCGACGCATCGCTCAAGGCCCAGGGCCTCGACGACGCGCCGGACCTGGTCGACGTGGCCGCCATCGAGCTCTACGGCCAGCCGCCGTACTCGGGCTTCGTCGACGACCCGATCAGCCTGGCCAACGGCAACTTCCTCCTCCGGGAGGGCGACCTCGCGCTGTTCGGGATCGCCGCCCCGCTGTCGGTCGTCCGGGCCTACAACTCCCGCGACCCGCGCACCGGCGCCTTCGGAGCCGGCTGGACCTCGCTCGTCGACGTGGGCCTGGCGGTCGAGGGCCGCCGGGTCTCGTTCCGGGGGCCCGACGGCGGCGGATCGGTGTTCCAGCAGGACGACGACGGCACCTGGGTCGGTGGCCGGCGCCGCCGCCAGGTCCTGGTGGAGCTGGCCGACGGCTGGCGGCTCACCGAGGGCCACGAGCGAGCCTGGACCTTCGACCGCGACGGCGTGCTCACCGCCTTCACCGCCGACGCTGCCGACGTCACCGTCCAGCGCGCCCCCGCCTCGGTCCGCCTCACCGACCGCGCCACCGGCCGCTGGGTCGACTACCGGCTCGACGTCGCCACCGGCCTGGCCACGGCGGCCGATGCCTCCGACGGCCGCTCGGCCCGCTACGAGTACGACGACGAGCGCCGCCTGGTGGCCGTTCGCCGGGATCCCGCCGGCGTCACGTACGAGCACGACGAGCACGGCTTCCTCGCCTCGGTCACCGATGCCGACGGCGTCGTGATCTGCCGCAACCGCTACGACGACGCCGGCCGGGTCCTCGCCCAGGTCGAGCAGCACGGCCGCGAGACCGCCTACGAGTACCGGGCCGACGGCGTCGCCACCGTGACCGCGTCCGACGGCGCACCGCCGAACGTGATGGTCCACGACCGGCGCGGCCGCATGACCGCCATGATCGACGGCCTCGGCAACACGATGCGGATCGCCTACGACGACCACGACGACGTCGTGCAGCTCGTCGACCGCACCGGCGCCACCACCCGCTACCAGCACGACGAGCGCGGCAACGTGCTCGTGCGGACCGACCCCGACGGCCTGACCGTGCGCGCCGAGTGGGACGACCTCGACCGTCTGGTCGCCCAGGTCGACCGGGCCGGCGGCACCACCCGGTTCCGCTACGAGGGCGACCAGCGCGAGCCGTCCGCCATCGTCCAGGCCGACGGCACGGAGGTGCGGATCGCCCGCAACGACGCCGGCCTGCCCACCGAGGTGACCGACGCCGACGGCATCACGGCCCGGCTCGACTGGAACCGCGACGGGCTGCTGACCGCCGTCGCCAACGCCCTGGGCGGCGCCACGACGTTCCGGTACGACGACGCAGGCCGCACCGTCGGGGCTGCGCTCCCCGGGGGCCGCTCCTCCACGGTGACGCTCGACCGGGCCGGACTGGTCCGGTCCATCCGCACCGCCGACGGCGAGCAGGCCTTCGAGCACAGCGCTGCGGGCCGGGTGGTCGGCGGCCGCAGCGAGGCCGGCCGGGCCTGGCAGGCCGTGCACGACCGGGCCGGCGACCTCGCCGCCTTCGCCGACCCGAGCGGCGAGATCCTCCGGTTCGAGCGCGACCTCATCGGCCAGGTCACCGCCACGGTCGACGGCGAGGGCGGGCGGTTCGCCTACGAGCACGACCCGGTCGGCCGCCGGACCGCGGTGGTCGACCCCGAGGGGCACCGCACCGAGGCCGCCTTCGACCCCGAGGGCCGGCTCGTGCAGGTCACCGACCCGTCCGGGCGCCGGACGTCGCGCGAGGTCGACGTGCTCGGCCGCACCACCATGGCGGCCAGCCCGGGTGGCGGCACGTCGATCCGCAGCTACCACCCCAACGGCGAGCTGGCGTCGGCCACCGATGCCCTCGGCAACGAGTGGACCTACGAGGTCGACGCCCTCGGTCGGGTGGTCGCCGCCACCGATCCGCTCGGTGCCACGACCACCTACCGGTACACGCCCGGGGGCCGCCTGGCCGAGGTCACCACGCCGCTCGGCCGCGTGCTCCGCCGGGAGTACGACGCCGCCGGCCACCTGGCCCGGGTGCTCGAGCCGGACGGCACCGAGGTCGTGTTCGAGCGGCGGCTCGACGGCACCGTCACCCGGGTCACCCGCGACGGCGTGCCGACCACCTTCGACGAGGACGAGTCCGGGCGCACCAGCGCCATCGCCGGGCCGTGGGCGGCGGTCTCCATGGAGCACGAGGGCGGCGAGCTCGCCGCCACCGGTGCCCCGGGTGTCGAGCCCGCCCGGTTCGAGCACGACGACCGGGGCCTGCTCCAGCGGGTGATCGACCCGGCTGGGGTGGTCACCGAGTTCGCCTACGACCGTCGGGGCCGGCGCACCGCGCACACCACCGACGGCGCCACCTCCACCTACGAGTGGACGGCTGCCGGCCAGCTGTCCTCGGTCACCGACCCGTACGGTCAGCGGACCTCGTTCGAGCGGGATCCTCGCGGCATCGTCGAGCGATTCCTCCGCCCCGACGGCACCGTGACCGTCCGTGGCTTCGATGCCGACGGCCTGCTCTCGTCCGCCTTCGACGGCGACGGCAACCAGCTGCTCGCCGTCACCCGCAACGCCAACGGGACGGTCCTCGCCGCGCGGGCGGGCGAGGCCGAGCTGGCGCTGGGCCACGACGCCGCCGGCCGCCTCACCTCCTGGACCACCGACGCCGGCGCCGTGCGGGCCACGTGGGACGCCGACGGCCTCCTCGTCGCCCGCCAGATCGACGCCGAAGCGCCCGTCGCCTTCGAGCGCGACGCCGGCGGGCGCCTCACCGGCTTCGGCTTCGGCGACCGCCGCATCGCGGTGCCCGAGCCGGTCTCGGTCGAGCGCGACGAAGGGCGGCGGATCACCGTCGACGAGGCCGGCCGCCGCTACCGCTACGACCAGGCCGGTCGCCTGGCGGAGACCGAAGCGGCGGGTGCCACCACCCGGTACGGCTACGACGACCGGGGCCTGCTGGCCAGCGAGCGCACCGCCGACCAGGTCACCTCCTACCGCTACGGCACCACGGGCGAGTTGGTCTCGCAGGTCCGGGCCGACGGCACCGAGGTCGCCTTCGAACACGACGCCACCGGCCGGCGCACCGCCGAGGTCGGCTCCGACGGCGGCCGGACCGAGTACCGCTGGGATGCCTTCGGCCAGCTCGCCGGGATCGTGCGCACGGTCGACGGCACGGTGGTCGAGCACCGGATCGAGCACGACCCGAGCGGCCGGCCCGTCCAGGTCGACGGCACGCCGATCCTGTGGGATGCGGCGGGCGCCGGCGACCTGCTGGGCATCGGCGACGAGCGCTACCTCTGGAGCGGCAACCAGGTCCTGGTGGCCACCGATCCCACGTCCACCTGGGACCGCCGGATCGGCGACGACCCGTGGGGCGACGACGGCGGCGACGGGCTGCGCCTCGGCTACCGGGGCTCGCTCGCCCTCGATGGCCTCCTCTTCCTCGGCGCCCGGGTCTACGACACCCGCACCCGCAGCTTCCTCAGCCGCGACCCCCTCCCGTCCGTACCCGGCTGCGTGACCTTCGCCGGCGTCTACAGCTACGCCTGGAACGACCCGGTGAACCTCGTCGACCCGACCGGCCTCCGGCCGCTCAGCGACGAGGAGTACGACAAGATCCGCGAGCAGGAGTCGAAGGGCTTCTTCCAGAAGCACTGGAAGACCATCGCCAAGGCCGCCATCATCGTGGGCAGCATCGTCGCCGTGGCCGCCGCCACCGTGCTCCTCCCGGGCATCGGCGGTGCCATCGTGGCCGGTGCGATCATCGGCGGCGTCAGCAGCGGCGCCATGACCGCCATCGACGGCGGCAGCCTCAAGGACATCGCCCGCTCCGCCGCCATCGGTGCGCTGATCGGCGGGGCGACCGGCGGCCTCGGCACCAAGATCCCGGCGTCGTCGGCCTCGTCCCTGCTCGGCCGGGTGGGCAGCAACACCGTCCGCAACGGCGCCGTCGAGTTCCCCGGGGCCCTCGGCGAGGAGGGGCTCGACGAGCTCATCCCCGGCGGCGACAAGGGGGGCTACGACCTCAAGGGCGCCCTCATCAACGGCGCCACCGGCACCATCGGCGGCGTGACCGGTGCCGAGATCGACCACCGGGCGCTGCCCAACCTGAACGGGGCGCTCGATGGCGAGACGCCCAGCTCGCTCCTCCCGGACCCGGCCCGCCACACCGTGCTCGACATCAACACGGCCAGCGCCAGCGACCTCCAGCGCATCGACGGCATCGGCCCCCGCACGGCGCAGAGCATCATCGACCACCGCAACGCCAACGGCGGGTTCGGATCCACCCGGGACCTGCTCGACGTGCACGGCATCGGCGAGGGCCGGCTCGACCTCATCAACAACGCCGGAGGCATCGCCCTGCCATGATCCCGCTGCCGGCGCTCGCCGCCGGAGACGTCTACCTGTTCGCCCACGCCAACGGCGCCATCTCCCTCCGCTACGCCGACGGCCGGTCCATGCTCGTCCCCCTGGACGAGGCCGTGGCCGTGGCCGAGGGCTGCCACGCGGCTGGGAGCGAGGTGGTGGTGGGCTGGGAGGACGTGCCGATCGCCGCCGCGGCGATCGGGCGGATCCGGGAGGCGGGGGTCCCGCTCGACGTCTTCGACCTCGCCGCACCCCCGCAGGCCTGGCCCGACGGGACCGATGCGCTGATCGAGGCGGCCGCCCACGGCAGCGACCGGGTCCTCGACGACCTGCTCGTGCGAGGCGCCGATCCGCACCACCGCGACGTGTCCGGCTCCACCGCCCTGCACCACGCTGCGGCCAACGGCAGCGTCTACGCCGTGGGTGCGCTGGTGGCCGCCGGTGCCGAGGTCGACGCGGTCAACGGCCAGGGGTTCACGCCCCTCCACCTGGCCCGGGCCTGCCGTGAGCCCGAGGCCGTGACCCGGCTCGTGGAGCTGGGCGCCGATCCGTCGGCGCCCACCGATGCAGACGGCCCGGTCCGCTTCTCCCACGCCCACGCCGGCACGGCCTACGTCTGGTTGCTCCCGGCGGCGTTCGTGGTGGCGGCAGCGGTCGGCTTCTGGCCGCTCACGCCCCTCGGGGCGGCGGCGCTCGTGGCGTTCGCCGCGGCCGTCGCCGGCATCGCCCCGCCGCGCGCGTTCTGGGCCGGGGGCATCCCCCGCCAGCTCGACGGCACCGTGCTCTCGGTGCGGGCGCCGTTCGGCCGGACCCGCACCATCGACCTGGCCGACGTGACCGTCGCCGGCATCGGCGGCGCCACCGGCCGGGCGGCTCGCCTCGGCGCTCGCTGGCTGCTGCTCGGCCACCCCGACGGCGTCCCCGTCACCCGCCGCTCGCTCCGCCGCCTGCTGGTGCCCGCCGCCGACCTCGACGCCCTGGCCGAGCGGCTCGACCGGGCGGTGGTCGTGCCCATCGCCGGCGGGCGCACCGCCGAGGTGCTCCGTCCCGTGGGCAACGCCCTGTCCGGGCTCGGCGTCGACCTGTCCGCGTCGCTCCGCGCCCAGCTCGAGCGCGCCCGGGCGGTGCGCCCGCGGTAGCGGGGCTCAGCGGGCGGTGGCCTCCTTGCGGAGGAGGGCGAGGACCGACCCCTCGTGGGGGAGCGGGGCACCGCCGTTGGTGGCCCGCCCGAGGGCGAGGCCGAGCATCGACTCGCGGGCCATCGCGTAGAAGTCCTTCCGGGCCTTCGTCCGCAGGATCGAAGGGGCGAGCGAGTCCGGGCTGACGAGAGAGGCGAACGATGCGACGACCGGGCCGATCTCGGTCAGCAGGGCCGGGTCGTTGGCCATGGCCAGCCACGCCTCGAGCACCGCCTTGAACCGCGCGTCGCCGATGGCGGCCCAGTTGGCGTCGAGCAGTTCGACGAGGGTGGTGACGCTGCCGGGCTCGGGTGGGACGAACTCGTCGTAGAGGCGCTCGAGGGCATCGGCCAGCAGCGCCGGGAGGGTGGCGTAGTGGTGGTGGAACGCGCCGCGGGTCACGCCGGCACGGCTGCACACCTCGGCGACGGTCACCGCGGCCCAGCCCCGCTCGACGAGGACGGCCACCGCGGCGTCGGCGAGCGCGCCGCGGGTGGAGGCGCTGCGGTCGGCCTGGCTGCGGCGCTCGGTCGGACGGGCCATGGCGCCCAGTCTCGTTGCTGGCGCGCTCACGCCCGTTCCCGCAGCTGGATCGGCACGTGGGGGTGGGTGCCCGACCCCTCGATGCGGGCCTGCTCCGCGGCGAGGAGGGCGGCCAGCTCCCGGTGCACCGCCCGGTACCGGTACCAGGGGATCTGCGGGTACAGGTGGTGGATCAGGTGCCGGTCCTGCTGGAGCAGCAGCCAGGTCGACCCGGGGAAGCGGTTGATGCGGGTGGCCCCGAAGCGGTCGGTGCGGTCGAACGGGAAGTGGGGGAGCCACTGGAACAGCACCATGAGCAGGAGGATCCCGAACCAGCCCGGCAGCCACCACAGGAAGAAGACGGGCACGAACCACCCGAGCGGGATCGAGGCGAGCAGGACCACGAGTCGGAGCTGGCCGAAGCGGCGGCCCCGGTTCCGGTCGGCGCGGTCCCGGTCCGAGCTGGCCATGGGGAAGGGGAGGCCCGCCCGGGCCAGGATCCGCTGCACCAGCCGGTCGCCCCGCGGCAGGGCGCCGATGGTGGCGAGCGTCGACAGCACCGCCCACTTCACTGGGATGGCGGCGAGCGGGCCCTTCACGAACAGGTCGGGGTCCGATTCCGTGTTGGTGTGGGCGTGGTGGCGGAGGTGGTTGCCCCCGTAGCTGCGGAACTCGAGCCCGAGGGCGAAGCCGGCCAGGGTGCCGCACGCCACCTCGATGCGCCGGCGCTTCGGATCCCGGCCGCTGATCGCCTTGTGGGTGGCGTCGTGGTGGACGGTGTACCAGGCGTAGGCCGCGATCGAGCTCACGACGAAGCCGAGGGCGAGCGGGATGGCGCCGGTGGCCCAGAGCGCGATCGTGCCCAGCTCGATGCCGACCAGGGCCACGGCGAGCGCGATCGTGGGCCAGCCGAAGCCGCCGGCGAAGCGGGCGACGGCCGCCCGTTCCTCGGAGGACAGGGCACTCGACCGACCGCTGGCGGTGGTGCGGGGGTTGCTCATGGATGCGAACGGTACCGGTACTTACATACATGCACAAACGTATGTGGCGACAGATTGTCGTGATCGATGTTCGGGGGTGAGATGGTGCGAGTTAGGGTCGCCTAACTCGTTCGTCGTCGAAGGAACGCCATGACCGCCCATCCCGCCCGTACCCGCCGCGCCGCGGCCGGGATCGCCGTCCTGCTCGCCTCGCTGGTCGCGAGCCTCCTGGCCGTTGCTGCCACCCCGGCCGGGGCGGCACCCGTCGCCGCCACCGGCGGATCGATCACCTGGGGCCTCAAGTCCTCGTTCCGCAGCTACATCGTCAGCCCCGGCGCGGCTGGCTCGGTCGTGGCGAGCGAGGGCGCGACCCAGGCGGCGTCCAACGGCGTGTTCACGTTCCCTGCCGACACCGGGTCCAAGGACGGGTCAGCGGCAGCCATCGACACCCGGGGCCAGGTCCGGTTCGAGGGCCACGACGGCGTCCTCGACGTGGCCATCTCCGACATCCGGGTCGACATCCAGGGCACCACGGGCTCGCTCGTGGTCGACGCCGTGTCCCGCCAGTACGCACCGGGCGCCACGACACCCGGGACGTCGGTGGCCTACGACGACGTGGTCTTCGCCGATCTCGACCTGAGCGCGGTGACGCCGACCTCCTCCTCGACCTCGTACCTGGCCGCCAGCATCCCGGCCACGCTGACCTCCGCCGGCGTGCCGATCCTGGCCGGCTTCTACGCCGCCGGCACCGCGCTGGACCCGGTGACCGTCTCGCTCGCCCTCGAGGCCATCCCGACCTGCACGCCGGGCGCGCCCGTGGTGTCGGCCGCCACCGCGACGAGCGCCACCGTCACCATCGCCCGGGGCACGTGTGCCACGACCGCGGCCTGGCGCCTCTCGACCTTCGCCGGCACGTCGGGCACCGCGCTCAAGGCGCAGGACGTCGCCGCCGGCTCGATGAGCACGACCGTGACCGGGCTGACCGCCGGCACCACCTACCGCTTCAAGGCCGCGGCGCTCACGAGCGCCGGCGTCGGTCCGGCGTCGACGGCCTCCGCCGTGGCCGCGCCACCGTTCGCCAGCGCTACGAACCTCACCAACCGCCAGTACCTCGACTTCCGGCTGCGCACCGCCACCGCCGCCGAGCGCACGGCGTGGGCGAACGCCCTCGGCAACGGCACCCTCACGCCCGTCGCCGCCGTGGACGCGGCCGTCGACTTCCCCGAGTGGGCGAAGCAGTCGCCGGTCGTCCGCCTGTTCCAGGCCTACTTCGGGCGCCTGCCCGACCTCGGCGGCCTGGACTACTGGACGGGCAAGTCCCGGGCCGGCACCCGGATCAACACCATCTCCTCGTCCTTCGCGGGCTCGAACGAGTTCACGACCAAGTACGGGAAGCTCTCCAACCGGAAGTTCGTGGAGCTCGTGTACGAGAACGTGCTCGGTCGCCCCGGTGACGCCGGCGGCATCAAGAGCTGGACCGCCAAGCTCGATGCCAAGACCAAGTCCCGCGGCGAGGTCATGGTCGGCTTCTCCGAGTCCAACGAGTACAAGACCAAGACCCGGGCCCTCACCGACGTCGTGAATGTCTACACGGGCATGCTCCGGCGCACCCCCACCAAGGGCGAGAACACCGAGTGGGAGGCGAAGCTCAAGGGCGGCGCGACCCGCAGCGAGCTGATCGCTGCGCTGTTCGGGTCGGCGGCCTACGACGCCCGCGTGGGCTGACGCGGCACCCCTCGTCGGGGGTGTGGCGCTTCACGACAACGTGTCGTCCGGTTCGCCGGGCCGAGGCTCAGGCGTCGCCGATCGCGTAGAACGCGCCGCCGCGGGCCCCGACGTAGATCCGGCCGTCGAACACCGCGGGCGTGGACTCGATGCAGCCCTCGAGCTGGACGGTCCACCGCTCGGGCGGGTCGGCCTTCGGGTCGGACACGTCGTAGGCGTGGAGGACGCCGCTGCAGTCGCCCTGGATCAGCGTGTCGTCCACCACCACCGGCGACTGCCAGGTGGGGCTCGGCAGCTCCTTCTCCCAGAGGATCTCGCCCGTCTCCATCGAGGCGCCGAAGAACCGGCCGTGGTTGGTGGCGGCGTAGACCACGCCGTCCGCGATCGCCGGCGTGCCCCAGATCCCGTAGCAGGCCGCCTCCTCGCAGCCGCCCGAGGGCGGATCCGACGGCGGGTCCTTGATCGACCACACGAGCGGGTCGTCGGGCTTGGTGGGGTCCAGCTTCATCAGCTGGCCAGCCTCGTCGGTGCGGGCGTGGCTCGATGCCCGCTCCCGCTCCGACGCCACGTAGAGCATCCCCTCGGCGTCGATCACGACCGAGGCGTCCGTGTCGTCGCCCGTCCAGAAGCGGAACACCCGAGTCGGGTCCCGGCCCTCCTTCACCCCGGAGATGTCCCAGCCCTGGACCAGGCCGCCGGAGTTGGCGAAGTAGACGGTGTTGCCGGAGATGGCGAGCGAGTTCTCGATCGACACGTCGTTCTGCCGGCTGCCGGATCCGGCGAGGTCCGCGAGCAGCTGGTCGTCCCAGCCGGGTGCGTGGAACTGGATCACGGGGTCGACCGCGATGAGCCCGTCGGGTCCCTTCTGGCGGTTGAGCTTGATCACGTACCACTGGCCGTTCTCGCCGCCCTCGAACAGGTAGTCGTCGAGGACGAGGGGCGAGCTGTCCCAGTCGTTGTTCCACTTGGTGGGCGACACGTCCGACGCCGACATGCTCCACAGGTCGGCGGGCTGCCCATCGGGGCGGTCCTCGGCCAGCACGTGGAAGTCCGCCCGGCTGCCGGAGTACAGCAGCGGCAGGCCGTCGGGGTCCTGGGTGACCGACCCCTTGATGATGTCGCCCATGTCGAACCCGCCGAGGACCTCCTCGCCGGTGGCCCCGTCGAGGAAGTGGATCTCCTTGTCGTAGGCGCCGAACGCCACCCACGTCCGTCCGTCGCGCACGAACACCGCCGGCTCGCCCGTCCACCCCGAGCCGCACCAGGTCTTGGTCTCCTTGCCCACCGACGACTCGCCGCACATGCCGCTCGACCGCGGGTACCGCCACAGCACCTCGGGCGCCTCGGGCACGGGGCCCTTGCCGTAGTAGCTCCGGGTCGGGTTGCCCCGGAACGTGAGCAGCCCGTCGACCACGTCGCCGTAGGGCTTCCCGCTGCTCGCCGGATCGACCCAGCCCTCGTAGGGCGGGACGGTCGTGGTGGTCGAAGGCGGCGCGGTGGTGGAGGTCGACGTGGATGTCGACGCCGTGGCGTCCGCTGCCGGCCGGGTGCTCGACGGGGCGTCGGAGCTCCCGCCCGAGCACGCTGCCAGCACCGCCACGGCCGCGCACGCGCCCGCGATCCGACCCCTCCGTGCATCCCGCTGCATCGTCGAACGCTACGGCAGCGGCGGCCCCGGACACGGGACCGATGTCCAGGTCAGGAGGGTCGCAGGCGGAACAGGATGAACCCCGGCCCGGTGGAGAGGCGCTCGTGGGCGTCGGGGTGCGACGCCGCCATCTCGGGTTGCGGGCGGGGCTCGACGAGGCGCTCGATCACGAAGCCGGCGGCGGCGAACTCCTCGGTCAGCTGGCTCAGCGGCACCTGCCAGGCGGTGATCTCCCACCCCTTGCTCCACACCTCGGTGACCGGTCGGGCCTCGAAGTACGGGCCGCCCAGCCGCACCCAGTCCGCCGCCGGGTGGTGGGTGCTGATCACCGCCGCGCCGCCCGGCCGCAGCACCCGGTGGGCCTCGCGCAGGAAGCCCACACGGTCGGTGACGTAGTGGTGCGCGAGGGCCGACAGCACCACGTCGACGCTGGCGTCGTCGAGCCAGGGGAGCGGCTCCTCCATGGAGTGGACCCGCAGCTCGGCCCGCCCGCCGGTGCGGGCCCGGGCGAGCTCGACCATGGCCGCCGAGGCGTCGAAGCCCACCACGTCGGCGCCGCGCGCCAGCAGCTCCTCGGCGTAGATGCCCGGGCCGCACGCCGCGTCGAGGACCCGCTTGCCGGCCACGTCGCCGAGCAGCGCGAGCGTCGCCGGCCGGTCGTAGAGCGCGTTCCACGGCGCCACCTCGGCGTGCTCGCGGTACGCGTCCGCGAACGAGTCGTACTGCGCCGGCTCCGGTGCACCCATCGCCCCAGCCTCGCAGGCCGGGGTCGGGCGCGATTGCACCGTGCCGGCGCCGGGTACCGGCGGACCATGACGACGACGCTGGGCGCGACGGCGCCGGCCTCGGGTGCCGGCGCCCACCCGTGGCGCGACGAGCTGATCGAGGTGGTGCGGGCTGTGTCCGGCGGCCTCCTGTTCGGCGTGCCGCTGCTCTTCACCATGGAGGTGTGGTGGACGGGCAGCCACACCACCGGCCTCCAGATGCTCTTCGTGCTGGCGATGCTGTTCGTCCCGCTCCTCGTCCTGAACTCCACCGAGGGGTTCCGGTCCAGCCGCGACGTGCGGCTGCGGGACGCGGCGGCCGACTCCATCGAGTCCATGGCGATCGGCATCGTGGTCACCGCGTTGGTGCTCGTCCTGCTGCGCGAGATCACCGTCGGGTCCCCGCTCGGGATCGCCCTGGGCAAGGTGCTCTACGAGGCGGTGCCGTTCTGCCTCGGCATCGGCGTCGCCCGCCACTTCCTCCACGGCGGCCGCGACGGAGGGACCGACGACGACGAGGGCAGCGGAGGCGGCACCGATGACTCGTCGGCGCTGCACGCCGACCTCGCGGACCTGGGCGCCACGACGATCGGCGCCACGTTCATCGCCTTGAGCATCGCCCCCACCGACGAGGTCCCGATGATCGCCAGCGCCATGACGCCGGCGTGGCTGCTGCTGGTGATGGCGGCGTCGCTCGTGTGCTCCTACGCGATCGTCTTCGTCGCCGGGTTCGCCGGCCAGGAAGGCCGCCAGGGCCAGCAGGGCCCGCTCCAGCACCCGCTCACCGAGACGATCGTCTGCTACCTCGTGGCGCTGGTCGTGGCCGCGTTCCTGCTCTGGCTGTTCCAGCGCGGCCAGCGGCCGGCCGAGGACCTGCTCACGCGGGTCATCGTGCTGGGGCTGCCCGCGACGGTCGGCGGCGCCGCCGGGAGGCTGGCGCTGTGAGCGCCTCGTCGGACCAGGCCGGACGGACCGCGGCCGAGTGGGTCACGTTCGCCGTCTCGTCGCTGGTCCTGGTGGTGGTGGCCGCCCTGGTGGTGGTGCAGCTCCGGTCCGAGGAGACCGATGCCGCCCCCGAGGCGCACCGGGTCGGCGTGGTCCGGGTGGTCGACGGCCAGCACTTCGTCGAGGTCGCCGTCACCAACACCGGTGACCAGACCGCGGCCAACGTCCAGGTCAACGCCAGCCTGGTCATCGACGGCGAGACCACCGAGGGCGACCAGTCCGTCGACTTCCTGGCCGGTCACGAGACCGAGGACCTGGTGTTCGTGTTCGACGATCCGCCGTCGGACGGCGAGCTCACCGTGTCGGTCACCGGCTACGCCGTGCCCTGATCAGGTCAGGCGGGGCGTCCAGGCGGTGGTGGCGATCACGGCGAGCGACAGCAGGGCGGCGGCCAGCAGCGACAGCGGGACCGTGAGCTCCTGGTGCTCGACGGCGGTGCCGATCGTGGTGCCGATCTGGTCGTACACCGACGACAGCTCCTCGCTGGTGGAGGCGCTGTAGTCGGTGCCGCCGGTCTTGTCGGCCACGGCGGCGATCGCCTCCGGGTCGGCGCCGGCGTCCATGGTCTTGCCGTCGACCACGATCGTGGCGTCGTCGGTGCCGTAGGCGATGGTGAAGACCGGGATCTTCGCCTCCACGGCGCCGTCGGCCGCCTGGTCGAGGGTGGTGCCGGTGGAGCTGTCGCCGTCGGCCAGGAGGATGACGGCGCGGTAGGTGTCGTCGGCGCTGGCGTCCTTGGCGGTGGCATCGGCCTCGAGGACGTCGACCGCGGTCTTCAGCCCGTCGCCGGCGGCGGTGCCGTTGGCGGCCTGGAGCGAGTCGATCGCGGCGAGCAGCTCGGCGCGGTCCGTGGTGGGCGAGGCGAGCGTGTGGGTCTTGGCGTCGAAGGTGACCAGCCCGATCCGGTAGCCGTCGGGGGCCGACTCCACGAACTCCTTGGCGGCCTTCTGGGCCGCGGCCAGGCGGGTGGGGGCGACGTCGGTGGCGGTCATCGACTTGGACACGTCGAGGGCCAGGACCACGACCGCCTCCTTCCGCTCGACCTCCACCGCGTGCGCGGGGCGGGCGAGGCCCACGACCAGCGCGGTGAGCGCCAGGACCAGGGCCAAGGCGGTGAGGTGGCGGCGCCACCCGCCGAAGCGCGGGGCGAAGCTGTCGATGAGGGCCAGGTCGGGGTGGCGCACGGCCGGTGCCGTGCGGCGGCGCTGGGCCACCGCATAGGCGACGACCAGGCCGGCGACGGCGAGGAGCAGCCAGAGGCGGCTGGGGGCGATGAGCGTCATGGCGGGCTCCTAGAGCGGACGGGCGCTGGTGAGGACGGCGATGCCGCCGGCGGCGAGGAGCACCACGAAGGCGCCGCCGAGCAGCGCCCGGCCCACCTCCCGGGGCTCGGTCTCGTAGCCGATGGTGGTCTGGATGTCGGCGTAGACGTCCTGGAGCTCGCCGGCCGACGTGGCCTGGAAGTAGGTGCCGCCGGTGGCGTCGGCGACGGCTTCCATGGTGCGGGTGTCGGCCGGGACCGCCATGGTCTGGCCCTCGATCGTGACCGTGCCGGTGGGGGTGCCGTAGGCGATGGTGCTGATCGGCACCTTGGCGTCGGCCGCGGCCTGGGTGGCGCTGTCGACCGAGCGGCCGACGGTCTCGACGCCGTCCGAGAGCAGCACGATCGCGGCGGGCACCGCATCGTCGCCGTCGGCGGTCTCCTCGGCCAGCGCCGTCTGGACGGCGTCGAGCGAGGTGTAGACGCCTTCGCCGGTGGCGGTGCGGGCGTTGGTGGTGAGGGTGCCGATGGCGGCCTCGACCGACTGGTGGTCGGTGGTGGGCGACACCAGCAGCCGGGCCTCGGAGTCGAACGACACCAGGCCGACCTCGATGCCGTCGGGGAGCTCCTGGACGAAGTCCTTGGCGCCGACGATGGCGGCCTCGAGCCGGGTGGGGCTGATGTCGGTGGCCTGCATCGACAGGGAGGTGTCGATGGCCAGGACGACGACGCCCTTCTCGCGGGGGACCCGCTCCTGGCGCGTCGGCTGGGCGGCGGACACGAGGACGAGCGACAGCGCGCCGAGGGCGAGGGCCGGGGCGACGTGGCGCTTCAGGCCGGTGGCCCGGTCCGGGGCGATCTTGTCGTGGAGGTGCGGCTGGGCGTACCGGGCGATCGCCTGGGTCCGGCGGTGCCAGACGATGGCGTAGCCGGCCGCGAGCAGGGCGACGCCGGCGAGGAGCAGGAGTCGTTCGGGGTGGAGGAAGCTCATCGGCGGCGCCTCCTGGCGGCGATGTGGTGGACGACGTCGCGCAGCCAGTCCCGGTCGGTGGAGACCTGGAGGTGCTGGGCGCGGGAGCGGCGGAGCCGCTCGTCGATGGTCGAGCGGCGCTCGGCGGCGGCCGCGGCGTAGCGCTCGCGGAACTTCTTGCTGCCGGTCTGCACCTCACGGCGCTGGCCGGTCTCGGGGTCGACCAGGGCGAGCATGCCGACGTTGGGCAGCTCGTCCTCACGGGGGTCGGTGACGTGGGCGACGATCACGTCGTGGCGGGCGGCGAGCGACCGCAGCTCGGTGGGCCAGTCGGAGTCGTCGAGCAGGTCGCTCACGACCACGACGAGGCCCCGCTTGCGGGCGAGCAGCCGCACCTTCCGCAGGGATGCTGCGAGCGACGCCCCCTCCCCAGTGGTGCGCCCACGGCGCTGGAGGCGCACCACCAGGTCGAGGACGGCGGACCGCCCCGCTCGGGGCGGGACGACCCGGGCCTCGTCGCCGTCGGAGATGACGGCGCCGATCCGGTTGCCGGCGCGGACCACGAGGAAGCCGAAGGCCCCGACGACCGACGCCGCCAGGTCGCGCTTCTCGTGGCGGGCGGTCCCGTAGTCGAGGCTGGCACTGCCGTCGACGACGAGCCAGGTCTCGAGCTCGCGCTCGGCGATGGTGTTGCGGACGTGCACGTCGCCGGAGCGGGCGGTCAGGTTCCAGTCGATGCGGCGGACGTCGTCGCCCGGCTGGTACAGCCGGCCCTCGCCGCCCTCGCTGCCGGCCCCGAGGGCGATCGACGGGTGGTCGCCGTGGATGAGGCCGTCGAGCTTGCGGTTGATCGTGAGCTCGAGCAGGCGGAGGGACCGTTCCGACGACGCCAGCTCGGCGGTCGCGGCGGGGCTCATGCGGCCCAGACGCCCTGGTCGTCGAGGGTGTCCTGGCTCGGGGTGACCCGGGGGGCGAGGACGGTGCTGACGATGCGCTCGACCACGGCCTCCACCTCGACGTCATCGGCGATGGCGTCGAACGAGAGCAGGATGCGGTGGCGCAGCACGTCGCGCGAGACGTCGTAGATGTCGCGGGGCACGACGTAGCCCCGGCCGCGCATGAGGGCGAGGGCCCGGCCCCCGGCGAGCAGGGCGAGGGTCGCACGGGGGCTGGCGCCGTTGGCGATGACGGGCGCCAGCTCGGGGAGGCCGTGCTGGGCAGGCTCGCGGGTGGCGAGGACCAGGCGCACGGCGTAGTCGAGCACGGCGTCGTGGACGAACACGTCCTCGGCCTTGCGCTGGAGGTGGAGGACGTCGGCCTCGGTGAGGACCTGCTGCGGGACGGGCCGGTGGGCGGTCATGCGCCGGGCGATCTCGGTCTCCTCCCGGTGGTTCGGGTAGTCCACGAGGACCTTCATGAGGAAGCGGTCCCGCTGCGCTTCGGGCAGCGGGTAGACGCCGTCGCTCTCGATCGGGTTCTGGGTGGCGAGCACGAGGAACGGCTCGGGCACCGGGTGGGTCGTGCCGCCGATCGAGACGTGGCGCTCCGCCATCACCTCGAGGAGGGCGGACTGGACCTTGGCGGGCGCCCGGTTGATCTCGTCGGCGAGCACCACGTTGGCGAACACGGGGCCGAGCTCGACGTCGAAGGACTCCTGCGACGGCCGGTACACCCGGGTGCCCACCAGGTCGGCGGGGACGAGGTCGGGCGTGAACTGGATGCGGTTGAAGGTGCCGCCCAGGATCGTGGCCATGGTCTCGGCGGCGAGCGTCTTGGCCAGGCCGGGGGCACCCTCGAGGAGCACGTGGCCCTTGGCCAGCCACGACACGAACAGCCGCTCGAGCATGCGGTCCTGGCCGACGAGGATGCGCTTGGCCTCGAACAGGGCGGCCTCGAGGGCCTCCTGCTCCGGGGTGGCGTAGGCGGTGCTGGACATCGGGCATCTGCTCCTGGGTGGTCGTCGGCGTCGCCGCCGGTTCGGTCCGTCCCATCATCCGGATGCGGGTGAAAGGTCCTCGAAGCGGACGCTGTGAAGTTGCCGAGAATCCACACGGAACCCTGAGCGTCGGCTGAGAGCCCGGTCGGTGCGCACCGACGCGGACGAGCCCGCCCCGGAAGGTGGGGGCGGGCTCGTCCGGTGTGGTGTCGGCGGGTGCGGTCAGGTGCTGGTCGAGCTGGACTGCGTGGTCGAGGGCTCCGTCTGGGGGCCCTGCGGCGCCTGGTCGGTGGCCGAGCCGGTGCCGGCCTCGCCCCGGTCGTGGTCGCAGCCCTCGGGCCGTTCGCCCTGCGAGGTGGCCGGCGGGGTCGTCGTGGTGCTCGACCCGCCGTCCTGGGCCCCGGCGATGGTGAAGCCGCCGAAGGCCACCGCGCCGGCGACCGCAGCGGCGGCGACGTACTTGGTGAGGGGGTTGGACATGGATGCGTGCTCCTGTGGTGGGCGGATGGGGAGCACGCACCACCCAAGCGCCCCTGCCTGCGAGGAGCCCCCGCCGCTGCCGCAGAGCTTCCTGGCAGCGGTGCGCGGCGGTCTACTTGGTGATGCGGCTGCCGTACGCCGTGGAGTCGAGGAGCTCCAGGATCAGCCGGGGCACCGTGGTGCCGCCCTGGAGGCGGGCGAGCTGGCTGGCGTACTCGGTGGCGGTGGGGGTCCGCTGGAGCATCGAGCGGTACAGCAGCACGACGCGGATCTCCTCGGCCCGGACCCGCTTGAACTCGCTGGACTCCGAGAACCCGATCATGACCTGGCCCCGGGTCTTCACCTTCTGGTCGAGCTTCCCCGTCCAGTAGGCGAGGCCCGACGGGTCGCCGGTGCGCTCGAACAGGTTCGTGTAGATCTTCTCGACGAACGCCCGGTCGGTGAGGCTGCCGTACTTGGTCTTGAACTCGTTCGAGGCGGCGAAGTTGCTCGAGATGGCGCTCAGCTTCATGCCGGCCTGGTGCCGCTTCACCCAGAAGTCCAGGCCGCCCTGGTCCGGCGGGCGCACGAAGTAGGCGAAGTAGAGCCGGGCCACCGACCCGTAGCTGGACCCGGTCCAGCCGGTGAGGAGCTCGTTGACGTACGCCTGGGGCGTCTTGGCGCCGGTGTTCAGCGCGTTGACCGCCGCCGTCGATTCGCTGCTCGTCGGGTTGCGGCCGAGGAAGTCCCGGGACTGCTGGGCCACGAACCGGCTCCACGAGGTGAACGGCGCCGGCTTGGCCCGGTAGCTGGCCACGTAGGCGTGGGCGTTGTTCAGAGCGAGGCGCTCGTCGGCCGGGTCCGGGCCGGAGGCGGGGCGGCCCAGCGGTGCGCCCTCGTAGGTCTGGTCCGGGTTCGAGAAGCGGCCGAGGCGCTCGCAGTGCACCACCGGGTCCTGGGCTGCGCACTGGTTGTCGTACGCCATGATCGTGCGCCACTCGTGGGCGACGTCGACGTACCCGACGCCGTAGGGGAACAGGGGCGTGATGGGCGGCGGCGCGCCGCGGTCGTGGTCGAGCCCCATGTTGTGGCCGAGCTCGTGGGCGAAGCTGTAGTTGTCGACCGCGCACGAGTAGTCGACGGTCGAGAACCCGAACGGGCTGGCGTAGGTGGTCGACGCCTGGATGCTGAGGAGCAGGTAGCCCAGCCCGCAGCCGGTGGGGTCGTGGACGAGGACCGAGACGAGGTCGGCACCGGTGCGGTTGCGGAGGGCGTGGAGGCCGTCGGCGTGGCCGTCGTCGACGAAGCGCAGCTGCTTGAGGCTCTCGTCGGACAGGTCGAAGTCCTCGGTGAGGGCGGAGGTGCCGGCGAGCCGGAGCCGCCCGGCGACGCCGCTGTCCTCGTAGGCCGCGTTGGTGACCGACACGGCCAGGGCGATCTCCGCGTCCATGGCCTGGACGGTGCCGGCGTCGGTGAGGGCGGCGGGGGTGTACGCGACCAGGACGTCGATCACGGGGTACGTCGGCACGTCGGCGGCGGTGCCGGGGGCCTCGAGCTGGTCGGGGGAGACGCCGAGGTCGAACGTGGCCGGCGGGGCCACGGAGTCGGCGCGGTGCTCCGGGAAGGTGCGGGTGATGTCCTGCACCACCTGCTCGCCCGGCGCGGTGGTGCGGATGCGGTACGAGCCGGTGGTCGTCGAGATCAGGCCGGCCACGTCGTCGCCGTTGCGCACGATGGTGGCGGCGCCGTGCGGGTCGCCGGCGACGTCGCCGGTCCACGCGGACCAGCCGGGCGCGCCGCTGGCGGCGGGCTCGAGCCCCACCTCGAGCGTGCCGTCGGGGACGTCGATCGACACGGTCCGGGCCGTGCCGGGGCGCAGCAGGGCGGTGTCGACCTCGGCCTCCCGGGCGGGGCCGGCGCGGCGCGTGGCCCCCGTGGTGGTCGCCGGCGCGCCGACGTCGAGGAGGTCCGGGGCGGTGGACGAGGCGGTCGCCGGGGCGGCCGGTCGGGCCTGCTCGCGCTCGGCGCTGGCGCCGGACGGGACCAGCGCCAGCGTGGCGACCGCCGCCGCGGTGGCCCCGATGACGGCGACCCTCATCCTCGAACCCATGCCTGGCCTCCCGGCATCGCAGGCCGTCGATGCTACCTGGGACGCCCGTCCCGGCTCATCGCGGCTCGTCGCCGCGCAGGGTCACGCGCTGGATCACGCGGTGCGCGTCGCCGAAGTCGCCGGCGACCGCGTGCTGGGTGGAGCGGTTGTCCCAGAAGCCGATGTCGCCCGCGCCCCAGTGGTAGCGGACGGTGTGCTCGGGCTTCACCGAGTGGGCGTACAGGTAGGAGAGGAGGGCGTCGCTCTCGGTGAGGCTGAGCTCCTTGATCCGGGACGTGAACCCGGGGTTCACGAACAGGATCTTCTCGCCGGACTCGGGGTGGGTCCGCACGACGGGGTGCTCCACCGGCTCCAGCGCGGTGAACGTCTCGCCCTCCCAGCGGCCCTCGCCGACCAGGTCGAGGATGCCCTGGAACTGCTTCTTGCCGTCGTGCACGGCGGTCAGCGTCGACAGGAACTCCTGGAGCGCGGGGCTGAGCGACGCGTACGCCGCGATCTGGTCGGACCAGAGCGTGTCACCGCCGTGGTCGGGGACGTGCACGGCGCGCAGGATCGACCCGAGCGGCGGGCGCTTCACGAACGTCACGTCGGTGTGCCACGCCACGCCCCGCTCGTAGGAGGCGATGTCGCCGTAGGTCGCGTACAGCTGGCCGGCCGTCGTGTAGTCGATCTCGAAGACCTGCGGGTTGCCGTCGATCCCGGGGATGACCGGGTGCCCCTCGGTGGGCTCGCCGAAGCGGGCGGCGAACGCCACGTGCTCCTCCGGGGTGAGGTGCTGCTCGGGGAAGAAGACGACCCGCCGCTCGACCCAGACCCGGCGGATGGCGGCGACGGTCGCGTCGTCGAGGTCGCGTACGTCGAGGCCGTGGATGACGGCGCCGATGGTGGCCGAGAGGTAGGTCACCTCGAGGTCGATGCCGTCGACGGTGGTAGTGCCGGTGGGTTCGCTGATGAGGGTCATGGCTGGGGCTCCTGGGACGGGGTGGGTGGTGGTGGGACGGTCTGGTGGGCGCCCTCGGCGGCCTCGTCGACGCCGAGCTCGGCGAGGAGGCGGGACCGGAGGGCCAGGATCTGCGGGTCGCTGCGGAGCCGCGGGCCGGGCACGTCGACGGGCAGGTCGAGCGAGAACCGGCCGTCGGTGAGGACGATCACGCGGTCGGCGAGCAGCACGGCCTCGTCGACGTCGTGGGTCACGAGCAGCACCGCGGGCTGGTGGCGGGCGTGGAGCTGCTGCACCAGGGCGTGCATGCGGATGCGGGTCAGGGCGTCGAGCGCCCCGAACGGCTCGTCGAGCAGCAGCAGCTTGGGGGAGCGGACGAGGGCCCGCGCCAGCGCCGCCCGCTGGGCCTCGCCGCCCGAGAGCGTCTTGGGCCAGTCCCCCTCGTGGCCGGCGAGGCCGACCTCGTCGAGGGCGGCGCGCCCGGCCGCGGCGGTGGCGCTGCGGCGGCCGTCGAGCCCGAGGACGACGTTGTCGAGGATCGACGCCCACGGCAGCAGCCGGGGATCCTGGAACACCACGGACCGGGCGACCGGCACGGTGATCTCGCCCTCGACCGCCGGATCCAGCCCGGCCAGGGCCCGCAGCAGGGTGCTCTTGCCGGAGCCGCTGCGGCCCAGCAGGGCGACGAACTCGCCGGGCTGGAGGTCGAGCTCCAGGCCGCGCAGCACCTCGCGCTCGCCGAACGTGCGGCGGACCCCTCGGACCGAGACGGCAGGAGCGGTGAGCACGGCGCTCATCGGCCCGGCTGCCAGGCGAGGAGGCGGCGCTCGAGGAACCGCACGCCGGCATCGGTGGTGAGCCCGAGGACGGCGTAGATGATGAGGCCGAGGATGAGCACGTCGGTCTTGCCGAACAGCGAGGCATCCGACATGACCTTCCCGAGGCCGCTGGTGGCGTTGATGGTCTCGGCGAACACCAGGAGCAGCCACGAGATCGCCACCGCCATGCGCAGGCCGACGAGGAAGCCGGGCAGGGCACCAGGGAGCACGACCTTGCGGATGAGCTGGCCCTTGGTGAGCCCGACGACGTCGGCGAGCTCGCGGTAGCCGGGGTGCAGGCTCTTGATGGCCGTCGTGGTGTTGATGTAGATCGGGAACGCCACGCCCAGCACGATCATCGTGACCTTGACCGTCTCGCCGACGCCGAGCCACACGACCAGCAGGGGCTGGAGGGCGATGATCGGCACGAAGCGGAACGCCGAGATGTTGGTGTCGATCAGGTCGTCGCCGAGGCGGGAGAGCCCGACGACCAGCGCCAGGGCCGTGCCGATCGGGACACCGATGCCGAGGCCCCAGGCCACCCGCTGGATCGACGCCCAGAGCGCGGACTGGAGGGTGCCGTCGGTCCACAGGTCGACGGCGACCACCGCGACCGTTCCCGGCTTGGGCAGGGTCTTGGTGCTGATCCAGCCGAGGTTGGTGGCGAGGGCCCACGCCACGAGCACGAGCACCACGCCGAGCAGTCGCTCGACGCCGCGGGGGATGCCGAGCTTGCGGCGCTCCCCGGCCGGCTCCTGGCCGGTCGGGAGGGCGATGAGGTCGGTGGCTTCGGCCGGTCCGGCGCGGCGGGCGCCGTCGGCCCGGATCGCCGCCTCGACCGACACGGCGTGGGCGCCGAGGGCGACGTCGGTGCTCGTCACGAGCCCGCCTCCTGCTGGGCGGCGGCCACGACGTCGTTGAACCGGCCGTCGAACTCCTTGGTCACGTCGACCTCGTTCGGGATCTGGCCGGCGGCGGCGAACAGGTCGGCCACCTTCTGCTGGGGCTCGAGGATGTCGCCGGGGAGCGGGAAGAACTCGGTGGAGCCGTTGCCGCTCTCGACCAGCTCCTTCGCCCGCTCGGGCGTGAGGCCGTACTGCTTCACGAAGACGGCGTCGGCCAGGTCGCCCTTGTGGTCGTTGAGGTAGGCGAAGGCCTTGACGAGCCGGGTCGTGAAGTCGGCCAGCGCCGCGGTCTTGCCGTCGTCCTCGAGGGTCTTCTTCGAGGCGATGAGGAACGAGGCCCGGTCGGTGATGTTGTCGGCGTCGATGGCCAGCGTGGCCTCCGGGTGGTCCTGGAGGTAGAGGCTGATCAGCGGCTCCGTGGAGAGGCCGGCGTCGGCGGATCCGCCGGCGAGGGTGGCGTTGATCTGGGTGATCGGCACGTCGACGGTGGTGATGTCGTCGATCGTCAGGCCGGCCTCGTCGAGCCCGCCGAGGACGGCCGCCTCTGCCGAGGTGCCGCGCTGGTAGGCGACCTTCTTGCCCTTCAGGTCCTTCCAGTCCTGGATGGACCCGTCGGCGCTGAGCAGGCCGCCGAGGCCCCGGTCGGGTGCCCAGCCGGCGACGGCGCTGATGTCTTGGTCCGCGGCCTGGGCGAAGATCAGGGGCGTGCTGGCCACGAAGCCGGCGTCGACCTTGTCCCCCTGGAACGCCTGGAGCATGGGCGGGCCGCCGACGAACGAGGCGTACTCGACGTCGTAGGGCAGGTCCTCGTCCTGGCCGGAGACCGCGAGCACGGTCTTGAGGTAGTCGAGCTGGTCGCCGATCCGCAGCGTCGTTCCCTCCGGGATCGTCTCGGGCACGGTCACCTGGGCGGCCGTGGTGGTCGGCTCGTCCTCGCTCGCGCCGGCTCGGGTCGAGGCTTCGGAGCTGCTGCAGGCGCTCAGCAGGCCGAGGGCGAGGGTGCCGACGAGGACGAGGGCGAGGGCGGGGCGGGAGGTTCGGAGGCGGTGCACGGGGTTTAACTCTCTATTCGCGATGGGATTAGTCGGGTTTTAGCGTCCGCTCCTCCGTTCCACAAGGGGCCCGTCGGTGTCAGCCGTCACACGACGGCCGACACGGACGGTCACACCGGTGCGTGGATGGCGTCGGCGACGCGGTCGCGGAAGGCGATGAACTCGGGGGTGCTGCGCGGGTTCTCGGGCAGCTCGGCCCGGTGGCCGTAGGGCGTGGCCTCGTCGAACACGACGCGGCCGGGCCGCGGGCTCATCACGAGCACGCGTGAGCCGAGGTAGGCGGCCTCGTCGACGCTGTGGGTGATGAAGAGCACGGTCTTGCCGGTCTCGAGCCACAGGCGGCGCAGCTCGTCCTGCAGGCGGAGGCGGGTCAGGGCGTCGAGCGCACCGAACGGCTCGTCCATCAGCAGCAGGGCGGGGTCGGTCGCGAGCACGCGGGCGATCTGGGCCCGCTGCTGCATGCCGCCGGACAGCTCGTAGGTGTGGTGGTCGCCGAACTCGCCGAGCCCGACGAGGTCGAGCAGGCGGTCGGCGGTGGCCCGGCGCTCGGCCTTCGACGCCCCGGCCATCTTCGGGCCGAACTCGACGTTGCCGCGGACGCTCAGCCAGGGGAACAGGGTGGCCTGCTGGAAGACCACGCCCCGCTCGGGGTCGGGCCCGACGACGGGGTGGCCGCCGACGTCGACCGTGCCCTCGGAGGGCGCGAGGAAGCCGGCCAGGATCTGCAGGAGGGTGGTCTTGCCGCACCCGGACGGCCCGGCGAGCGTGACGAACTCGCCGGCCTCGATGGTCGTGTCGACCAGGTCGAGGGCGCGGACGGTCCCGCGCTCGGACGCGAACTCGTGCGCCACCCGTGACAGGGTCACCCGGGCGGGCCCGGGTGACCCTGCGACGGTCATCTTCAGCTCCCGACCGACTCGGCAGGCGCGGCGTCGACCGCGTCCTGGTAGGCGGCCTGGTCGAGGACCTCCTCGATCTCGCCCTGCTCCTTGTTGAACTGGGCGGCGGCGTAGAGGTTCTCGGCCAGCTGGCCCCCGAGGTAGTTCGGGCCGGCCTGCTCGGCGGCCCGCACGAAGATGAGGTCACCGATCTGGCTGGCGGCCTCCTCCGGCGTGATGTCGAGCTCGGCCGAGATGATCTCGGCGGCGGAGTCGGGATCCTCCTGGATCAGCGACACGGCCTGGTCCTGGGCCTTGGCCCACACATCCAGGACCTCGGGGTACTGCTCGGCGAAGGCGTTGGACGCCACGCCGAGGTCGTAGGTGGTCTGGCCCTTCTCGGCGAGGTCGGCCGAGGAGATGAGCACCTTGCCGCCGTCGTCGATGATCTTGGCCAGGTTCGGGTTCCAGACGTAGGCCCCGTCGATGTCGCCCTGCGACCAGGCGGCGTAGATCTCGTCGGGCTCGGAGTCGATGATGTCCACCTTCGAGGGGTCCACGCCGGCGTCGTTGAGCGCGGCCAGGAGGCTGAAGTGCGCCGTCGACGCGAACGGGGTGGCGATGGTCTTGCCCTCGAGGTCCTCGATCCCGCCGATGTCGTCCTTGACGACGAGCGACTCGGCGTCGCCGATGACGTCGTGGATCCAGACGACCCGGTAGTCGATGCCGTTGGAGATGCCGCGGGAGACGGGGCTGGAGCCGGCCAGGCCGAGGTCGATGTCGCCGGCGACGATGGCCTCGTTGACCGAACCGCCCGAGTCGAAGAGCTGCCAGTCGATCTCGGTGTCGGGCAGGGCCTTCTCGAGCAGCTCCTGCTGCTTGACGATGAGGTCGCCGTTCGGGATCGCCTGGTACGCGATGCGGAGCTTCTTCGGCGCCTCGACCGCGCCGCCGTCCTTGGAGCCGGCGGCCGTCGTGGTCGGGTCGTCCTTCGACGAGCCGCTGTCGCTGGAGCCGCAGCCGACCGCCACCAAGGAGAGCGCGGCGGCCAGGACAACAGCGACCAGCGCCGGTCGTCGGAGTCGGTGGTGGTTCATTGGATTCCCTCCCAGGGAACGGTTGGTGACGCCCGTGGGCGTCGGTGGACCGGCCGCAGGTCGCGGCCGGGATCAGGGGCGCTCAGCCGCGTCCTCGCCACGGGAGCAGCCGGCGCTCGGCCGCCTTGATGCCGTAGTCGAAGAGCACGGCGGTGATGCCGATCACGATGATCGAGAGGATGACGATGTCGGACCGGCCGGTCTTCTTCGACGCCCAGGCCAGCCCGCCCAGTCCGGGGAGCCCGGCGGTCGTCTCCGCCGCGACGATCGTCGTCCAGGCGAAGCCGACGGCCAGGCGGAACCCGTTGAAGAAGTCGGGCAGGACCGAGGGCAGGACCAGGAAGCGGATGGTCTGGAGCCGTGAGGCGCCGAGCGCCTGCGCGGCCAGGAGCCGGTCGCGGGGGATGCTGCGGGCGCCCGAGACGATCGACAGGGTGATGGGGGCGACGCCGGCGAGGAAGAGCAGCCAGATCTTCGAGGTGTCGCCGATGCCGAACCAGATGATGAGCAGGCTGAAGTAGGCGAGGGGCGGGAGGCTGCGCAGGAAGTCGATCCACGGCTCGAACACGACCCGGAACCAGTTGACGGTCGTCAGGAGCAGGCCGAGGGGGACGCCGACCACGACCGCCCAGAGCAGGCCCCAGAGGATCCGCTGGACGGTGGCCCACCAGTGCTCCCAGAGCAGCGATCCCTGGAGGCCCCGCTTCTCGATCACGAACCCGGCGGAGGTCGTGGTGGTGTGCGTCTGGAGCGACTCGACGAAGCGGTCCCACACCGCGCCCGGGCGGGGGATGAACAGCGGATCCCACACGCCGGCCTGGGTCAGGCCCCACCAGAGCGCGAAGAAGGCGAGGACCGACAGCACCCGGAGGGTGGTGCGCCGCGCTCGGCTCGTGCGGTCGGTCTCGCCGCCGGAGACCTCGAGGGCGCGGGACCGCCGGGCCGCGGGGCGCGGATCGGTGGCGCTGGGGGCACCGCCGATCGGGGCGGGGGCGGGGCGGTCGGCGAGGGGCTCGGGTGTGGTCATGGGAGGAAATCTCTAATTACGACAGGAATGGTCGACAATAGGAGGGCAGCCCAGATCAGGGCAAATGTGTGCAAATCCGAGCGAACTACTAGGATTTAGCCACCTCGATCTCGGAGCTGTCCATGCCGCTGTCCCTCCACTGGTTCCTGCCCACCGCCGGCGACAGCCGCGACGTCGTCGGCTTCGGCCCCACCGTGTCGCGCCGCGAGCCCGACCTGGACTACCTCGCCCAGGTCGCCAAGACCGCCGAGCGGGTCGGCTTCGACGCCGTGCTCACCCCCACGGGCACGTTCTGCGAGGACGCCTGGCTCACCACCGCAGCGCTGATCCCCGAGACCACGCGGCTCCGGTTCCTCGTGGCGTTCCGGCCCGGCCTCATCTCGCCCACCCTCGCCGCGCAGCAGGCGGCGACGTTCCAGCGGCTGAGCAAGGGCCGGCTCCTGCTGAACGTGGTCACCGGCGGCAGCTCGGTCGAGCAGAAGCGCTTCGGCGACCACCTCGACCACGACCGCCGGTACGACCGGTGCGACGAGTTCCTCACGGTCCTGAAGGGCGCCTGGAGCGGCCGGCCCTTCGACTTCGACGGCGAGCACTACCAGGTGGAGAACGCGCTGGTCGCCCAGGCACCGGACCCGCAGCCGGCCGTCTTCTTCGGCGGTTCGTCGGAGGCCGGGACCCGGGTCGCCGCCCGCCACGCCGACGTCTGGCTCATGTGGGGTGAACCGCCCGAGTCGGCTGCGGCCGAGCTCGCCCGGGTCCGGGCGCTCGCCGAGGCGGAGGGCCGCGACGTGAAGTTCGGCATCCGCCTGCACACCATCACCCGCGACACCTCGAAGGCGGCGTGGACCGAGGCCGAGCGCCTGCTCGAGAACATGCCCGACGACGTGATCGCCCGGGCCCAGGAGCTGGTGGCGGGCCAGAGCGACTCGATCGGCCAGGCCCGGATGACCGCGCTGCACGGCGGCGACCGCAACAAGCTCCTCATCGCCCCGAACCTCTGGGCCGGCTTCGGCCTCGTGCGCGGCGGCGCGGGCACGGCCCTGGTGGGCAGCCACGAGGAGGTGGCCGAGCGCCTCGCCGAGTACCACGAGATCGGCTTCGACCACGTCATCCTCTCCGGCCAGCCCCACCTCGAGGAGGCGTACTGGTTCGGCGAGGGCGTCATCCCGAAGCTCCAGGCCGCCGGCGTCGCCGCGGACCCGGGCATCGCCGTGCCCACGGCCGACCCCGTCGCGGCGGGCGAGCCGGCGCTGACGGCGGCCCGCTGATGGCCGGCCCGCTCGTCGTCAACGGCAGCCCGTCGCACCCGTCCCGCAGCCGGACCCTCGCGGTCCACGTGCTCGAGCTGCTGGGTGGCGGCGACGTCCTCGACCTCGCCGACCTCGACCCGGCGGCGCTCCTCGCACTCCGGTCCGCGCCCGACGTCGACGCGGCCGCCGCCCAGGTGGAAGCAGCTCCGATCCTGGTCGTGGCGACGCCGGTGTACCGGGCCACGTACACCGCGCTCACCAAGGCGATCTTCGACCTGCAGCCCCAGGCCGCCCTGGCGGGCACGGTCGTCATCCCCATCGCCACCGGGTACACCCCGGAGCACCGCCTGGCCATCGACCACGGCCTCCGCCCGCTCGTCGCCTCGCTCGACGGCTGGACGACGCCCACCGGCATCTACGCCACCCGTGTCGACCTCGGCGACGACGGGGCGATCGCCGACCGGGTCCGCGAGGCGGCAGCCGCCGCGGTGTCGGAGGCGCAGGTCCTCGCAGGTGCGCTCGGAGGCTGACGTGGCCGACGGCGAGCTCCCCGCCTGTCTGCCGGACCGGCCGATGCTCCGGTTCGTGCGCGCCCCGTCGGTCGTCGACCACGCCCTCCACGCCCTGGTGGCGCTGGCCGCCGCGCCGGTCGGCGAGAGCCTCAAGATCCGCGAGGTCTGCGCCCCGCAGGGCCTGTCCCGGAAGTTCGTGGCGGCGGCGCTGAACGACCTGCGCCGGGCCGAGGTGGTGGGCAGCCGCCGCGGATCGCACGGGGGCTACTGGCTGGCGCGCCCCGCCGACCAGATCACGGTGGCCGACGTGTTCGAGGCGGTCGACGTGCGGACGCCCACCGAGGCCCCGGGCTTCGACGGCACCGTCGACGTCTGGACGCGCGCCGAGCGCGACGTCCGCGCCGCGTTCAGCGCCGTCACCATCGCCGACCTGCTGGCCCGCTAGGAGCCCGCCGCCGAAGCAGCCGTCAGGCCTCGATGGAGATGGCGTACTCGGGGCAGTTGTCGGCGGCCAGCTGGGCGTTCGCCAGCTGCTCGTCGGTGAGGTCGCCGGTCACCAGCACCACGGCGTAGCCCTCGTCGTCGGCGTCGAAGAGGTCGGGGGCCAGGGCGTAGCAGCGGCCGTGGCCCTGGCAGCGGTCGCGGTCGAAGACGATGCGCATCAGGCCTCCACCTCGTTGGTGCGCAGGATCCGCACGGGCAGCTCGCGGGGGCCGCGGACCTGCCCGGTGGACCAGCGGACGGCATCGGGGTCGTCGTCGGCCAGCTCGAAGTCGGGGATGCGCTTCATCCACTCGTCGATCGCCACGGTGAGCTCCATGCGGGCGAGGTTGGACCCGGCGCACCGGTGGATGCCGAGGCCGAAGGCGACGTGGCGGTTGCGCTGCCGGTCGATGATGAACTCGTCGGCCCGTTCGAACACCTCGGGGTCGCGGTTGGCGGACGGGAAGGGGAGCAGCACCCAGTCGCGCTCGGCCACGGGGCAGCCGCCGACCTCGGTGTCGGTGCTGGCGATGCGGGCCATGGTGACGGGGGCGTAGAAGCGGAGGAACTCCTCGACCGCGAAGGGCAGCACAGCCGGGTCCTCGGCGAGCCGCTGGCGGTCGGCCGGGGTCTTGGCCAGGTGCCACAGGCTGGCGCCGATGGCCGACCAGGTGGTGTCGATGCCGGCGATGATCAGCAGCCCGATGGTGCCGAAGATCTGGGCGTCGGGGAGCGGCTCGCCGTCGACCTCGATCGACATGAGGTAGCCGATGAGGTCGTCCTTCGGGGGCTCCTGGCGACGGCGCTTCAGCGTCTGCTCGATGTAGTAGACGAGCGTGTCCTCGGGGGCCACCGTGCCGCTGTAGGTCCCGGGCTTCTCGATGATGCGGTGGATGAACAGGCGGAAGCGGTCGCCATCCTCCTGGGGCACGCCGAGCATGTGGGCGATGACCCGGACCGGGATGTTCTGCGAGTACTGGACGGCGGCGTCGACCACCGGCGTGCCCGAGGCGAGCAGCTCGTCGAGCAGCTCGCGGCAGGTGGCACGGGTGGCCTCCTCGAGCTTGTCGATGGCCCGGGGGGCGAACGCCGGGAGCAGGATCCGGCGCGAGTCCTTGTGGAACGGCGGGTCGGCGGTGATGGGCGGCGCGTAGCCCATGGGCGCCAGGCCCTCGGGCTTGAAGATGCTGACGATCACGCCCTCCGAGCTGAAGTGCTCGGTGTCGTTGGCGATGGCGCTGATGTCCTCGTGCCGGGTGGGCATCCAGACCCCGCCGTGGGCCTCGCCGTGGGCCACGGGGCAGCGACCGCGCAGGTCGTCCCAGATGTCGGTGGCGGACTGGGCGTAGTCCTCGGACGTGTGGTCGAAGTCGACGGCCCAGTCGCGCGTGGGCTGCTGCAGGTCGGTCATGGTGTTCCCCTGGGGCGGATGGAAGGACGTCTCCCGCCGCTCGATCGGCTCGATAATACGCGTTATCGAGTGGTCGGGTCGGGCGTGTGACCGACGACCACGCGCCGGGTGCTCTACTGGTGGCCCGGACCCCGAGGAGGAACCCGATGAGCGACACGCTGGAGCCCCTGGTCTGGGGCGAGATCGACGGCCAGACGATCACCTTCCCCATGGAGGTGACCGACTTCGACGCCGCCACCTTCGTGTTCTCGGTGCCGGCCGACGCGGCCCAGGCCCTGCTGCCCGGCGCCGACTTCTCGGTGATCCCCGTGGCCGACGGCGTCGCCCAGCTCGTGGTCGCGCTCTGCGACTACCACGAGAACCCGTGGGGCGACTACCTCGAGATCAACCTCGGCTTCCTCGCCCGCCCGGCGTCCGCGGGCGACGAGGTGCTCGGGTCGTTCGTGTACCGCATGCCGGTGGACCAGGCGTTCACCTGCAAGGCCGGCAACGACGTCATGGGCTTCCCGAAGACCGTCGAGGACCTGCGGGTCGAGCGCCGCGACGGCCGCGTCGTCTTCGGCATGGACGTCGACGGCGCCACCGAGCTCGAGATCAGCTTCGCCGAGCCGGCCCAGGACGGCGAGCCCTCCCGGGTCGAGACCGGCAGCTACTCGTACCTCGGCGGCGACGCCTACGAGACCCCGCTCTCCATGGACATGGGCACCGGCCTGATCGACGTGAGCACCGTCGAGATCGTCCTCGGCTCGGGCGTGGTCGCCGACGAGCTCCGCACGCTCGGCCTCCCGAAGGCGCCCGACTTCGGCTCGTGGGGCACCGGTCTCACCGCCACGTTCCAGCTGGGCACGCCGCTCGCCGGCTGAGCCCCGCTGACGGAGCTGACCGGCCGGGCGGCCGGTCAGCCGGCGGTGTCGGCGGCGTGCTGGTCCTCGCGCCGGCCCCGTCGTCGGCGGACCACCAGGATCACGCCGAACGCCACGGCGATGGCCACGGCGGCGGCCAGGGCCGGCAGCAGGACGTCGTCATCGTCGTCCTCGACGGCGACCGGCTCGGGCTCGGGCGCCGCCGCGGTGGTCGTGGTGGGCTCGGCCTCGGTGGTGGTCGTGGCGTCG
>Ga0182736_1000742_pt1 | contig 41938 bp, 30 predicted proteins | sample eDN5th30CKraftBY_FD_128882 | JGI IMG/M metagenome (GOLD analysis project Ga0182736, IMG submission 128882) | Enriched backyard soil microbial communities from Emeryville, California, USA - eDNA 5th pass 30_C Kraft BY (version 2) (version 2) | ecosystem: Environmental > Terrestrial > Soil >... | reverse complement strand
TTGCGGCCCGGCTCGAGCTTGCCCCAGACCGCCTTCCAGCGGCGCGCGTCCTTGACCACCAGCGTGGACGGCGTGCGGTAGGCGCTGGCTTCACCGCTCCCGGCCGCGACCGTGCGGAACGGCACCGGGTGAGCGAGGGCCAGCGCGATCAGGGGGCCGATCCACATTCTTCTGGTGCAGTGTAAGTTGCGGAGCGATGAAGGTACAGCTGGCCTATGGAGTAGGCGGGCTCGAAGTCGAGCTGCCGGACAAGCGAACGACAGTGGTGGAGCCTTCCTATCACGCCGGGGCCTCCGATCAGCGGGCGGTGCTCCACGCGGCCCTGCGCGCGCCGGTCGCCGGCCCGCCGCTGCGCGAGCTCGCCCGGCCCGGGATGAAGGTCGCGATCTCGATGTGCGACGGCACGCGCGCCCAGCCGCGGGACCTGATGATCCCGGCCGTGCTGGACGAGCTCGGCGTGCCCGACGACGACATCGTGATCCTGGTCGCCACCGGCACGCACCGCGGCAACACGGACGCCGAGCTGCGCGCGATGCTCGGCGACGACGTGGTCTCCCGCGTGCGGGTGGTCAACCACGACGCGCGCGACAAGGGCACGCTCGAATACCTGGGCGTGCACGGCAACGGCGTGCCGGTCTGGGTCAACCGCGAGTGGGTGCAGGCCGACCTGCGGATCACGACCGGGTTCGTCGAGCCGCACTTCTTCGCCGGGTTCAGCGGCGGGCCGAAGCTGGTCACGCCCGGGCTCGCCGGGCTGGAGACCGTGCTGGTGCTGCACGACGCCACGCGGATCGGCGACCCGCGGGCGACCTGGGGCGTGCTCGAGGACAACCCCGTCCACGCCGACATCCGGGCGGCGTGCGCGGCCGCGCCGCCCCACTTCTCCTTCGACGTGCTGCTCAACCGCGAGCAGCGGGTGATCTCGGCGTTCGCGGGCTCGCTGGCCGAGATGCACGCGGCGGCGTGCTCGGCCGCGCGCGCGTTCGCGATGCAGGCGGTGCCGGCCGCGTTCGACGTCGTCGTGACCAGCAACTCCGGCTATCCGCTCGACCAGAACCTCTACCAGGCGGTCAAGGGCATGTCGGCGGCGGCCAAGATCGTGCGGCCGGGCGGGTTGATCGTGTGCGCCGCCGAGTGCCGCGACGGGTTCCCCGGGCACGGCGAGTACCGGTCGCTGCTGGAGGCGTCGCGGTCGCCGCGCGCGTTCCTGGACGAGATCGCCGCGTCCGACCACGTCACGCCCGACCAGTGGCAGGTGCAGATCCAGGCGAACATCCAGGACCACGCGCGGGTCGTGATGCACACGTCCTACCTGAGCGACGCGGAGCTGCGCTCGGCGCACCTGGCGCAGACGCGGGACATCGCGGCGATCGTCGCGGCCGAGGGCGCGGACGCGTCGGTGTGCGTGCTGCCCGAGGGGCCGCAGACGATCGCGTACGTGGCCGCGGCCTAGGCACGGGTGAGCATCCGCTCCTCCATCGCCAGCGTGCGACGCGCGATGTCGACCACCCAGCGCCCGACCGCCGGCTCCGGGAGGATCGAGTCGGCGCGGTAGAGCACGCGCTCGGGAGCGCTGCAGCGGGCCACCGCCCGCCCGATGATGCGCTCCTGGAACATCGGGTCGTACGCGACCAGCAGCGCGACGACCAGGACCCGGTCGGTCCGGCCCAGCAGGTCCTCGATCCGGTCCATGATCGGCTTGCGCCGGTAGCTGACGATGTGCCCGCACCACGCGTGCGCGGACGCGGCGATGCCCAGCTCGGCCTCCGCGAACGCGCGCGTCTCGGCGAAGAACCGGTTCCAGTCGTCGTCGAACTCCGCGCTGCCGTAGCCGACCAGCACCAGGCCGGTCTCCAGCCGGCGCGCCGGATCGCCCACCTCGCGGCCGACCAGCGCGCGGATCCGCCCGGCCAGGTTGGTCCGGACCAGCCCCGAGAAGTCCAGCAGCGGCGCGAAACGCAGCTCCGCGCGGGCGGCGTAGATCTCGATCCGGTCCTCGCGCAGGCTCGCGATCCGCTCCGGATCGGACGCCAGGCCGCAGATCGTCGGGATGTCGTCGAACGTGTGGTCGCTGATCGTCAGCAGCAGCGGCACCACGATCACCCGCTCGATGCCGTCCGCGTCGAACGCGCGCAGCTGGCTGGCGATCGACGGCTCGGTGTACTCCATGAACGCGGTCCGGACCTGAGCGACGCCGGGCAGCGCGAGCAGCTCGCCGGCGACCTCGGCGTGCACGGCCAGCAGCATGCGCCGCCAGGTGGCCGACTTCGACCCGTGGTTGACGAGCAGGACGCCGGTGCGCGCCGCCGGGTCCGGCGCGGTGGCGAACGAGACGGCGAGGGCCGCCTCGTCCACCGCCGCTGCGGCGGCGGGCTCATTGGCGTGCTGGCAACCTGCGGACGACGAACTCATGGCGGACCTCGCGACGTGCCGAGAACTGGAAGTTAGGTAACCCTAACCCGCCGGCGTCGCGTTTCGTCAAACGCGTTCAGCCGAGTTGGTCGATCCTCGGGAGCGCGCCCGAGAGCGGGTCGTCGTCCACGGGGACGAAGACGAAGCCGTCGAAGCGCGCGAAGTACATGTCCTGCGGCGAGACGCCCTCGTGGTAGTCGGCGCTGTAGCCGCGCTGATCGCCGTTGGCGCCGACGATCCGGGCGCCGTCGTTGAGGGTCTGCAGCAGCGGCGCGCCGAGCGTGCCGGCCTCGGCGATCGCCTCGGCGGTCAGGTTCACGGCGTCGTACGGGTACATGGCCCAGTCCGGCGGTTGGATGACGTCCCGGCCGTCCTGCTTGACGCCGACCTTGGCCTTGCCGAGCGCCCGCTCGAAGCGGGCGCGGTACGCGTTGAACGGCTTGGGGCCGACCTCGGCGGTGATGCGCCCGGAGACGAAGCGCAGGGCCTTCAGGTCGTCGGGGTGGGCGACGAGCCGCTGGCGGACCAGCGGGTCCTCACCGGTCTGGCCGGACAGCACCGGGACGTTCCAGCCGGCCGTGTGGACGGCTTCGAGCGTGGCCGCGACGTCGGTGGCGCTCGCCCACACGACCACGCGGTCGGCGCCGGCGCGCCGGGCCGCGAGGAGCTGGGGCGCGAGGTCCTCGGCGCGGCGCGGGATCGTCTGGTCGGAGACGACCTGGACCTCGTCGGTGGACAACGCGCTGGTCAGCGCGGCCCGCCCCTGCGTGCCGTACTCGCTGTCGTCGGTGAGCAGCGCGACCTTCGGCCGCGCGTTGGCGATGTAGTCGGCCAGGCGGCGCGTCATGATCGCGTCGGCCGGGGCGAGCCGGAAGACGCTCGGGTGCCGGGCGGGGTCGACCAGCGCGGGGCCGCCGTCGAACAGGATGAACGCCGGCAGCTTGGCCGCGTCGGTGACGTCGCCGACGGCGCGCGCGCCGGTCCCGTCGGTCAGCAGCACGGCCGCGTGCCGGCTCACCGCCTCGCGCGCGTTGGCCAGCGCCGTGGCCGGCGAGGACGCGTTGTCGAGCACGACGAGCTTGGCCTTCCGCTTGCCGGTCTTCAGGCTGAAGCCGCCCTGGGCGTTGATCTCGTCCACCGCGAGCTGCGCGCCCTGCTTGATCGACGCCGCGATCCACGGCTCGGTGGAGACGGGCGCGCTGACCACGACCGGCACGGTGTCGCCGCCGCCGCAACCGGCGAGCAGGGCGCAGATGAGAACGGCCGGTCCGAGTGCCTTCACGACCCGTCATGATGGCGGGAGGACCTGGGTCTCGGAGGGGTTTCTGGATGACAGCTCGACCGGCCGCGCTGGCCGCCATGGTGCTCGCTGCGCTGATGCTGCCGCTCGCCGCCGGCTGCGGCGGCGACGACGGCGCCGGCGACCCGCAGGCGACGCCCGCCGCCGTCGCGCCGGAGGCGTCCCAGGACTGCGCCTCGGTGGGCGACCTCACCGGCGCCCCCACGCTGTCCCCGCCCGCCGACCTGCCGATCCTCGACGGCGCGCACGTCTACGAGTCGCAGGGCCCGTTCGGCAAGACGACGCAGTACTTCGCGGCGATCGCCGGCGACGCGCAGCGGCTGCCCGCCACGCGCGACGCGGTCGTCGACCAGCTCACCGGCGCCGGCTACCAGAAGCTCGCGACCGACCAGGAGGCCGGCACCGAGGCCGAAGCGCACCTCTCGGGGCCGCACACCGTCGACGTCCAGGTGATCAACCTCTGCTCGGGGAAGCTGCGCGTCCGGTACACGGTCGGCTGAGGTGAGCGGGCCGGTCGCAGTCCAGGCGCTCGTGACCGGCTTGGCCGCGGGCGCCGCCTACGGACTGATCGCGCTCGGCTTCACGCTCGTGCACCGGCTCACCCGGGTGCTCGCGTTCGCGCACGGGGACATCGTGACCGGCGCCGTGTTCGTCGCCGTGCTGGCGGTGCTGGGGACGATGCCGGTGGCGGCGCCGTTCGGGCTCGGTGCGGGGCTGGCGTTCGCCGCCGTCGCCGTCGCGGCCGGTGCGCTGCTGTCGGTCGCGGTCTACGCGTTCGCGCTGCGGCCGTTCCTGCCGCGGGTCAGCGACGTCCCCGGCTTCCTGATCCGGCCGTCCGGCGACGTGCTCGGCTGGGTCGCGGGCGGCCTCGCGGCCGGGCTGGCGGTGCGCGAGCTGCTCGGGCTGCCGTTCGCGCAGCAGGCGTACGCGCTGCCGGACCCGCTGGGAGCGCCGGGGACGATCGCCCTCGGCGGCGGGATCACCGTGCCGGTCCGGGCGCTCGAGGTGCTGGCCGTCGGGCTCGCCGTCGGCGTCACGGTCGAGCGGATCCTGGAGGTGACCGGCGCGGGCGCGGTGATGCGCGCGGTCTCCGACGACGCCGGCGCCGCCGCGCTGCTCGGGATCCCGACGGAGCGCATCGTGCTGGTCGCGTTCCTGCTCGCGGGCGCGCTGGCCGGCTGCGCCGGGCTGCTGATCGCCCCCGGGGCGCCGATCGGCCCGCAGGACGGCGTCCTGCTCGGCCTGAAGGGGATGACCGCCGCGCTGCTGCTGCGGCTCGGCTCGCTGCGCCACGCGCTGCTCGGCGGCCTGCTGGTCGGCGTGCTCGAGGCCTTCATCCTCGCGTCACCCGCGCTCGGCCCGACGTGGGCCGACGTCGTCGTGCTCGCCCTGCTCGCCCTCGTCGCCGCGCTGCGCCCGCGCGGCCTGCTCGCCACGTGACCGAGGCCGCCCGCGACCTCTACCTGCTGGTCGCCGTGCTCGGGCTGCTGCCCGCGGTCTCGCTGGCGGGCATGCCCGTGCTCGCGGGGAGCGCGTTCGTGGCGGTGGGCGGGGTCGGCGCGCTGCAGCTCGAACGGGCGGGGCTGCCGATCGGCGGTGCGGTGACGCTGGCCGTCGTGCTCGGCGCGCTGGCGGGCGCGGCCACCGGCGCGCTCGTGGGCCGCGCCGAGCCCCCGTTCGTCGCGCTGTCGACGTGGGCACTGGCCTGGCTCGCGTACAGCGCGCTGCTCGGCTTCCCCGCGCTCTCCGGCGGCGCCCAGGGATTGACGCGACCGGTCGTCGACCACGTGGAGACGCCGTTCGGCGTCTCCGTCACCCTGACCGCGCGCGTGCACCTGATCGCCGCGGCGGTGCTGTGCGCGGCCGTCTCCGTGCTGGTCGCGCGCGTCCGGCGCGGCCCGGCCGGCCAGGACGCGCTCGCGCTGCGCGACGACCCGGAGCTCGCCGCCGCGCTCCGCGTGCCGGTGCTGCGGCGCCGCGCCGGGCTGCTCGCGCTCGCGGGCGCCACCGGCGCCGCGGCGGGCGCCGGCATCGCGGTCGCGCTCGGCGTCGCCGCGCCCGCCGACGTCTCCCCCCTGCTCGCCCTGCAGCTGCTCGCCGCGGCGATCGCCGGCGGCCGCAACGTCGCGCTGGCGGTCGTGGTCATCGTCGCCGTCCCGCGCGCCGCCGCGCAGCTCGAGGACCCCGCCGCGGGTGCCGTCCTGACCGCGGCGCTGCTGCTCGCCGCCGTCGCGCTGCGCCACTTCGTGCCCGAGCGCCGCGCGCGGGCGCTTCCGGCGGTCGCGCCCGCTCCCGCGCCGCCGGTCGCCCCGCGCGGGCTCGTCGCCCATGGGTTGCACGTGTCGCTCGGCGGCCGCGAGATCCTGCGCGGCTTCGACATCGAGCTCGTGCCCGGCGAGATCCACGCGCTGATCGGCCCGAACGGCAGCGGCAAGACGACGGCGCTGCGCGTGCTCGCGGGCGAGCTGGACGCCCGCGGCCGGCTCGAGGGCGGCCCGGTCGCGCGCACGTTCCAGCGCGTCGCCGACCTGCCCTCGCTCGCGCCCCGCGCCCAGGTCGAGCTGGCGCTGCGGGCGAGCGATCGCGTGCCGCTGCAGGCCGTGCTGGACGCCGTCGGCCTGGCGCCGGAGACCGACCACGCCGCGCGCGCCCAGCACGTGCTCGACCTGACCGACGATCTGCTGCCCGTCGCGCGCGTCGTCGCCACCGGCGCGCCGGTGCTGGCGTTCGACGAGCCGGGCGTGATCCTGCCCGCCACCGTGCTCGCGCCCGTGCTGCGCGAGCTCGCCGACGAGGGCCGCGCGATCCTCGTCGTCGAGCACGACCTGCGACTCGTGGCCGCGATCGCCGACACCGTCACGGTGATCGACGACGGTCGCGTGATCGCGACCGGGCCGCCGGCGGCCGTGATCGCCGACCCGAACGTGCAGGAGGTGTACCTCGGCGCATGATCCGCCCGGACGAGATCGTCGCGCTGGTCGGCCACGACGGCGGCCCGGCGCGCATGGCGCGGGAGCTGGCCGCGGGCCACGCCGGCCGGGTCGGCTACGTGCCCGCCGGCCGGCGCGTGTTCGCCAGTCTCACCGTCGACGAGAACCTGAGGGTCGGCGCCTACCGCCGGCCGAAGGACGGGCGGCTCGAGCGCGTCTACGCCCGCTTCCCCCGCCTGCGCGAGCGCGCCGCCCAACCCGCCGGGACGCTCTCCGGCGGCGAGCAGCAGCTGCTGGTGATCGCCCGGGCGCTGATCGGGGAGCCCGACCTGCTGATCCTCGACGACCCGTCCGCGGGCCTCGCGCCGCCCGCGGTGCAGGCGGTCGCCGACGCGCTGCGCGGCCTGACCGTGGTGATCGCCGACGAGAAGCTCACGCTCGCCCGAGCGGCCGCCGACCGCATCGTGCTGATCGAGCACGACGCGGTCGTCCTGGACCTGCCGAAGGCCCAGGCGCTCGAGGATGAGCGCCTGGGCCCCGGTTACCTCACGGGTTCGTCGTCGACAGCGTGAACGTCAGCGTCTTCGAGTAGCTGCCGGTGCGCAGCGGATCGTTGGCGCCGATGTGCTGACCGAAGTCGATCCGGGCCGGGTCGTTGGAGACCGGACCGCCGTAGGTCAGCAGCGTCAGCGGGTTCCCACTGACCGCGGCCGGCGCGCCCCCCGTGCCCGCCGGCGAGGAGGCCGAGGCCTGCAGCGCCGAAGGCAGCGAGAACGTGCCGTTGGAGAGATGGCCCGGCGCGTCCGTGGACGGATCGGTCACCGACAGCGTCGCGTCGCCCGCCGTGGAGATCACGTTGGCCGTCGTCGACGCCGTGTAGTCCTGCTCCAGGCCGGGCGTGAAGGCGCCGAAGGAGGCGGGCGCGCCGAGCGTCAGCGCCAGCGTCGCCGGCACCGTGCCGCTCGCGCCGCCGCTCCCGCCGGTGCCGCCGCCGTCGACCGCGTCCGTGGACAGGTCGAGCTTCCAGATCGAGCGCCCGAAGGTCGCCGCGAACAGGCTCTTGCCGTCGGCCGAGAGCTTGACGTCGAGCACCGGGACGTTCGGCAGGCCGACGCTGATCTTGTACCAGGCGCTGTCGCCGTCCTTGTGGACGAAGACGCCGACGTCCGTGGCCGCGAACAGCACGTCGTTCTGCGCGCTGTACTCGAGCATCTCGACCGGTCCGTTGGGCAGGTTCTGCGAGACGTTGTGCCACGTCGCGCCGCCGTCGAGCGTCTCCCAGACGTTCGCGGCGTCGTCACCCTCGCGGTAGCCCGAGAACGCGACGTACGCGTGGTCGGCGTTGTCCGCGTCGGCGATGATCGCGTTGACCCAGCGGGTCGGCAGGCCCTGCATCTGCGTCCAGTGGCCGCCGGCGTCGCTGGTCTTCCACACCTTGCCGGTGTCGGTGCCGGCGTAGATCACCTGCGCGTACGGGACCGGCGTCGCCGACTTGGCGGGCGCGATCGCCGTGGTCGCGCCGTACAGGTTGCCGTAGAGCCCGGTATCGAGCTCGTCGGCGGGCACGTGGCCCGGCAGCGACGGATCGGGGTCGGTGTAGTCGCTCTGCGGCAGCGGCGCCGGCGAGATCGGCGTCATCGTCGGGCCGCGGTCCAGCGAGCGCCCGATCATCGCGCCGCCCATGTAGAGCGCGTTCGGCGGCTGGGTGCCGTCGGCGTTCTTGGGCGGGACGTTCGGGTCCATCACGATCGGCGCGTCCGTCGTGTAGCGGTTGGTGCCGCGCGCGCCGACCTGGGCGACGGTGAAGTTCGTCGTCCCGGTGGCGGTGTCGTGCTTGCCCGAGCAGCTGTGCGTGCCGCCGCCGGAGGCCTGCGAGCACGTGTAGTAGTAGGTGTCGTCGGTCGGGTCGATGACGTTCCAGTGACCGTCACCGCCGCCCGACGTGTTCCAGGAGGTCTTCAGCTCCGGGTCGGTCGGGTGCGGTGCCGTCGGCAGCCAGGACTTGACGCTGCCGTTGTCCTGCAGGCCGGTGGTCTGGCGCTGCGAGTCCTGCATCGAGATCGCCAGGTGGTAGCTCTGGTTCCACGGCTGGTTGGAGGCCTTCACCCACGAGCCGTTGACGCCGCTGTTCTCCGAGCGGTACATGCCGCCGTCGTTGCCGAGGAACACGCGGCTCGGCGTCGCCGGGTTGCCGTCGAGGGTCGACGGGTCCCAGTCCATGCCGTGCTGGTCGGCGTGCGGCGCGCTGATCGCGGTCCAGGTCGTGCCGCCGTCGATCGACGTGCGCAGCGACACGTCGGCGTTGAAGAGATGGTTCTGATCGTCCGGGTCGACCCAGATGCGGCCGAACCACCACTGATAGCCGCCGGACGCGGCGTACGAGCGGCCCATCAGGTGGAACGTGTCGCCGCCGTCGTCGGAACGGTAGGAGCCCTTGTCCGGGCCCGTCTGATCGCCGAACACGACGTACATGCGGTTCGGGTTCGACGGCGCGAGCGCGAAGCCGATGCGGCCGAGCGTCGGGTCGGACTTCAGGCCGGACTGTGCCGTGTCGTAGGACGGCAGCGGGTCCACGATGTTCTCCAGCCGCTCCCACGTGTCGCCGCCGTCCTTGGACCGGAACAGGCCGGAGCCGACGCCGCCGAAGGTGCGGCGGCCGTTGTTGCGGACGTGGTCCCACAGCGAGGCGTAGACGATCTGCGGGTTCTGCGGGTTGATCGCGACGTCGACCGCGCCGGTGGTGGCGTTCGGCGGAGCGAGCACGAGCTGCCACGTCTTGCCGCCGTCGGTCGTGCGGTACAGGCCGCGGTCGTGCACGCTGCGGGCGATGTGGCCCGAGGCCGCGACGAAGACGCGGTCGGAGTTCGTCGGGTCGACCGCGATGCGGCCGATCGCCGCGCTGTCGTCCAGGCCCACCTTCGTCCAGTTGGCGCCGTTGTCGGTCGACTTGTAGACGCCGTCGCCGAAGTAGGTCAGGCCGCCGCCGGGCGGGTTGGCCTCGCCGGTGCCGACCCACAGGTCGCCGTTGGGCGCCTGGGCGAACGCCCCCATCGTCTGGACGAGATCGTTCTTCCAGATGAAGCTCCAGTTGCTGCCGCCGTCGGTCGTCTTCCAGATGCCGCCGCCGGAGACGGCCGCGAAGGCGCTGTTGGGCGTGAAGCGGTCGGCGACGACGTCGACGACGCGGCCACCCACGTTGTACGGGCCGAGCTGGTGCCAGGCGATGCCGTTGGCGGCCGGGTCGACCGCGGCGGCCTGCGCCTGCTGGCGCTTGACCATCGCCGTGGTCACCGTGGCGTTCGAGCTCTCCTTGAGGTCCATCAGCTCGTCCGGCGTGGCGCCCTGGGTGGCGACCTCGTGCTCCGGCGCGACGACGTCGTTGGCCGAGGTGGTCGCCGAGCTCGACGTCAGCGTCGAGCCGGTGAGCGAGAACGCCACGATCGCCGCGGGCACCACGACCGCGGCCGCGCCGCCGACGGCGAACCGGACCCTGGAGCGTCTTTTGCCGGACCGCCGGCGCCGCGGAGCGGGCGGCTCCGGCGACAGGTCGCCGACACGATCCAGCAGCGGTGCGATCGGCAGCGGCGGTGGATCGTCGGGCAACGGATTGGCTGCTCGCAGCAGCTCGAACGCGTCGTTACTCACTGGGGGATCTCCACGTAGACGATGGGTGCGCGCTCGGAGCCGTCATCGGGCTTCTGGGCCTCGAGCGCGGCGGACAGGCGACGGCGCGCGCGGTGGAAGCGGACGGCCAGGGTGTTCGGGCGCAGGCCGAGGACCTGCGCGGCCTCGCGCGGCTCGAGCCCTTCCCAGGCCATCAGCAACAGCAGCTCGCGGTCTCGCTCGTCCAAGCTCGCCAGCGCCGCCTGCAGACGGGCCGAGTCCGGCCCCTCCGCGGGTGCGGGCGTGACGACCCTGCTCGGCTCGGCCGCGAGCCGAGCGAGCAGGCGCCCACGGCGGCTCTGGCCGCGAGCGTGATTGGCCAACACGTGTCGCGCGGTCCCGAGCAGCCACGGCAGCGGCTCCTCCGGCATCGCTTCCCGGCGCCGCCAGGCGACCAGGAAGACGTCGGCGACGACGTCGTCGGCGGTTTCGGGATCGCACCGGCGCATCGCGTAGCCCCGCACCGCGCCGGCGTGCCGCGTGTAGAGCGCTTCGAAGTCCAGTTTGGCTCCCACGGGCAGAAATGTCCGGCAGGCTCGATCCGATTACACGGGGCGTCGGGTCATGGTGTGGAGATGGGTCAACGCACCTGGACGTGGATCCACGTGCGCGAGCGGCATTCCTGGAAGATCTCGACGTCGCCCGTCCGCCCGCGGCCGGCGAAGGCCAGCTCGGCGTCCCACGGGTCGACCTCCGAGCGCGTGACCCGATAGCCGGCGCCCTCCAGCGCGCGCACGTAGTCGTCGTGCGTGGCGCGGATGCTGCGCTCGAGGTAGCCGTGGGTGGACCACGTCGCGTCGTTGTCGGTGTACGCGACGCCGGGCAGGACCGGGAAGCCGGCCGGGAGGTCCGGCGTGACCCGGGCGGCGCCGATGTCCGAGCACGGGCGGGTCGAGACGACGGGGACCTCGGCCTCGCCGCGGTGGCGGAACAGGTCACCGAGCCGGTGGTGCTCGACGGCGGCGACGGCGACGGTCGCGACCAGCAGGCTCGCCAGCGTCGCCTGGGCCAGCCGCGGCGAGAGCTCGCGGCTCAGCGCGCGGACGCCCAGCAGGACCGCGGCCGCGGCCGCCGTGGCCGCGCCCAGCCAGAACGGCGCGGACGGCGAGACGTACGTCCAGAGCACGCCCGCGGCGATGCTCGCCACCAGGGCGGCGGCCGCCGTCGCGGCGTAGAAGACGCCGTAGGCCGTCCCGACGTGGCCTTCGGACACGTGGTCGGCGATCCACGCGCGGCCGACGCCCTCGGTGGCGGCCACGTAGACGCCGTAGAACGCGAACAGCGGCCACACCGCCCAGGTGCCGGGCGCCAGGGCGAAGCCGACGTAGACGAGCGTGAACACGACCATGCCGAGCGCGAAGATCGCGGCGCGCGAGAGGCGGTCCGACAGCGCGCCCAGCGGCCAGGAGAGGCCCGCGAAGACGAGGTTGTAGCCCGCGTACGCGAGCACGGTCAGCAGCGTCGCCAGCCCGAGGTCGTGCGCGCGCAGCAGCAGGAACGCGTCGCTCGAGTTGCCGAGCGAGAACACGACCCAGATCAGCATCACGCTCCAGAACGAGCCCGGCAGCGCCCGCGCGCCGGCCAGCTCCGGCGCGTGCTTCTTCTTGGCGCTGACCCCGGAGGGCCGTGCCTCCCGGATGCGTCCGATCAGCACCAGCGTCACCACGCCGGGCACCACGGCCACCCACAGGATCGTCCGCAGCGAGCAGCCGGCGGCCAGCATCACGGCGGCCACCAGCGGCCCGACGATCGCGCCGATCGTGTCCGCCGAGCGGTGATAGCCGAAGGCCGAGCCGACCAGCTCCTTGGGCGTCGAGTCCCGGATCAGCGCGTCGCGCGGCGCCCCGCGCGTGCCCTTGCCGATGCGGTCGGCGATCTTCGCGCCGAGCACGTAGCCCCACGCGGGCGCGGCGGCCACGCCGGCGCGCGCGAACGTCGAGAGGCCGTAGCCGGCCATGATCCACGGGCGCCGCCGCGGCTCGGTCGCCGCGCGGTCCGACAGCCAGCCCGAGATCAGCCGGAAGCCGAGCGCCATCGCCTCCGCGATGCCCTCGATCAACCCGATCAGCGCGATCGGCGCGCCCAGCGTGACCGCGAGGAAGAGCGGGACGACCGGGTACGCGAGCTCGCTCGCCGAGTCGTTGGCCAGCGACACCAGCGCCAGGATGCGGACGTTCTCGGGCAGCGCCCGCCGCGCCGCCGCGATCCGAGCGAGCCCGCGCGGCGGCGTCTCGACCGGCGGCTGGGCGCGGACCGCGGGCCTACTCCCAGTCGATGAGGACATACTCGAGCACGCCGATCAGGACGTAGGCGATGACCGCGACCAGGACGATCGTCAGCGCCGCGGCGAACAGCAGCGGCGCGTCGTACTGGCCGCGCGCGAACTCCATCAGGTAGCCGAGCCCTTCGCTCGCGGCCACGAACTCGGCCACGATCGCGCCGGTGAACGCCAGCGTGGCGCCCATCCGCACCCCGGCGAGGATCGGCCGGGCCGCCAGCGGCAGCTCGATCCGGATCAGCGTCGTCCAGCGCCCGGCGCCCTCGGTCGCGGCCGCGTTGACCAGCGTGCGATCCACCTCGGTGAGCCCGACGGCGATGTTCACCAGCAGCGGGAAGAAGACGATCACGGCGCAGATCAGCACGTGCGAGAACAGCCCGAGCCCGAACCAGACGACGAGCAGCGGCGCCAGCGCGAGCATCGGCATCGCCTGGGTGGCCGCGATGTACGGGGACAGGACGCTCGCGAACACGCGCGACTTGGCCAGCGGGTAGGCGAGCACGGCCGACCCGGCCAGCGCCAGCAAGAAGCCGAGCAGCGCTTCCCGCAGCGTCGCCCACAGGTGGTGCCAGATGATGCCGCGCTGGGCCAGCACCCGCCACTCGTGCGCCACCGCCCACGGCGACGGCAGCGAGTAGTCCGCGACCACGTGGAGCCGGTAGATCAGCGCCCACAGGCCGAGCCCGGCGAGCACGGACACGGTGCTGATGGCGAGTGAACGCCACCCGCCCGTGCCCGCCGGACGACGACGGCGCACGCCGCTGCGCCGCTGTTCGCGGACCGGCTGGGTGAAGCCGGCGACCCGCGTCTCGTCGACGACCAACGGCGTGCTCGCCACTTACATCCTCACGTTCGCCTGGTCGGTGAACGTGTTCGTGAAGACGTTGTGCACCGACGGCGCCCCCTTCTTCGGGATCGAGCCGATCGACTGCAGGAAGTCCAGCGTGACCGGCCACGACTTCGGGTTCGACCAGCCGACCGGATGGCCCGCGGCCGGGCGCTGATAGCTCAGGCGCGCGTTGAGGATCTCCTTCTGGGTCGCGATCTGCTTGTCGGTGATGACCTCCGGCAGGCGCTTGAGCGCGATCTTCAGCGCCGCGTCCGGGTGCTGGAGCGTGTACTTCTCGCCGCGCATCGTGGCCTTCACGAACGCCGTGACCAGCTTGGGGTTGGCCTTGATCAGCTTGCGGCCGGCGATGACGCCGGTCGAGACCAGGTTCTTGTAGGCGGCCACGCGCATCACGTGCACGGGGTGGCCGAGCGCCCGAGCCTGCACCGGCTCGTTGTCGGTGAACGTCATCGCGACGTCGATCTGGTGGTTGATCAGCGCTTCGGTCTCGGCGAAGCCGATCGCGACGACCTTGACGTCGGAGCGCTTGAGGTGCCCCGCCTGCAGCAGGGCGCTGAGGCCGTAGTCGGTCGAGCTGCCCGGCACCGAGATGCCGATCTTCTTGCCCTTCAGGTCGGCCGGCTTGGTGATCTTCGGGCCGCCCTCGGCCAGCCACATGGCGCCGACCGGGTACTGCTCGTACTGTTGCGCGACGAGCTGCACGGCCGCGCCCTTGGAGGCGCCGAGCAGCGCGGTGTCGCCGCTCGCGGAGCCGAACTGGAACTTCTTCCCGTCCGCCACGGCCTGCGGCTGGTTGGGCAGCTTGTCGTAGTTGAGCTTGACGCTCAGCCCGGCCTGCTTGTAGTAGCCCATGTCCTGGGCGACGTAGTAGGGGGCGGAGACCACGTCGGGCCTGAACCCGAGCGCGACGGTCACGTTCGTCGCGGCCGTGGCGGCGCCGGGCGCCAACGCGCCCGCGGTGAGCAAGCCGACCGCCACCGTCGTGAGACGGCGCGCACGTCGTTGCATCGTTCCCTCCTTCATTTGACCCGACCGCCGAACCACGGCGGTTCCCGATGTCAGACCCCGGCTCGCCCTGGAATACTTTCCGGACGGACCCGTCCGGCTGAGCTCTATCAGGAGCCGGATGAGGTGGTCATGAGTCCTTGAGTGGAGTCATCTGAACGACGGCGCGTAGTTGCGGGCGGCGCTCAGGCGCCGGCGGCGAGGCCGTCGAGCTCGACCGTGCCCGCGGTCACGGTCACCGTCACGCGGCCGGGACGCGAACGCGCGAGCGCGCGCACGACGTCGCTGCCGCGGCGGACCGCGACGCGGCGCCGCTTCGCGCCCGCGCGCACCTCGATCGTGCCGTGGCTGCGCGGGCCGGCGACGACGAGCACGCGGCCCGCGCCGAGCCGCGCGCTGACGCGGGCGCCGCGGCTCAGGCGGGTGCGCGTGCCGCGCCACGCGCCGCGGCCGTCGCCGCGCGCGGTCCGGCCGCTGCGGCGCACGCCCGGCGCGCGGTCGTCGAGCGGCACGATCGCGCGGCCGAGCTCGGACCGCACGGCGGTGCCGAGCGCGTCGGCGACGTCGAGCCGGAGCGCGTACTCGCGGCCCGCGGGCAGCGAGAAGTCGGCGGTCCGGCGCGTGACCGCGGCGGCACGGACGCCGAGCGGCGTGGCCGTGACCGCCCAGCGCTCCGCCGGGGCGCCCGCGGTGACGAAGCGCACGCCGAGCCGCCCGCGCGCGGACGTGACGCGCGCCGACGCCAACCGCACGCGCCCGGCCGACGCGGGCGCGGCGGTCGCCGCCGGCGTCACGATCGGCGCGGGCGCCGGCGAGACGGTGGCGATGGGCGGCGCCGTCGCCGTCGGCGCCGCGGTCGGTGACGCGGTCGGGCTCGGCGACGCCGTGGTCGTCGGCGAGGCCGTCGTGGTCGGTGAAGCCGTGGCGGTCGGCGAGGCCGTCGTGGTCGGTGAAGCCGTGGCGGTCGGTGAGGCCGTGGCCGTCGGCGACGCGGTCGCGGTCGGTGACGCCGTCGGCGTCGCGGTGGCGGTCGGCGTGGGGGCGGCCTCGCGCACGGCCGCGTCCGCGGGCAGGGGGCCGCAGCCGTCGTCCCCCGGCGCGGGGACGCAGACGTCGAGCCGGTTGGACCGCACGAACCCGGGCCGCTCGGCCTTCACGCGGTGCCAGCCGGACGCGGCGAACGTCAGCTCGACCTCGCCGAGCGCGTCGGTGACGCGCGCCGCGGGATCGCCGACCCGGACCGTCTGGAACCCGTTGGCCGCGGTCTGGACCGGCGCGACCGTGACGCCCGCGGCGGGCCCGGCGTCCTCTCCCCCGTCGCCCGCGTACCGGCGCACGCGCAGGACGATCGGCCGGCCGAGCGCCACGCTCGCCGAGGCCGCGGGCGCGAAGCCGGGCCGGCCCGGCGGGTTGAGCGGCCCGGGCGGGTCCAGCCGCAGGTACGGGCGGCCGCTGAACGCGTCCCAGGTCCAGAGCGCCTCGCTGCCCGTCGGCGCCTTCACCTGGCAGCCGCCGTACGGCGTCAGCGCGCCGTCGAGCAGCACGCCCCACCACTGCGTGCCGGTCTCGGCGTCCGGCCCGAACCGCGTGATGAAGTAGTCGTCGAACCCGCCGTACCAGGTGCCGTCGAAGTCCGTCCCGGCCAGGGTCATGCCGTCGACCGCGAGCGAGGTCGGCGTCGGGCCCGGCAGCTCGTTGCGGCCCGCGTTGGTGCCGTCGCACACCCGCGTGACGGTGTCCGACGCGCCGCGGAGCGCGTGCCCGTCCGCGCGCAGCGGCCCTTCGAACAGCGTCGCCGCCACCCCCTCGACGCGCACGTACGGCGTCGCGACCTCCGCGAAGGCGGGGGTGGACAACAGCGGAACCGCGGCGAGCGCCGCGAGCAGCGTGCGTATGGACATCGTCGTTTCCTGGGTCGGGGCGACCAGGACCGACGGTGAGCCGGAGCGGCCGCCTTTGCGCGAGGCGTGGCGCTCACGTCGGGTGTTCGGACTCGGGCTCGACCTCCCGGATCTCCTTCCCAAGCTCGAAAGCTCAGTGGACCTGCGATCCGCTCGTCCCCCTCACCGCTGCGCGACAGTCCCGGATTTCCACCGGGTTCCCCAGCACGGGAGCCGGGCGATCCTACCGCTCGGCACGGATATCCTCGCCCGCCGCCGACGGCCTCGCCGTCCCGTCCACCCACCACTCGTCCTGGAAGTCGCCGCCATGACCTCAGCCGCACTCGACCGCCGCCCGCTGGTCCTCGCCGATGCCCTGCCGCTGCGCGACGCGCTGCTCGTCGCCGGCGGCGCGGGGCTGACCGCGCTCGGGGCCCAGATCGCCGTCCACGTCCCACCGTCCCCGGTCCCGGTGACCGGGCAGACGCTCGGCGTCGTGCTCGCCGGCGCGGCGCTCGGCGCCCGCCGCGGCGCGCTGTCGCAGCTGCTCTACATGCTGCTCGGCTTCGTGCTGCCGATCTACGCCGACGGCGCGCACGGGGTCGACGTCCTGTGGGGCGCGACCGGCGGCTACCTGGTCGGCTTCGTGCTCGCCGCCTGGCTCGTCGGGTACGCGGCCGAGCACGGCGCCGACCGCCACCGCCTGACCGCGATCGCCTGCTTCGCCGCGGGCCAGCTGGCGATCTTCGGGATCGGCGTGCCGTGGCTGCACGCGGCGACCGACATGTCCTGGGCCGACGCGATCCACTACGGCTTCACGATCTTCATCGTGGGCGGCGTCGTCAAGGCGCTGTTCGCCGGGCTGCTGACGCCGCTGGCCTGGCGCGCGGTCAAGCGCTGAACGCGAAAGGGCCGCGGCGCGCACCGCGCCGCGGCCCTTCGCGATCCCTACGTCACGGCGTCGTGGTCGACAGCGTGAACGTCAGGGTCTTGCCGTAGTTGCCGGCGCGGAGCGACTCTCCGGCCCCCACGGACTGCTTGAACCCGATCGTGACCTGGCTCGCGCTGACTGCGCCGGGCCAGGTGAGGAGCGTGAGCGGGCTGGCCGCACCCGGCACCGGCGCGAACGCCGTGTCGGGGTTGGCCGCGTTGGTGGCGCGCGCCTGGAGCGCCTGCTCGAGCACGTACGTGCCGTTGATCAGCTTGCCCGGGTTGACCGAGTCCGGATCGCTGACCGACAGCAGGGCGTCACCGGCCGTGCTCGTGACCGTTGCGGGCACCGACGCGCTGTAATCGGCCGCCACACCCGGCGCGATCGCGCCGAACGAGGCGGGGCCACCGACGTCAAGGGCGAGCAGCAGCGGGACGTCGGCGCTGACCGTCCCGTCGACCTGCACGCTCGGGTTCTCGACCTTGTCCACGCCGCAGTCGGCGTCGATCACCTGGCCGGCCGCGGTGTCCATGCCGCCGAGCAGGTGCTTGAGGAAGTTGGCGTCCGTGTAGGACGCCTCCGTGTGGCCGAGCGCCGTGTAGAACATCCGGCCGCCGTCGTAGCGCTTGCACCACGCGATCGGGTGGTCGTCGTCGACGCCGTCGCTGCCGTCCGCCTCGGCGTACGTGGACTCGTCCACCGTCAGCAGCACGTGGATCGGCGTCTGCGTGCGCGGGCTGACGTCAGTCCCGCCCCCGTTGACCACCGGGTTCGTGATGCCCTGGAAGTTGTACCACTCGTCGACGCGCGTCCAGCGCGCCGGCAGGTGGGACGTCGAGACCTTCGTCGCGTCCTCGACGACGACGGTCGCGGTGGGCGTGCCGTTCGGGTGATTGCGGAAGTACGCGCCCGTCAGGCGGCCGTACCAGGGCCAGCCGTACTCGGTGTCCGTCGCCGAGTGGATGCCGGCGTAACCGTTGCCGGCCTGGATGAAGCGCTCGAACGCGGCCTGCTGGTCGTCGTTGAGCACGTCGCCCGTGGTCGAGTTGAACACCACCAGGTCGTAGCGAGACAGGAACGCGTCCGTGAACAGCGAGGCGTCCTCGGTCGCGTCGACCGTGAAGTTGTTCTCCTGACCGAGCTTGCGGATCGCCGCCAGCGCGTTCGGGATCGCCGAGTGGCGGAACGCGGCCGTCTTGGAGAAGACGAGCACGTGGTAGCGCGCGTTCGGGTCCAGGGTCTGGGCGAACGCGTTGACGGTGAGCGTGCGCGTGGCCTGACCGCCGAAGCCGTCGGTCACTCGCAGCACCGGCGAGTAGCCGCCGCCCGTGGTGTAGGTGTACGACGCGGTGGCGCCGCTGGTCTCGAACGTGCCGTCACCGTCGAGGTCCCACGCGTAGGTGACCGCGTGGCCGTCCGGATCGGTCGCCGTGGCGTTGAACTGGACCGCGAGCGGGGCGATGCCGTCGCTCGGGGTGGCCGTGGCGGTCGAGATGGTCGGGTTGCGGTTGGCCTGCACGACCACGCTCAGCGTGGCCGAGCCGGTGCCGCCCTTGCCGTCGGACACGGTCACGCGGACCGTGTACGTCGCCGCGGAGGCGAACGCGTGCGTCGGGTTCTGCTGCGTCGACGTCGTCGAGTCGCCGAAGTCCCACGCGTACGTGAGCGCGTCGCCGTCGGCGTCCGTGCCGGTCGCGCTGAACGCGACCGGGACGCCCACGCGGGTGTTCCCGGTCGGGGTGCGCGACGCGGTCACCGTCGGGTCCTGGTTCGGGCCGGAGACGTTGACCGTCACCTGCGCCGAGCCGGTCCCGCCCTTGCCGTCGGACACCGTCACCTTGGCGGTGTAGATGCCCGCGTCGGCGTAGGTGTGCGCCGGGTTCTGCTGCGTCGACGTCGTCGAGTCGCCGAAGTCCCACGCGTACGTGAGCGCGTCGCCGTCCGCGTCGGCGCCGGTGGCGGTGAACGCGATCTCCGTGCCCGGCGCGACGTTGCCGGCCGGCGTGCGGCCCGCGGTCACGGTCGGGGCGCGGTTGCCCTGCGCCACCACGACGTTGAGGGTCTGGGTGGCGGTGCCGCCCTTGCCGTCGGACACGGTGAGCTTGACGTCGTACGTGCCCGGCGCCGTGTAGCGCTTGGTCGGGTTCTGCTGCGTCGACGTCGAGCTGTCGCCGAAGTCCCACGCGTAGGTGAGCGAGTCACCGTCGGCGTCGGTGGCGCTGGCGGCGAAGCTCACGTCGGTGTTGGTGTCGACGTCGCCGGACGGCGTGCGCGTCGCGGACGTGATCACCGGGTTCTCGTTCGGCGCGTTGACGCAGCCCGGGATCGCCGGGACGTTCGCCCCGGAGACCTCGAACCAGTCGAACACCGGCGTGACGACCGTCTCCGCCGCGTTGGAGAGCGCGAAGATGCCGATCTTGGCGTTCGCCGGCATCGCCGTCGAGGAGCGCCCGACCGTCGTCCAATTCGTCAGGTCCGTCGACTGCGAGCCGACGAGGTTGGTGCCGTCCCAGACCATCCGCAGGTAGAAGTCGTTCGGATAGTCCGCGGCCAGGACGGGGCCGTGGTCGGAGTTCTGGTTGCGGGGAGTCCCGGCGACCTCCTGGACGAACTCGAAGAACTCGGTGTTCGCGTTCGCGGCCGTGTTGGTCGCCGTGCGGTCCAGCTTGACGTAGTTGTCATCGTCGCCGTAGACGATGATGCCGCCCTGCTGGTACTGCACGAGGCCCTTGTGGTTGATCTTGGCCACGATCGTGAAGGCACCCGACGGCGCGGTGCGCAACACCAGGTTCTTGGCGTTGTTGGCCGTCTGGTAGAGATCGCCGGCCTGGGACGGGATCTTCACCGTGCCGTCGCTGACGATCAGGCCGGCGTCGCGCCGGACGACCGACCAGCCCGCGCCGAGCTCGTTGCCGTCGAAGTTGTCGCGGTAGACGCCCGGCGTGCAGGACGTCGGGTAGACGGTCGCCAGCGCCGTCGCGGTCGCGCTGCCGCCCTTGCCGTCGCTGACCGTGACCTTGGCGTTATAGGCGCCCGAGGTCGCGTACTTGTGCGTCGGGTTGGCGGAGGTCGCCGTGGCGCCGTCGCCGAAGTCCCACGCGTAGGTCAGCGTGTCCCCGTCCGCGTCCGACGCGGTCGCGCTGAACGCGAAGTCGGTGTTGACGTTGCCCTCGGCCGGGGTGCTCGCGGCGGTCACGACCGGGTCGCGGTTGGGCTGGGTGACGGTCACCGGCACGGTGAAGGACGCGGTGCCGCCCTTGCCGTCGGCGACCGTGACCTTGGCGTCGTAGCTGCCGGCCAGGTCGTAGCTGTGTGACGGCGTGGCGCCCTCGCCGGTCAGCCCGTCGCCGAAGTCCCAGGTGTAGGTGAGCGTGTCGCCGTCAGGGTCTGACCCGACCGCGGTGAAGGCCACCGGGGTGCCGCGCGGCACGTCGCCGGCCGGCGTCCGCGTCGCGGTGACCGTCGGCGGCTGGTTCGCCGCGTCGGCCACGACGACCGTGCCGACCATGAACGGATGGACCGTGCAGTAGAACCCGTACGTCCCCGGCGTCGGGAACACGCACTCGCCGGTCCACTCGGGCGGCAGGCCCGGACCGGCGATCGGCGGCGCGGCGAAGATCGCGAGCCCCGTCAGCTGGACGCAGTTCGTCGGCTGCGGGCCGACCTCGTTGAACGCGACGTTGTGCGCGTTGGTGCCGCCCGCGTCGTACCGGAAGGTCACCTTCTCGCCGGGGTTGACGGTCACGCTGTTGTCGCGCAGGTCGCTCTGCGACGCGTCCGTGAACAGCGAGCCCAGGTCGATGTCGTCGACCGCTTTGATCGTGCCTGGCGCGGCGGACGCCGTCGCGGGCAGCGCGCACGTGAGCACGAGCGCGGCGAGACCGGCCAGCCTTGGCAGCCTCCTCCTCAGTCCCAACACAGGAACCTCCTCCTCAGTCCCAACACGATTGACCCTCCATCGAAAGCTTTGGCTTGTACGTGGGTGCGACGCCGCGGCGGCCGCCCGGAGGCGGCCGCCGCGGGAGTGCTCTACGGCGTGGTCGTCGAGAGCGTGAACGTGAGCGTCTTGCTGTACTGACCCGCTCGCAGCGCGTCACCGGCGGCGACGTGCTGCTTGAAGGCCAGCGTCACGCTCGGGTCGTTGGCGGCCCGCGCGTACGTCACGAGCGACGTCGGGCTGGCGGAGCCGCCGACGTTCGCGAACGCGGCGCCCGCCGTGCCGACCGTGCTCGAGGCCTTGACCTGGAGCGGTGAGGTCAGCGCGTACGCGCCGTTGGTGAGGCGGCCGGTCGCCGTGTCCGACGGGTCAGCGACGGTCAGCGCCGCGTCGCCGCTGGTGGCCAGCACGTGCGCCGTGGTGAACGCGTCGTAGTCGCGGTCGATCGCCGGCGTAAGGCCGCCGAACGTCGCCGGAGCGCCGAGCGTGAGCGACAGCGCGAGCGGCACCGTGGCGCCGACCTGCTGGGTCTGCTCGACGAACAGGGGCGCCGGCACGTCCGCCGCCACGACGTCCGCCGACGCCTTGTCGCCGTCCGCGTAGTTGACCGTCAGCGTGGCCGTCTTGCTGCCGCCGCTGCGGTACGTGTGCGAGACGGACGCGTCCTGCGTGGTGACCGCCGGCGAGCCGTCGCCGAAGTCCCACGTGTAGGAGACGCCGCCGGACTTGCCGATGTCGAACGTCACGGTGCTGCCGGACGCCGGGACGCTGGCCTTCGGGTCGGGACCCGGCGTGTCCGGGCCGCCGACGTACGAGAACCGCCAGATGCCCATCAGCGAGTTGTTGAACACGTAGTAGCCGCCGCCGTAGGAGCCGACGTACAGCGCGCCGTCCGCCCCGAAGTCCATGAACACCGGGCGCGTGTTGCCGATGATCGACGTCGAGACGATGCCGTACAGCGAGTCCGCGGCGACCGGCTGGCCGCCCTGGAACTGCGTCGCCGGGTCCATCAGCAGCGCGTGGCGGGTCGCGTTCGCCTGGGCGAAGTCGACCATGAACCAGCGCCCGTCCCAGTAGGACGGCCACGCGTCCGTCTTGTTGTCCCCCGCTGGCCTGCGGTAGATGCCACCGTCGATCGGCGCCTGGCTGCCGCCGATGATCCACGGGCACAGCCGGGCGGTGTCCGCCGACGAGTTCGTCGACGAGTACAGGCCGATGCCGTTGGCGTTCTTCTTGTAGCTGTAGCAGCCGCCCTGCGGGCCGTACCAGATGTTGACCGGCTTCGGCGCGGGGATCGTCTCGAGGCCGGTGTTGTACGGCGAGTCGTTGACGATCGGGCCGCGGCAGTCGAAGTAGCCGCCGGTCTGCCCGTCGGCGCCGCCGCCGACGGTGTTCGGGTGACCGAACGGGGCGGGCTCGCCGCCGTTGCGGTTCGGCAGCTTGGCGCGGTAGCTCCAGCGGTTGCCGGCCTGGCAGTACGGCCAGCCCCAGTTGCCCGCGGAGTTCATCATCGTGGCGTTCTCGGTCTTGGCCGGGCCCCACTGCGGGTTCTCGGAGCCCATGTCCGGGCCGATCCAGGCCGTGGTGATCGCGTCGGTCTTCTTGTCGATGTGGATCGTGTAGTTCGACCGCACGCCCATCGCGAAGATCTCCGGCTTGGCCTTGCCGCTGGTCACCGCCTCGCTGTCGGGCGCGAACAGGTTCGGGCCGTTCGGTGCGTCGGTGGTGGGGATCGTGTACGTCTTGCCGATGCCCGGCTCGCTGCCCGGGTCGGCGAGCGGCTTGATGCGGATGATCTTGCCCTCGTAGACGTTGGTGTTGCCGGACGTGCTGCGCGCGTCGCCGTAGGAGATCAGCGGCCCGGTGTCGGCCGGCCGGTCAGCCGGGTCGACGTCGCCGCAGTGCGTCGTCGCGCCGGCGCCCGGGCACGGCAGCGTGAAGTGCGGGTCCGGGTTGACGTAGCCGCCGTTGTTGTTGTTGGACTGGTTGTTGGCGCCGTTGGCGCTGGTGCCGTTCGGCGTGCTGTCGCCGTTGGTGACGTACAGATTGCCCTTGGAGTCGAAGGCCATGCCGGCGCCGTTGTGGCAGCAGCTGTAGACCTGCGACATGTAGCTGAAGATCACTTTCTCCGAGCCGGCCACGAGCGACTTCGTCGCGTCGTCGTACGTGAAGCGCGAGATGCGCTTCTCGCCCTTGTAGGAGCGGCGGTCAAAGCCCGGGCCGAGCCGCGGCTCGGCGTCCTTGCCCTGCTCGCCACCCCAGTACGGGTAGTACTGGACGTAGATGTACGGGCGGCCCTTGGTGAAGTCGGGGTCGAGGACCATGCCGACCAGGCCGGACTCTGTGGTGGACGTCTGCCCGTACTCGGGCGTGCTGCCGTGCGCGCCGAAGACCGAGAGGTTGGCGACCATGCTGATCTTCGCCGGGTTCTGGTCGTTGGAGCCGGGGACGCGCGGGTCCCAGACGTGGATCGTGCCGCAGCCGAGGCCGGTGTTGGCCTGGTCCCAGTCGCGGATCTGGACGTACGTGCTCGAGCAGATCGCGCGGCCGCCGTAGAAGACGCGGCCGTCGTCGGCCAGCGCGGACTTCGTCATCTCGCCGAAGTACTGGTTCGAGCCGGCGGGGTTCTGCGGCGTCAGCCGCGTCGAGACGTAGTTCGAGTTGATCGTGGCCTTGCAGCCGCCGCGGACCATGCCGGCCGCCCACTGGATCGCGCCCAGCAGGTGCTTGCGGATGTCGGCGTTGGCGAGGCTGTCGGACGTGCTGCCGAGCTCGGTGTAGAACGAGCGGCCCTGCTGGAGGTCGCGGCACCAGGAGGCGGGGCGCTCGAGCTGCGGCTGCATCGTCGCGGTCGTGCCGGTGAAGCGCGAGACCGCGTCGTTGGGCACCGACGAGCCATCCAGCACCGAGCTGTTGCCGCGAACGCGCGCGACCGTATGGACGGTGCCGGTCGGGTTGGTGGCCCACGTGTACCAGGTCTCGGTCTGGTTCTTGGCCAGCAGCGGGAGCTGGCGGGTCGCCGGGTGCACGCGGTCGAGGAACTCGACGTCGGCGGCGCTGGAGGCGCCGCTGCCGGTGATGCGCGCGCCGGTCAGGCCGGTCAGCGTGTTGAAGAACGCGGCGCCGCCCTGCTCGAGCAGCGCGGTCTCGCCGATGCCGACCCAGCCGCCGCCGCCGTTGACGTAGTCCTGCAGCGCGGTCTCGCCGGCCGCGTCGAGCGCGTCGCCGGCCGAGTTGACGAACACCACGGCGCGGTAGTTGGCGAGATTGTCGGCGCTGATCTTCGCCTTGTCGGCGGTCGAGTCGACCGTGAAGTCGTTGGCTGCCCCGAGCGCGGTGATCGCCGTCACCGCGTCGGCGCTGCTGGCGTTCGGCGTGCCGCCGGTGCCGGTGAACACGAGCACCTTCCCGGCGTTGGCGAGCGCCGGGCCGGCGCCCAAGGCGAGTACCGCCGCGAGTGCGACGAACAACGCGGACACGGGCCTGAGCGCGCGTCGTGCTCGTGCGCGCCTCCCCGCGTCCGCGGACCGACCATTCGACGGCCGAGCCGTCAAAGCAAGGTGCATCCGTTCCCTCCTCCGAAGTGCTGGCGACCGGCTGGCCGAGCGCGACCCAAGACCCTCTCGTCACAACAGGTCGGCCCGGACCCGCGCTGACGCTAACGCAGTTCGGCGGCTCCGTCAACGAATTCCTTTCATTTCATTGCAAGGGATTACGAAGAATCTTTCACCCCCAATGACAAGTTCGTCGATCGACCCCATGTATGTGCACGGCGTGAGGCGCAATCTGCGAAATCGCCAGTGACAACCGGGCCTTGTCATCCGATGAATCGTCGACAAATCCGTTCAAGGAATGACATGCGTTTTCACGCCAGCGGCAGCGCGACGGACACGATCGTCCCCCGCCCGGGCAGGCTGACCACCGTCAGCGACCCGCCCGCCGCCTCGGCGCGGTCGCGCAACCCGGCGATCCCGGTGCCGCGGTCCGGGTCCGCGCCGCCCCGGCCGTCGTCGGAGATCGCGCAGCGCAGCATCCGCCCGTCGCGCCGCACGGTCACCTCGGCGCGCGCGGCGCCCGCGTGGCGGGCGACGTTGGTCAGCGCCTCGGAGACGATGTAGTAGAGCGTCGCCTCCAGCGCCGGCGGCAGCCGCCCCTCCGGCAGCTCCAGGCCGACCTCGACCGGCAGCCGGCCGGCCAGGACCTCGAGCGTGCGAGCGAGGCCGTGCTCGGCCAGGATCGCCGGGTGCAGGCCGCGGGCGATCTCGCGCAGCTCCTCCAGCCCGGTGCCGAGCTCCTCCAGCGCTTCGTCGAGCAGCCGCCCCACGAGGTCCGGCTGCGTGGACAGCTGGGAGCGCGCGACGCGCAGCTTGACCGCCACCGACACGAGGTGCTGCTGCGCGCCGTCGTGCAGGTTGCGCTCCAGCCGCCGGCGCTCCTCGTCGGACGCCTCGACCAGCCGCGCGCGCGAGGAGATCAGGTCCGCGCGCGCCTGCGCGCTCGCGACCGCCAGCGAGACCAGCTCGCAGAACGCCGCCAGCCGGCTCTCGCTGTCGGCCGGCAGCGGGTCCTCGCCGGCGATCGTGACCGTGCCCCACAACCGGCCGCCGACCACGATCGGCGCCGCCGCCGACGAGCGGTAGCCGACCCGGAAGACCACGTCGGCGATCGCGCCCTCGCGGCGCGAGCCCCAGTCGTCGACGCGCGCGGCCGCACCGGTGCGCAGGACGCGGCCGACCGCCGAGTCCTCTTCGGTCGGCAGCCGGTCGCCGACGCGCAGCACGTCGACGCCGTCGGTGTTGTGGCGCCCGACGATCCGCACGCTCCCGTCGTCCTCGTAGCGCATCACCGCGGACGCGTTGACGCCGAGCACGCGCGCGCACTCCTCCGAGACGGCCGAGAACACGCGCTCGGGGCTGACCTCGGCGGCGACCAGGGTCGCGACGCGGCGCAGTGCGCGCTGCTCGGACGCCAGCCGCGAGACCTCGACCAGCTTGGCCGCCGGGTCGCCGCGCAGCGCCTGGTCGGTGTGCTCGCGGTGCGGCTCGCGGTCGGTCAGGTCGATGCCGGTGGTCACCAGCGCCGCCAACGCGCCGTCGTCGCCGGCCATCGGCCGGTTCGACCACGCGATCAGGCGCCGCCCACCCTCTTTCGTGCGCCAGTGGCCGACCTGCGGGCTCGGCGCGCCGGTGCGGAAGACGTAGGAGATGAAGTCCTGGAACGCCTCGCGCTCCTCCGACGGGATCACGAAGTCGCGCGCGTCGCGGCCCAGGACCTCCTCGCGCCGGTAGCCGGTCGCGCGCTCGCACGCGTCGTTGAAGAGCAGGATCCGGGCCTGGGCGTCGAGCACGCAGACCAGCGACTGCGTCGTCTCCGTCAGGATCGCCGCGAAGGACTCGCCGAGCACGAAGTCCTGGTCCACGCCCGGAGGCTACTCAACTGACGAGGGGCCGGAGAAACGCGAGCGACCGCTCCGCCTCCTCGATCGTGCCGCACTCCACGCTGAGCACGAGGTCGCGGCCGCGCAGGATGTGCAGCACGCGCTCCCAGTCGACGACGCCGTCGCCGCACGCGCACCCGACCGGCGTGCCGGTGACGGTGCCGCGCTCGCGCTCGGCGTGCTCGATCGAGATGTCCTTGGCGTGCACGTGGCGGACCAGGTCCTGGACCGCCTCGAGCGCCTCGTACGGATCCTCCTGCCCGGCCAGGAACGAGTTGCCGGTGTCCCAGTTGACGCCGATGCGCTCGGAGGGCACGAGCTCGACGATCCGCCGCAGGCCGGCGGCCGTTTTCGTGTAGACGCCGTGCGGCTCGATGCAGACGTCGACGCCGTGGCGGCGCGCGACCTGGTCCGCGCGCGTGAGCGTGTAGCGCATGATCTCGTGCGCGAACGCGTCGTCGTCGAGCCAGTCCGGCTTGAGCATCTCGTCCGTGTTGACCCAGCGGGCGCCGAGGAAGTCGGCGAGCAGGATCGAGCGCGTGAGCCGCGGCACCGCCGCCTCCGGCTTCATCAGCGGGCTGTGCCCCGAGATCGAGACGACGTCGACGCCGTGGCGCGCGCAGATGTCGCGCATCAGCAGCGGGTCCTCCTCGAGCGAGAACGAGTGGAAGTACCCGACCTCGCTGAGCAGCCCCCAGCCGGTGTGCACCATCGGCTCGATGTGCTCGTAGCCGAGCCCGGCGGCGATCTCCACGCCCTGCTCGAAGCTCTTGTCCGCGGAACGGCAGAACTCCATGTTGAGTGCGATCGTGAACATGCCTCGCGACGCTAGGGCGGCCGCCCGCAGTTGTCGTCCGGCCGGTGCCGGTGGTAGATCTCACACATGCGCCCGGCCGTCTACACCGCGCCCGGCGACGTCTACGTCGCCGACCACTGCGCGCCGCTGAGCGCCGCGGTGCAGCGCGGCGAGCTGGAGATGGCGGCGCTCGCGCGCGGCGCGTACCCGGGCGCGCGGCTGGGCGCGCGGGCGCTGCCCGGCGTGCGCACCGTCGGCTTCTGGGACGCCGGGCGCGAGCAGCGCTGGGGCCTGGACTGGCACCGCAACGAGGGCATCGAGCTGACGTGGCTCGAGCGGGGCCGGCTGCCGTTCGCGACCGACGCGGTGCCGACGACGCTGCGCGCGGGCGACCTGACGATCACGCGCCCGTGGCAGCGTCACCGGGTCGGCGCGCCGGACGTGACGCCGGGCCGGCTGCACTGGCTGGTCGTCGACGTCGGCGTGCGGCGCCCGGACCAGCCGTGGCGCTGGCCGGCCTGGCTGCGCGCGACCGCCGGCGACCTGTCGCGGCTGACCGAGCTGCTGCGCGGGAACGAGCATCCGGTGTGGCCGGGCGACGAGGCGGTCGCGGACGCGTTCCGCCGCCTCGGGGACACGGTCGCGCAGGGACGCACGCGCTGGGTCGGCGCGCGCATCTGCGAGCTGCTGCTCGCGGTCGGCGAGCTGCTGGAGCGGCGCGACCCGCCGCTGGACGCGTCGCTGTCGAGCACCGAGCGCGCCGTCGCCACGTTCCTGCTCGAGCAGCTGCCGGAGCGCGCCGGCGAGCCCTGGACGCTGGACGCGCTGGCGGCCGAGTGCGGCCTGCGCCGCACGCGCTTCACGCACTACTGCGAGCGGATCACGAACCGCACGCCCGCGGCGTACCTGACCGCGGTGCGCGTGGAGCGGGCGGCGCGGGCGCTCGCGGAGACCGACGCGTCGGTCACCGCGGTCGCGCACGCGTGCGGCTTCGCCTCCAGCCAGTACTTTGCGACCGTGTTCCGCCGCGCGCTCGGCGTGACGCCGAGCGCGTTCCGCGCCGCGGCCCCGGAGCCGTGAACGTGTCGATGCCCGTCGTCTGCAGGTCGGGCGGACGCACCCGGGCGCGGTGGGAGCGCGGCTAGGCTGGTCTGCGCCTGTGTCGCCTGCTGCTTCCAGCCCGCGGCGGGTGCTGGGGGGCCTCGCCGCACTCGGTCTCGTCGCCTGCGTCGTCCCGCTCGCGGTGGCGATCGACAGCGTCGGTGGGCACCACCGCGACCTGATCGCGGTGTTCGCGCCGCTGATCGGCGGGGCGTCGATCGGCACCGGCCTGCGCGCCTGGCAGCGGCGCCCCGAGAACCGTTTCGGCGCACTGCTGGTGGCGATGGGGTTCGCGTACTGCCTGTCCGGGCTGATCGCGTCCACCGCGTCGTGGCCGTTCACGGTCGGCCTCGCGCTGATCGCCGTGCCGTACGCGATCCTGTTCCACATCCTGCTCGCGTTCCCGTCCGGGCGGCTGGCGACCCGCACGGACGTCGCACTGACCGCCGCGATGTACGCGGTCGCCAGCGCGGGCTGGTGGGTCTGCATGGTGCTCGAGGACACCGCGGCGTTCGGGCTGCCCGCCAACCCGCTGCTGATCGACGCCAAGCCGGACCTGTTCGACGTGCTCTCGCGCACGCGGCTCGCGCTGGTCGTGGTCCTGATCGCCGGCCTGGGCGTGGTGGTCGCGCGGCGCTGGCGCGGCGCGACCCGCCCGCAGCGGCGCGCGCTCACGCTGGTCTACGCGAGCGGCGGGTTGGTGCTCGCGCTCTACGCCGTCTGGTCGGTGCTCGGCGTGCTCGACGTGGCGCCGGGGACGCAGGAGACGCTCGAGCGGGCGCGCGTGGTCGCGCTCGCCGGCGTCCCGTTCGCGTTCCTGGCCGGGCTGCTGCGCAGCCGCGTGGCGGGCGCGAACGCGGTCGGCGAGCTGATCGCGCAGCTCGGCGGCGGGCGCGACTCGCGGACGCTGCAGCAGGCGCTCGGTGAGGCGCTCGGCGACCCGTCGCTGGCGCTCGCCTACTGGCTGCCCGAGCGTGGCGAGTGGGTCGACGCGGGCGGCGAGCCGGTCACGCCGCCACGTGACCCCGCGGCGCGTACGACCGTCGAGCGCGACGGCCGCCCGGTCGCGCTGCTGCTGCACGACCCGTCGCTGGCGGAGCAGCCCGAGCTGGTGCACGCCGTCGGCGGCGCCGCCGCGCTCGCGCTGGAGAACGAGCGGCTGACCGCCGAGCTGCGGGCCACGGTCTCCGAGCTGCGCGCGTCGCGCGCCCGGATCGTCGAGAGCGCCGACGCCGCCCGGCGCCGGATCGAGCGCGACCTGCACGACGGCGCGCAGCAGCGGCTCGTGGCGCTGGCGCTCGGGCTGCGGCTGGCGCGGCGCCGGGTCGACGACGATGCCGACGGCGCGAAGGCGCTGCTCGACGACGCCTCGCGCGACCTCGACGAAGCGATCCGCGAGCTGCGCGAGCTGGCCCGCGGCATCCACCCCGCCGTGCTCTCGGACCGCGGGCTCGGCTTCGCGCTGCAGGCGCTGGCGGCGCGGATGCCGCTGCCGATCGAGCTCAACGCGCTGCCGACCGAGCGGCTGCCGGAGCGCGTCGAGGCCGCCAGCTACTTCGTGGTCGCCGAGGCGATCACGAACGTCGCCCGCTACGCGCAGGCGACCCACGCGCGAGTGGACGTGCGCTGCGACGGCACGCGCCTGATCGTGGAGGTAGTCGACGACGGCGTCGGCGGCGCCGACCCGGCCAACGGCTCCGGGCTGCGCGGGCTCAGCGACCGGATCGCCGCGCTCGACGGGCGGCTCGAGGTCGCCTCGGAAGCCGGGCGCGGCACGACCGTGCGCGCGCTGATCCCGCTCGCTTGACTCGGGCCGCGGGAGCTGTTTGAGTCGGCACGTGCCCGAGCGCGATGTCGCCGCCGCCGCCGAGAGCGCCGTCCTGGTGCCGGCGATCGAGCAGGCGAATCCGGTGCCCGCGGGCGCGATCGGACGCGTGCTGGCGCTGCAGCGCACCGCGGGCAACGCCGCCGTCGCGCGCCTGCTCAAGGGCGATCACGCCGAGCCGTCGGAACCGACCGGGCCGGCGCCCGCCGCGCCCGCGACGGCGTCCGCCGCCGCGCCGGGCTCCGAGGGGCCGGCCGGCGAGGAGACCGAGGAGCAGAGCGGCGAGATCGAAGCGATCGAGGGCGAGGAGATCACGACGGGCGGCTGCGACGCGCCGCTCAGCCGCCTCGGCCGCGCGCTGCCGGCGCTCGGCGGGGACGTGCGCGTGAGCCCGCACGTCACGCTGGACGTCGCGCACCGTCAGGCGCCCGCCCGTGGCGCCGGTGCCGGGAAGGGCGACGCGATCAACCACGCGATCTCGATCGGCTCGCAGCTCACCGAGGACGCGTCCGCCCCGGGCGCGGGCGAGTTCGGCGTCGAGAAGGTCAAGTACAAGATCGACAACATCAAGTGGACGCACCGCCCGGCGACCAAGACGGTGGACGTCAACGCGCGCGTGTTCCTGGACATCACGTGGGGCGTCCACAGCCTCGGGCGCACGAACGTGCCGTCCGCGGCGGACGCGGTCGTCACGTCGGCGACGTGGAAGGCGATCGCCGACGACCTGCGCCCGGACGGCACCGGCCGCCCGACGCGCAGCACGTACTGGGCCGAGGACCTCACGCGCAAGCACGAGAACTTCCACGCTTCCGACGACATCGGCCGTGCCACGCTCTACCTCCCGACCGCGCGCACGTGGCTGAGCGCGCAGACGGTCAGCGCGGGCAGCGTCGAGGCCGACGTCAAGGCGCACCTGGAGACGATGCGGGGGAAGATCGAAGCCGACGGCTGGGCCTGGTACGGCACGGGCGGCGAGGACCGCGCGTACGCGGACGGCAAGAGCTCCTACGCGAGCCGCGTCGCGGGCATCGAAGCGGCCGCGGCGGCGAAGAAGTGGTGAGGGCGACGCGGCGGTGCGGGCTCGAGCGACGGGCGCGGCGGCGGCGGGCGGCGCGATGACCGGCGCGGCTGACGCCGATGCGGCGCGCGAGCGCGCGTCGCAGGCGCGGCTCGCCGAGCGCGGCTACGAGGACGTCGCCGGCCTGCTGCGGGCGCTGCACGGCGACGAGCACCAGGGCGTGCGGGCCGAGGCGGCGTTCCTGCTGGGGCGGCTCGGCGACGACGCGCGGGCGGCGCTCGGCGGCGACGCGCGCGCGGGGCTCGCCGGCGGCGACGACGACGCGCGCGCGGGGCTCGCCGGCGGCGACGACGCACGCGCCGGGCTCGCGGCCGCGGCGCGCGACGACGGCGCGGCGCGGGTGCGCGTGGAAGCCGCGCTCGCGCTCGGGCGCCTCGGGGACCCCGCCGCCGCGCTCCCGATCCTGCGCGCCGAAGTCGAGGGCGCGTTCTTCGCCGACGCGCCGATCCGCGCCGCCCGCGCGCTCGCGCTGCTCGGCGACGCGTCCGGCTGGCCGCGCATCGAGGCCGCGCTGGCCTCGGACCAGCCGGCTGAGCGCATGGAGGCGGTCGCGTCCCTATCCGCGTTCGTCCCGCTCGCCGGCGCGACGATCGACCCGGTCGCCGCGCTGCACCGCGCCAGCGGCGACCCCGAGCCGGTGATCGCCAACGACGCGCGCGCGGCGCTCGAGCACCTGTAGGCGACCGGCCCGGCCGGCCGCCCACGCCACCCGGCCTCTAGGCGAGCAGCTTCGCCTTCAGCGCGTCGTACTCGGCCTGCGTGATCGCGCCGCTGTCGAGCAGCCCCTTGGCCTTCTCGAGCTCGCTCGCCGCGCCGCCGCCGCTGCCGCCGCCCTGGTTGGCGACCGACTGCACGTAGCTGGCGAACTGCTCCTGCGCGACGGCCGCCTGCTTGGCGCTGCGCTCGGCCATGCCGTGGCCGTTGACGATCAGGTACGTCAACACGCCGATGAACGGCAGGACGATCATGAAGATCAGCCACAGCGCCTTGATCCATCCGGACGTGTCATGACGGCGGAACAGGTCGCCCACGATCACGATCAGCACCCAGATCCACGCGACCCAGGCGAAGAAGATGATCATCGACCAGAGGATGTTCAAAAACGGGTAATCAGCGGCCAACAGCATGCGGTAGTCCTCCGAGAGGTGGGATTCGTCGCCCACCGTCTATCACGTGGGGATGACGGTGTCTCATCCCGTCGGAGTGATTTCGCGCTGCGGCGCCGATTTTCCGGCCGGCACGCGGTCGCGCGCAACGAAGCGCCCGTCCCCCGGATCGCCCACCACGTCGCCGTCGTCGACGACCACGCGGCCGCGTACGAGCACGGTCCGCGCGCCGCCGTGCACGCGCAGCCCCTCGTAGATCGAGTAGTCCGCGCGCGAGCGGTGCGTCGCGGCCGAGATCTCGACCTCGCGCTCCGGATCCCACAGCACCAGGTCGGCGTCGCTGCCGACCGCGATCGTCCCCTTGCGCGGGTACAGGCCGAACAGGCGCGCCGGCGTGGTCGAGCAGAGATCGACGAGATCGCTCGCGGTCAGCCGCTCGGCGCGCACGCCGAGCTCCCACAGCACCTGCATCCGGTGCTCGATCCCCGGCGCGCCGTTCGGCATCAGCGAGAAGTCCGCGGCCGGCGCCTTCTCGGTCGCGTACTGGTACGGGCAGTGGTCGCTCCCGACCGACTGCAGCTCCCGGCGCGCCAGCGCCCGCCACAGCGCCTCGCGGTCGGCCAGCGTCCGCGGCGGCGGCGTGAAGACGTACTTGGCGCCGTCCTCGCGGTCGAGCGCCGCCTCGTCGATCACCAGGTACTGCGGGCACGTCTCGCCCCAGACGGCCGCGCCCGCACGCCGGGCCGCGACGATCGGCTCGAGCGCCTCGCGGCAGGACACGTGCACCACGTAGAGCGGCGCTCCGGCCAGCCGCGCGAGCGTGATCGCCCGCGCGGTCGCCTCGGCCTCGGTCAGCGGCGGGCGCGTGGCGGCGTGCCAGCGCGGCTCCACGTGCCCGGCGGCGAGCGCGCGCTTGACGAGCACGTCGATCACGTCGCCGTTCTCGGCGTGCACCAGCGTCAGGCAGCCCTCGCGGCGGCCGACCTCGAGCGTCCGGAAGAGCGTCTCGTCGTCGACCATCACGTCGCCCTTGTAGGCCATGAACAGCTTGAAGCTGGTCACGCCCTGAGCGGCCAGCTCGGCGAGGTCGGAGAGCGTCCCGCCGCGCCGCAGGTCGGTGACGGCGACGTGGAAGCCGACGTCCACCAGCGGCGGGGTGCGCTCCAGCTTGCCGTGCCACTTCGCGAGCGTGTCCGGGAATGACCGCCCCGGCTCCTGCATCGCGAAGTCGACCACGCAGGTGGTGCCGCCGGCCGCGGCGGCGGCGGTCGCGACCGTGAAGTCGTCGGCCGTCGTCCAGCTGGCCTCGTCGAGGTCGATGTGGGTGTGCGGGTCGACGCCGCCCGGCATGACGAGCAGGCCCTCCGCATCGATCACCGTTCCGGCGGACGCGAGCGCCTCGCCGATCGCCGTGATCCGCCCGTGCTCGACGAGCACATCGGCGTCGTACTCGCCGGCCGCCGTCACGACGCGGCCGCCGCGGATCAGCACGGAGCTCATGCGCGCCCTCCTGTTGGTTTGAGCCCAAGCGTCCGGCGGGCCCGCGGCAGCGACAACTGTGGGTGCTCAGAGGCCCCCAGGCGACGTTCGTGCTTTTTACGATTGCCGCCACCGCTGCCCTGGCGGATCGTGGTGCCGGTCAACGAGCCGTCGGCTGCGTTCCGCGAACCGCTCGCGGCGCCGCCGACCACCCGTCCCCATCCCAGGTTGGAGAGGTCGCGATGCCCCGTAAGCCGATCACCCGTGCGCTGGTGGCCCTCGTGCTGGTGGCCTGCGTAGCCGGAGTCGCGCTGCTGGCGTTCTCAGGCAGCGACGAGAGCTCCGGCGGCACCAAGAACGCCGCCGCCGGGACCGCGAAGTCCGGTGGGACGCTCGTCTACGCCGTCCCGGCCGTGCCCGAGATCCTCGACTCGTTTCCGTACGGCGGCGACGGCACGCGCTGGCTGAACATCACGCTCAACTCGCAGCTGATTGACTACGACACGTCCAAGCTCCAGGACGCCGGCTGCGGGAAGGTGGCCTCCAGCGCCGACGTGCGCGGCAACCTCGCCGAGTCCTACACCGTGAGCCCGGATCGCAGCTCGATCACGCTCAAGCTGCACGACACGCGCAGCGCCTACGGCAATCCGCTCACCGCGGAGGACGTCAAGTGGAGCTTCGCGCGCATCCTGGCGCTCGGGTCGTTCATGGCGAACACGCTCGGCGCCAACGGTCACTACGACCTCGACGACTTCGTGAACGTGGTCGACCCGCACACGGTCAGGATCAACATCAAGCAGCCGTTCTCGTTCGAGGTCGCGCTGCTCACCAACAACCTCCTGACGGTCTGGGACAGCACCGAGGCGCGCAAGCACGCCACCGCCAAGGACCCGTGGGCGACCAAGTGGATGGCGACGCACACGGCCGACTTCGGCCCGTGGCAGCTCGAGAGCTTCACGCCCGGCAGCGAGATCATCCTCAAGCGCAACCCGAACTACACGCTCACGCGCGGCAACGTCGACCGGGTCGTGATGCGCGCGGTGCCCGACTCGTCGGTGCGGACGCAGCTGCTGACGGCCGGCGACGCGGACATCACCGCCCGCCTGTCCTACGACGAGTACAAGCAGCTCACCACGGTGGACGGCGTGAAGGTGCAGAAGTGCGTCTCGCCGAACCGTGACTACCTGATCCTCAACCACAAAGAGCCCGCGCTGTCGAAGCCGGACGTCCGGCGCGCGATCTCGCTCGCGATCGACCGCCAGGCGCTCGTCGACTCCGCCTACCAGGGCTACGGCGCGCCGGCCCGCTACGGCCTGTCGCAGTTCATCGACTTCCCGAAGCCCGCGGAGAGCGGCCAGCTCCAGTACGACCCGGAGAAGGCCAAGCAGCTGCTCGCCGCGGCCGGCTACCCGGACGGCTTCCAGCTGAACCTGCTCTACAGCGCGGTCCGCCCCGGCTCGGTGGTGATGCAGTCCGCGCCGGTGATCCAGTCGATGCTGGCCAAGGTCGGGATCAAGGTGAAGCTGCGCAACGTCGCCGGCGGCACCGACTTCTACAAGAGCTACAGCGAAGGCAACTACGAAGCGGTGCTCTACAGCGAAGGCAGCCCGCTGAGCGACCCGACGTACTCCGCCTCGACGTTCCTCAAGACCGGCGGCAACGACAACACGTTCGGCTACTCGAGCAAGCAGTTCGACAAGACGCTCGCCGACGCGAAGGCGCTGACCGTCGGCCCTGAGCAGCAGAAGCTCCTGGCCCAGCTGTCGCAGATCTCCGTCGACGACGTCTCGATCGTGTTCCTGGTCGACCAGGCCTCGGTGGTGCCGATGCGCTCGAGCCTCAGCGGCTACCAGGCCCGCCCCCAGGGCGAAGTCGTGCCCTCCGATCTCTCGAAGGGCTAGATGGCGCGGATCGCCGACACGCAGCCGCCGCTCGAGTCGCTCGCCGAGCTGCTCGAGCCGCGCCGCTGCGCGCTGCTCGTGATCGACATGCAGCGCGGGGCGTGCGAGGCGGGCGGAGCGATGGGCCGCGCCGGGCAGGCCGTCTCCCGGGTCGCGGCGATCGCGCCCCGCTGCGGCGCCGCGATCGCGGCCGCCCGCGCGGCGGGCGCGCTGCTCGTCCACGTGCGGGTGGCGAACCTCCCGGGCGGCGCGAGCAGCTCGCCGGCCTGGCGGCGGTCGCTCGCGCTGATCTCCGACGTCGACCCGTCCGAGCTCAGCGTCGAGGGCACGTGGGAGACCGAGTTCTGCGCCGAGTGCGCGCCCGCGCCCGGTGAGACGGTGATCACCAAGCGCCGGCCGAGCGCGTTCCTGGGCACCGACCTCGAGCTGATCCTGCGCGCGGCGGGGATCGAGACCGTCGCCGTCGTCGGCACGGCCACGCCCGGCTGCGTCGAGACCACGATCCGCGACGCCGCCCAGCGCGACTTCTACACGGTGCTGATCGAGGACTGCGTGGCCAGCAACGACGCCGCGCTCGACGAGGCCGCGCTGCTGGTGCTGCGCGCCCGCCACGACCACTGCACGCTCGAGACCCTGCTCGCGACCTGGGGCGCGCCGTGACGGTCGTCGCCGACGCCCACGTGCGTCCCGAGCGGGTGGGCGCCGGGCGCCTGAAGGCGCTCGCGCGCGCCACCGGCCGCAACGTCGGCCTGGTCGCGGGCGTCGTGATCCTGCTGGCGATGCTCGGCGCGGCGTACTTCGCGCCGCTCGGCGTCGACCCGCTCACGCCGGACATCGCCAGCACGCTCCAGCCGCCGAGCCACGCGCACTGGTTCGGGACCGACCGCGTCGGCTTCGACGTCTTCTCGCGCACGATCTTCTCCGCCCGGCGCGACATCCCGCTCGCGATCGCGGCCACGCTGTTCTCGGTCGCGCTCGGCGTGCCGCTCGGCCTGTTCGCCGCGTCCGGCCGCTGGGGCGAGCGCTTCATGCGCGGCGTCGACGTCTTCCAGGCGCTTCCGACCGTCGTGCTCGCGATCGTGATCGTCCAGCTCGCCGGTCAGGGCTCGGTGGTGATCATCCTGGCGATCGCGATCGTCAACGTGCCGCGCTTCACGCGGCTCGTCCGCAGCGAGGCGATCAGCCTGCGCGAGGTCCGCTTCGTCGAGGCGGCGATCGCCACCGGGTGCTCGCCGGCGCGAGTGCTGGTCAACCACATCCTGCGCAACGCGTACGGGATCGTGCTCGTGCAGTGCTCGCTGGTGGCGGCCAACTCGATCATCGTGATCGCGGCGCTGAACTTCCTCGGGCTCGGCTTCTCGCCGCCGGAGCCGACGTGGGGCTCGATGATCCAGGCCGGCGCCCAGAGCATGGCGCAGGGCCAGTGGTGGATCGCGGTCTTCCCCGGCGTCGCGGTCTTCATCGCCGTCATGAGCTTCAACCTGATCGCCGACGGGCTCGAGCACATCTTCTACCCGTCCGGGGGTCGGCACTGATGCTGGAGCTGCGCGAGGTCAGCACCGTCTTCAACACGCGGCGCGGCACCGTCCACGCCGTCAACGGCGTGTCCTTCGACGTCCCGGCCGGGCGGATGGTCGGCGTCGTCGGCGAGTCGGGCTGCGGGAAGTCCGTGACCGTCCGCTCGGTGATCGGCCTGATCCGGCCGCCCGGGCGGGTGACCGGCGGCCAGGCGCTGTTCGAGGGCCACGATCTGCTGGCGATGCGCCGGCGCGAGCTGCGCCGGGTGCTCGGCGCCCGGATCGGGTTCGTCGGCCAGCAGCCGTTCGCGTCGCTGAACCCGGTGCTCTCGATCGAGGAGCAGTTCGCCAACCTGGTCTGGGCGCACCGGCCGCGCGCCAAGCGCCCGGAGATCCGCGAGCTCGCGCTGCGCAAGCTCCAGGAGACCGGGATCGCCGGGCCGGAGCGCGTCCTGCGCGGGTACGCGCACCAGCTCTCGGGCGGCATGGCCCAGCGCGTCCTGATCGCGATGGCGATGGCGTTCGACCCCGCGCTGCTGATCGCCGACGAGCCGACGACCGCGCTCGACGTGACCGTGCAGCGCCAGATCCTCGACCTGATCCGGCGGCTGCTGGCGGGCGGCGACCGGTCGATGCTGCTGGTCACGCACGACCTTGGCGTCGTGGCCCAGTACTGCGACGCGGTCGTGGTCATGTACGCCGGCAAGGTCGTCGAGAAGGGCCCGGTCCGGGACGTCTTCCGGCGCCCGCGCCACCCGTACACGGCCGCGCTGCTGCGCGCCGTGCCACGGCCCGGCCAGCGCATCAAGGGGCTCGGCGGGACGCTTCCGGACCTCGTCGACTACCCGGGCGGCTGCCCGTACGCCGCGCGCTGCGAGCGGGCGTCGGAGGTCTGCGGCGCGGTCGCCCCGGAGGTCGAGCGCGTGCGCGAGCGCGAGGTCAGCTGCCATCACCCGGCGCTCGAGGAGGGAACGGCGCGTGTCGCTGCTCAAGCTTGAGGGGATCACGAAGACGTTCACGAGCCCCGGTGGCCGGACCGTCTACGCCGTCAACGGCGTCGACCTCGAGATCGAGGAGGGCGAGACGGTCGGCCTGATCGGCGAGAGCGGCTCGGGCAAGTCGACGGTCGGGCGGCTTGCGATCCGCCTGCTGGAGCCCGACGCCGGCACGGTCACGTTCGCCGGGCGCGAGCTCGGCGGGCTGGCGCCGCGCGCGCTGCGCCGCGCCCGCTCGGAGTTCCAGATCGTCTTCCAGGAGCCGTTCGAGTCGCTGGACCCGCGGCTGACGATCGCCGCGATCGTGGCCGAGCCGCTGATCAACTTCTCCCCCGCCCTCGGGCGCGCGGAGCGCCGCACGCGCGTGTTGGAAGCGCTCGAGGCGGTCCGGCTGCCGGCGGCGTTCGCCGACCGCCACCCGGGCGACCTCAGCGGCGGCCAGCAGCAGCGCGTCGGGATCGCACGCGCGATCGTCGCCCGGCCCCGGTTCGTGGTCCTCGACGAGCCGACGTCCTCGCTGGACCTGACGGTCCGGGCCGCGATGCTCGAGCTGCTGGCCGACCTGCAGGAGACGCTCGGGCTCGCGTACCTGTTCATCTCGCACGACATCCAGACCGTCCGCTACTTCTGCCGCCGCACGGCGGTCATGTACCTCGGCCGGATCGTCGAGCTCGGCACCACCCAGCAGGTGATCGAGGCGCCCAAGCACCCGTACACGCAGGCGCTGCTGTCCGCGACGCTCTCGGTCGACCCGGACGAGCGCCCGCCGCACTACCCGCTGCGAGGCGACATCCCGAACCCGACCCAGCTGCCGCCGGGCTGCCCGCTCGTGGGCCGCTGCCCGCTGGCGATCCCCGAGTGCGAGGCGGCGCCGATCGCGCTCAGCGCCGTCGGGGACGGTCACCTCGCCGCCTGTCTGCGCGCAGGCGAAGCGCTGCCCGCCACCGCCGCTGCCCTGGGAGGCACGTCATGACCGCGATCGCGGCGCCCGCCAAGCGGACGAACCCGCTCTGGCCGTTCATCTTCAAGCGGCTGCTGGTGATCCCGCCGGCGCTGATCGTGCTCGTGACGCTGTCGTTCCTGCTGGTGTCGCTGGTCCCCGGCGACCCCGCGTACCTGATCCTGGGCGACCACGCCACGCCCGACCAGGTGGCCAAGGTGCACGCGCAGCTCGGGCTCGACCAGCCGTGGCTGGACCGCTACCTGTCCTACCTGGGCGCCGTGCTGCACGGCGACCTCGGCGAGTCGTTCTCGACCGGGCAGCCGGTGCGCACCCAGATCCTCTCGCTGCTGCCGAACTCGCTCGTGCTGATCCTCCCGGGGATCGCCGCCGCGGTGCTGATCGGGACCGTGCTCGGCGGCGTGGCGGCGTACTTCCGCCGCCGGATGCCGGACCGCGTGGCGTCGCTGGTGATCACGTCGACCCAGTCGATCCCCGACTTCTTCATCGGGCTGCTGCTGATCCTGATCTTCTACTTCCACCTGCACGCCGCGCCGCCGCCGATCGGCGCGCTCGGGACCGACACGGTGCGCCCGGAGCAGATCACGGGATCGCTCGCGCTCGACGCGGTGCTGAGCGGCAACTGGGACGCGGTGCGCTCGATCATGGGGCACGCGGTCCTCCCCGTGCTCACGCTCGGGATCTTCTTCTCGTCCTACTTCGCCAAGACGGTCCGCAGCTCGATGACGCAGTCGCTCGCGTCGCCGCACGTCGAGTTCGCGCGGGCGATCGGGCTGCGCGAGGGCACCGCGATCGGCTACGCGTTCCACTCGGCGCGGACGCCGATCCTCACGTACGCGGCACTGCTGTTCGGCTCGCTGCTGGGCGGCGTCGCGATCATCGAGACGGTGTTCGCGTGGCCGGGGGTCGGCGCCTGGGCGCTCGACGGCGTCCTCAAGGGCGACATCCCCGTGATCCAAGGCTTCGTCCTATTCGTCGGGATCCTCACGCTGTTCGTCTACCTCGCGCTCGACGTCGTGGTGATGGCGCTCGATCCCCGCGTCCGGATCGGCTGAAGCCGGCATGTCGGAACCCCACCCCTGGAGGCACCGGTGAGAGCACGTCACTGCGTCAGACTCGTCCTCGTCGCGACCGGGCTGCTCGCGGTAGCCGGCTGCGGCGCCGCCGACGAGCCGAGCCGCGGCGGCACGAGCTCGAAGACGTTCGTATACGCCGTCCCGGACGTACCGGACAGCCTCGACGCCTTCCCGTTCAGCGGCGACGCCACCCGCTGGCAGCTGGTCGCCCGCAAGTCGACGCTGATCGACTACGACGTCGCCAAGCTCCCCGACCGCGGCTGCAAGCAGGTCCCGACCAACGCCGACGTCACCGGGCAGCTCGCGGAGTCCTGGACCGTGTCCGACGACGGCCTCACGATCACGCTCAAGCTGCGCGACACCGGCAGCCAGTACGGCCACCGGCTGTCGGCCGAGGACGTCAAGTGGAGCGTCGAGCGCTCGCTGGCGCTGGCGCCGTTCATGCCGCCGACGCTGAGCGAGATCGGACGCTTCGACGTCAAGCACATGGTGACGGTCGTCGACCCGCGCACGGTCGCGTTCCACCTCACGGAGCCGTTCGCCTTCGCGGTCCCGCTGCTCGGCAACAACACGATGCCGATCTTCGACAGCACCGAGGCCCGCAAGCACGCCACCGGCGACGACCCGTGGGCGTCGAAGTGGCTCTCGACGCACATCGCCGACTTCGGCGCGTGGAAGCTGGAGAGCTTCACCCCCGGCAGCGAGATCGTGCTGACGCCGAACCCGAACTCCACGCTGCCGCACGGCAACGTCGGGCGGCTGGTGCTGCGCGCGGTGCCCGACGCCGCGGTGCGGATGCAGCTGCTGCAGTCCGGCGACGCGCAGTACGCGGCCCGGCTCTCCTACGACCAGTACCAGCAGCTCGGCGACAGCCCGAACGCCCAGGTCACGTCGTGCGTGTCCACCAACCGCGACTTCCTCGTGCTCAACCTCGCCGACAAGCGGCTCAAGGACCTGCGCGTGCGGCAGGCGATCTCGCTCGCGATCGACCGCGATGCGCTGATCGAGCCGGTCTACCGCGGGTTCGCCGAGCCCGCGCGGTTCGGCTTCACCCAGTTCCTGCAGGTGCCGCAGCCGCCGGCCGATCAGGCGATCGCCTACGACCCGGCCAAGGCGCGCACGCTGCTCGCCCAGGCGGGGTACCCCCACGGCTTCGACCTGGAGATCCTTTACAGCGCGGTGCGGCCCGGCCCGGCGGTCGACCAGCTCGCGCCCGTGCTGCAGGCGATGCTCGGCCAGGTCGGCATCAAGGTGAAGCTGCGCAACATCGCCGGCAGCGCCGACTTCTTCGCCGCCTACAACGAGGGCAACTACGACGCGGTGATCTACAGCGAGGGGAACATCCTCAGCGACCCGACGTGGATCGGCACGTACTTCGTGGCCTCCTACGGGACCAACAACACGTTCGGCTTCAAGAGCCGGGAGTGGGACTCGACGCTCGAGCAGGCGCGCCGGGCCAAGACCCAGCAGGAGCGCGACG
>Ga0182736_1000741_pt1 | contig 41967 bp, 28 predicted proteins | sample eDN5th30CKraftBY_FD_128882 | JGI IMG/M metagenome (GOLD analysis project Ga0182736, IMG submission 128882) | Enriched backyard soil microbial communities from Emeryville, California, USA - eDNA 5th pass 30_C Kraft BY (version 2) (version 2) | ecosystem: Environmental > Terrestrial > Soil >... | reverse complement strand
ACTTGCCATTGGGCAGCCGCCATATCCGCCTAGTGCGGTGTCAAAACGCTGACATTCACTTGCTAATGCCGCTTCGATCTTTTCGAGCGCGGCATCTGGCGTGCTATGTAGATGTACACCTAAATCGATATTTGGGAAGCTAGCTTTTAAACTGCTATACAGCAACCGTATGTTCCGCGGGGTAGATACGCCGGTAGTATCGGCCAGCATAAGGTGTTTAATTCCCATGTCGATCAATTTGTCGGCATAGTAGGCAACTATTTCTGCACTCCAGGGGTCTTTATAAGGATTGCCAAAAGCCATGGAAAGATAAACTAATGGTTCTTTGTGATGAAGTTGGCATAGAGCTATAACCTCTTGTACACGTGCCAATGAGGTGTTAATCGTAGCGTTGGTATTTCGTTGTTGAAAGGTTTCTGATACGGAGAAAGGAAAGCCAAGGAAAGTTATCTGTGGGTGCATACAGGCTTCTTGAGCCCCCCTTACATTGGCTATGATGGCTAATAATTGCGTTTGCGTTTCCGCTAGATTTAATTGGGAAAGTACGTCGGCAGTGTCTTGTAGTTGCGGTATTGCTTTTGGCGATACAAAGCTGCCAAAGTCCAATCGGTCGAAGCCAACTTGCAGTAGTAAGTTTAGGTAGTTTACCTTAATAGCTGTGGGAATAAAATGTTTAATTCCTTGCATGGCATCTCTTGGGCATTCGGTGATCTGGATCATGGTGGTTGCTCGTTATTGGTTATTCGTTGTTGGTTGCTTGCTGTCGGTTCGTTATTCCGATCGAAATGCCTGCCTGCCGGTAGGCAGGGAGGAATCTCATTCTTAATGGTTGTTCGTTGTACGCTATACAGGAAGCTTTTGGCTCTTCGCTTTCCGCTTTCTGCTTCATAAATATAATGCTTTTAAGCTTCCAAACTGCCTTTTATCTTGATAGCGAGGCCATCTAATTGATCGTTAAGGCGGATTTGACAAGCAAGTCTGCTGTGTTCATCGGCGTCTGGAAGTGTATCTAACATATCTAATTCTTCATTTGAAGGTTCGCGCAATTTTTCCTGTCCGGTCTGTATCCCTACATGGCAGGTAGCACATAAGGCTATACCGCCACAGGTGGCTAATATATTATATTCAGAAGCCTTTAAAATTTCCATCAGACTTAAATTGATATCTTCTGGAATTTCGATGGTTTGTGTGCTGCCATCTCTATCTTCAACAGTAATGTGAATCATGTTTTCTAAAATTATACGTTCTAAGTTTTACGTTGTAAGTAATCACTTGCCGATGCACTCGAAACACACAAAGCTTTCCGCTTTTCGCTTTAAGCTTTCTGCTTAAAAAGCATGCACGCCATTTACGGTAGTGTATTTAAAGCTCAATTTTTGTTGTGGGTATACGTATTTAAAAGCACTCTGTGCCATTAATGCCGCTTCATGGTAGCCACATAGGATTAACTTTAACTTACCGGGATACGTGTTAATATCGCCAATAGCGTAGATGCGTTCAGTATTGGTTGCATAATCGGTAGTGTTAACTTCAATGGCTGATTTGTCAATAGCTAAACCCCAATCTGCAATTGGTCCTAATTTCGGACTCAAGCCAAATAATGGAATAAGTGCATCTGCACCTATGAAATGTTCTTCTCCTTGTTTATTGGCCAATCCTACCGTAGTAAGGTGTCCCGTTCCTTTAACGCTAGCTAGGTTATGGGCTAGCAGTAGATTAATCTTACCCGCATTCGCCAATTCGAATACTTTGTCCGCAGAATCTGGCGCTCCCCTGAAACTTTCACTTCGGTGCACAAGCGTTACCTGTTGAGCAACCTCACTGAGAAAGATTGTCCAATCAAGAGCCGAATCACCTCCTCCAGCAATTACTACCTTTCTGTCCCTAAACAATTCAGGATTCTTAATCATATAATAAACACCTTTGCCTTCAAATTCGTTGAGGCCAGCCACCTCTGGTTTTCTTGGTTCAAAAGAACCGAGCCCACCGGCGATTACTACCACCTGACAATGAATCGTTGTTCCTTCATTGCTTTTTACGAGATAGGAGCCATCGTCCTGCTTTTGCAAAGCTTCTACACGTTCGCCCAAGGTGAAAGTGGGGTGAAATGGTGCAATTTGCTCCATTTGTTTATCTACCAGCTCTTGTGCGTTAATCGCCGGATAGCCGGGGATGTCGTAGATGGGTTTATGGGGGTAGATTTCCGAAAGTTGCCCGCCAACTTGCGGCAAGGCATCTATGAGATGACACCGCATTTTTAATAATCCGGCTTCAAAAACAGCAAATAACCCTACGGGGCCCGCTCCAACAATACATATATCTGTTACAATCATCTTATCTCTATTTACAAATGTTATTCTAATGCTAAATTCTTATAGATAGTATTTAAAATACGTTCTAGTTGTTCAAAATCCTTTTCGTTAAGGTTATCCCAAGCTTTCGTTCGGATATCTTTGATCTGGGGCGATAATTCAAGTACTTTGGCTTTGCCAAGTTCTGTTAAATGTACGATAAAACTCCTTCTATCTGTGGGGTGCACCCTCCGCTCGGCCAATTGCTTTTTAGTCAGTAAGTCAATAATGCGCGTTAGCGTGGGTTGATCTTTGCCACAACGTTCAGCCAACTCCTTTTGGCTCAGATCTTCATATTCGTGTAAATTTTTTAATACCATCCACTGATCTAGGGTAATATCGAAGCCTTTGCTGGTAAAGATTACTTGTGCATATTGTTTTACCCGTCTAGCGGTACGATCGAGTAAAAAGGAATACATGTTGTATGGTTCTTTTTGCATAATAATATTTAGTATGACAAATATAAGTGTATTAAGTAAAAATTAAAAATTAAAAAGGCAGAAAATGAAAAGTCTCGAAGCAGAAAGTTTTAAATGGAGATCAGAAATTATGGCAAAAAGGTAGATGGCTTAAGGTTAACGAAAAAAAGGTGCCTAGGCACCTTTTTTATAATGATAATTCGCGCAGCAGCGTTATATTATACGAGCTACTGGTTTATGCTTTTGCGGGTTTTAAGCTTGCTTTTTCGGCGCTAGCTTCCAATGCTTTTTCCTCTTTGTCTCCACCACGTAAATCAGCCACTATTGGTGCCGCAAGGAAGATAGAAGAGTAAGTGCCTAATATAATACCTATTAGGATAGCGAATGAAAAACCGCGGATTACTTCACCGCCAAATACGAATAACACAGCCATTACGAAGATTACCGTTAAAGAGGTGATGATGGTACGGCTAAGCGTTCTGTTGATTGCTGTATTAATCACATGGTTAAGGCTTTCGTTTTTAGCACGATGAATTCCTAAGTACTCCCGAATCCTGTCGAAAACCACCACGGTATCATTGATTGAATAAGCTAATACCGTTAATATTGCTGCAATAAAATGCTGATCGAGATCTAATGAGAACGGCAGGATACCGTCGAAAATAGAGAAGATACCCAACAATACAATCGCATCGTGTATCAAGGATAGAGAAGCGGCCACACTATACTGCCACTTACGAAAACGGATCAATATGTACAGCCCAATTACTATAATCGAGAAGATTACGGAATATATGGCTGAAGTCTTGATATCATTGGCAATAGTAGGTCCAACCTTTTGCGAGCTTACAATTTCGTATGGATTATCCTTCACCGGTTTAAGGCCTTCGGTAAGCTTATCCAATACCTGTTTATCTGCTGCATCATCGGTTTGATCGATAAGATATGGCGTAGTAATTCGCAATTGGTTATCTCCACCAAAAGTTTTCACTTCACTCGTTACACCGAAAGTTTCATCTAGATGATTACGAACTTCTTCCAAGTTTACAGCTTGCTCAAATTTCACGGTATAGGTACGTCCGCCGGAGAAGTCAACTCCCAAGCTAAAACCTTTGGTAAAAATAGCGATTAAGCTGATAAGCATTAAGGCAACTGATAAACCGTAGTATGCTTTACGTTTTTTAACGAAACCGTAATTGGCATTCTTCATGGTATGATCACTCCATGGATAAGATACTGTGATTTTCATGTCCCTTTTTAACATCCATTCGAAGATAATGCGGGTAATGAAGATTGCAGTAAATAAGGAAGTGATAATACCGATCATTAAAGTAGTAGCAAAACCTAAGATTGGTCCGGTACCGAATAAGTATAAAATGATACCTACCAAGAAGGTTGTTAACTGCGAGTCTAAAATAGAAGGCATGGCATGCTTATAACCATCGGAAATAGCTTGGCGTACTCCTTTACCCAAAGCGAATTCCTCGCGAATCCGTTCGTATATCAGCACGTTAGCATCTACTGCGGTGCCCATAGTCAATACGATACCAGCAATACCCGGAAGGGTAAGTACAGCTCCGAGTGACGATAGGATCCCCATGATAAAGAATACGTTAAAGAGCACAGCCACATTAGCTACCCAGCCTGCGCGGTTGTAGTAGAAGATCATGAATACCAGTACCACTACTAAACCGATTACGGAAGAATTGATACCCGCATCGATAGCCGCCTGACCTAATGTAGGCCCAACGATAGCTTCTTCAACAATTTTAGCCGGAGCAGGTAAACGACCAGCTTTTAATACGTTAGCTAAATCCTGCGTATCTTCGAAAGTAAAATTTCCGGTAATAGATGATACCCCGTTCGGGATTTCATCTTGCACTGTTGGGGCAGAATACACGGTATTGTCTAATACAATTGCAATGGCTTTTTTCGGATTAGCTGCTGATGCAGCGGCACTGATTTTACGCCATTCGCGTGCACCTTCGCTATTCATCGTCATTTCCACCTGTGGGTTGTTCGTACGCCCATCTACATCAGCCCGGGCATCGGCAATCACGTTTCCAGTTAATATCGGTCCGCCATCCAGGCCTGTTGGCTTAACGGCAAAGAGTTGGAACATTTTGGTTTCTTTAGAAACCGGTTTTACGCTCCACAGTAATTTTACATTAGCGGGAATAATGGATTTGATATCGGCACTGTTGAAGTACGAATTAACCAAAGCGGTATCTTTTTGCAATACATAACCAATTACCGGTCCTTGACCCAACATTTGTTGTCCTTGTGCACCTTGCCCTACGTTAGGACTCAACACGGCAAATAGTGGGTTTTGATTTTTAGCTTGTTGCATAGCAAGCGAACTGCTGTCGTTCGCAGCGGAGTCAGCAACTGGTTTATTTCCAAGCGAGGCTAAACGGCCACCACTGGCAGAATCTGTTGCGGTACTGTCGTTTGCTGTAGAAGCAGTTTTGCTTTCGTCGGTTTTTATAGTAGAAGCAAGCGTGCGGTTAATATTCTCCAATAATGGAAAAATCTCCGCATTATCATAAGTCTCCCAAAATTCTAGCTTTGCCGAACCTTGTAAGAGCTTACGAACGCGTTCCTCATCGCTTACACCCGGAAGTTCAATCAGAATCCGGTTGGTACCCTGTTGCCGTTGAATGTTAGGAGAAGTTACCCCAAATTTATCGATACGGGTACGAAGAATATTGAAAGAGCGATCGATGGCACTGCCCGATTCTTTTTCCAGGAAAGCTAAGATCTCTGCATCGCTAGAGTTCGCGGTAATATTATTGGCCGCGTTGTCTTTGCTGGCAAAGAAAGTAGCTAATTTTCCATTGGGGTTAAGTTTTTTAAACTCCTCACCAAATAGGCTTACAAAATCCTTCTGACTATCTTTACTACGTGCTTGAGCATTATCCAATGCTTTGTTGAAGTTTTCATCTTTGGGGTTATCTGCTAAATTGCTGATAAGCTCTTTGAGCGAAATCTCCATCGTAACGTTCATTCCGCCTTTAAGGTCAAGCCCTAATGACAATTCCCGCTCCTTGCAGTATTGATAGGAGAATTTGGCGAAACCGAGATTATACACATCTACAGTAGCCATCGAGTCTAAATAAGCCCGTTCCTTTACGGGGTCACCTTTTGCATAAGTAACGGCATCGCGTTCCACCTTGTGGGTTACAAAAGTAAATGAAAGTGAATACAGGCACGCAATCGATATCAGTATTACAAAAAAGTTAATGAGGCCTTTACCTTGCATCTTTGTTTAGTGTTGTAATTTATAGTAATAATAGTTGTATACATTGTTCATTCTTAAACTGCTTCTCAATGGTTGATGAGAAATCGATAAACTGCTTTTATATGTCCATCTTTTAAATTCCATGTTAAAGGCAATTCATCCAAGTTTATTAAGAACGGCAAAGCTATGAAATTTTTAAATAAACAAGAGGTTTATTGAAAGAAAATTGTTGCCTTAGAGCGGACTTTTGAGTTATACGTTTTAAGTAGTACGTTTTAAGAGGTATAAGTTTGAGGTGTAGGGTCCTAAGCTCTAGGTAATCCGTCTGCGGCTCACAACTCACAACTAAATCTTCGTATATACCAGAAAACTATAATCGTACGGGTTTTTTTCGTCGTTTTCACGGTGTTCAACATCCTCTAATTGCCATTCTTCATCATTTATTTCTGGGAAAAAGGTGTCTGCTTCCTCAAACTCATGGTTAATCAGTGTGAGATAGATCTTGTCGGCAAGAGGCAGAGCCTGTTCATAAATCTGTGCACCACCCACAATAAAAACCTCATCTGTTTCTCTTTCGTTTTCACAGAGCGCCAAGGCATCTTCGAAGGAATTTACCACTTCTATACCGTCAGCCTGATAATTTTCCTGGCGGGTAATCACAATGTTGCGGCGTTTAGGGAGAGGTTGGCCAACTGATTCGAATGTTTTTCTGCCCATAATAATGGTATGACCGGAGGTAGTTTTACGGAAAAACTTAAGATCCGCGGGCATGTGCCATAAAAGTTGGTTACTTTTTCCTATGGCATTATTCTTTGCGGTCGCGACGATAATAGATAGCATGGTTTATAAGGGTTAGACCGCTACAGCTGCTTTGATATGCGGGTGAGGGTCGTAATTCTCTAATTTGAAATCTTCGTATTTAAAATCAAATATACTTTTTATTGCTGGATTGATCTTTAGTGTGGGCAAAGTTTTTGGTGTACGGCTCAGTTGCAAGGCAGCCTGCTCCATATGATTGCTGTATAAGTGAGCATCGCCCAAAGTATGAATAAATTCCGCAGCTTCCATATCGCACACTTGGGCCACCATTAGTGTAAGCAGGGCATAGGAGGCTATATTAAAAGGTACACCCAAAAATATATCGGCACTGCGCTGATAAAGCTGGCAGGATAACTGCGGTTTTGTTTGGCCTTTTTTCGCATCCGGAGGTGCTACATAAAACTGGAAGAAAGCGTGGCAGGGAGGTAGTGCCATATGTTCAATTTCGGCCACATTCCAAGCTGATACGATGATGCGGCGTGAATCGGGATTGTTTTTTAGCTGTTGTATCGCCTGTGTGATTTGATCGATGTGTTTACCATCAGGAGCAGGCCACGAACGCCATTGCGAGCCGTATACCGGACCAAGGTTGCCCTGTTCGTCTGCCCATTCATCCCAGATACTCACCTTGTTTTCCTTTAGGTAGGCAATATTGGTATCACCGGTTAAAAACCAGAGCAATTCGTGGATAATAGACCGGAGGTGTAATTTTTTGGTAGTTACCACTGGAAAGCCCTCTTGTAAGTCAAAACGCATTTGGTAACCAAAAACGCTTCGGGTTCCAGTGCCTGTCCGATCGTGTTTTTCTACACCATGTTCGTATACATGACGCATCAAATCAAGGTATTGCCGCATAATTCTTCCGATAAAATTTTTATTAAGGCAAAGATAGGAATTTTTTGCTCAGGTAGTTGAGTTGTTAAGTAGTAATAGTAGTTGAGTCGTGATAGTTGTTAAGTAGGGAAGTAGTTGAGTTGTTGAATGGTTAACTAGTAGTAGTAGTTGAGTCGTAGAGTTGTTAAGTAGGGAAGTAGTGACAGCTAATGATTAGTTAATGAAGCAATTAGCCGATTAGCCGCTCACAACACGCAACTGGCAACTCACAACTTTAAAAGTCTTAATAAGCAAATGAAATTATGGCGTAGATTTCCGCTATACGGTAGTCGTGATAATCCCCCTCAAATTGTTGCCATCTGAGGGTTTGATCTTAATGTATTCCAGTAAGGATAAGAAAGAAAGTACCGCGATCATTCTCAATGCCAAATGAAAATCCTGCATTTGGTAGGCATCTGTAGTATGGTGAATGTTACTGGCGATGTGTAAGGCAACAGCACCCATGGCGATACCCATACCTAAAGCCATTTGTTGGGCAGTATTATAAAGTGTGCTGGCATTGCTGAGATCTTCGGTCGGAATATCTGCATAGGCTAAGGTATTTAAACTGGTAAACTGCAATGATCGGGTTAGTCCGGAAAGAAAGAAGGCCAGTGCTACCAGCCAGATTGGCGTGCTTATCGATAAAAAAGAGATGGCGAACGTTACCAATGTTAAAATTAATCCGTTACCGATTAATACTGTCCGAAAATTAAACTTTCTGGTAATCCATATTGCCGGTGGTTTCATCGTCATGCTACCAGCCATATTGGCCATATATAGCAAACCAGCGTCGAATGGGTTTAGGCCAAAGCCCAGCTGGAGCATCAAAGGCAAAATAAATGGGGCCACATTGATAACCATGCGGGTAATAGTACCCGAATAAACGGTTACGGCGAAGGTTTTGATTTTAAGTGTTGAATAATTGATAAGCGGATGTTTCACGCGTTTAGAGTGCCAAACGGAGATTGCCATAAGCATGCCGCTGAGTAACAAAACGATACCTGGTTTGGTGTAGTTGCCAGACGAACCGCTGATCATTTCTGTGCCTAACATAATGCCAGATAATCCCAGTCCGCTAATAATAAAACCCACAACATCCAAAGGCCGTTTGTTTTCGGCCGGCATAGCTGGAATATAGGTGTTGGTAAGCCATAAGGCGAGCATGCCGAATGGAATATTGATGAAGAAAATCCAATGCCAGGTTACATAGGTGGTAAAAAAGCCGCCCAGTACAGGACCAAGTATTGGGCCCATTAAACCGGCCCAAGCAATATAACCAATAGCATCCACGAGGTCTTTCTTTTCAGTATTCTTCAATACGATCAAGCGGCCAACAGGTACCATGAGCGCTCCGGCTGTACCTTGGCATATTCTGGCGATCACAAAAGTTGGCAGGTTTCGGCAAAGCCCGCAAGCGATAGACGAAAGAATGAAAGCTATGATTGCCGTGCTGAATACCTTCTTAGCACCAAAGGTATCGGCAACCCAGCCGCTGATGGGAATAAAAACGGCCAGCATAATAGCATAGGAGGTAATACCGGCACTTAAGTGAATGACATTGGTATGGAAATCGTGTGCCATTTTGGGAAGCGCCGTTGAAATAGCCGTACTATCCAGCATTTCCATCAATAAGGTTCCGCCAACGATAAAGGAAATGATACGTGATTTTTTTTGCATTATATCAATCTCAACAGGAGTGTAACAAGCTCCAAATTACCCAAATGCCTTCGGTCGACTTTTTAACTATTGTCTGTTGACAGACATGTTATCGTGATAATTTTGTGATTATGCGGAAATGAGTTGGGGCTCATTAACGGCATCGTCATTATCAGCCTAGTCAGGCAAATCTGCTGCAAAAGTAAGCTTTTTCTTAAAATTGCTTGGGTTTTTATAAAATTTCCTTATTGGCGATATTGGTTGGGTGGCCATTGATATAATTTAGCACATTTTCAAAGGCTTTGCGAAAATAAAGCTCATAGCTGCTCCTTTCTACGTATCCTAAATGCGGTGTGCAAATCACCTGTGGCATTCTTAGTAACTCGTAATCTGCGTTATATATCGGTTCTTCTTCATAAACGTCTAAGCCCGCAAAAGATGGTCTGCCTTTTTTTAGGCATTTTACCAAAGCGCCTCTTTCTATTAGTGCTGCTCTTGCGGTGTTGATTAAAGCCGAGTGATCTTTCATCATCATTAAATCAGCCTCCTTCACAATGCCGAAGGTATCTTCGCTGAGCCGTAAATGTAGGGTAATGATATCGGCTGTTTTAAAAAACTCTACTTTGCTATCTGCTTTTTCGAAGCCATCTACTGATGCTTGTTTTCTAGATGCTTCGCTCCCCCAAACCAAAACATTTGCTCCAAAAGCTTTTGCGTATTGTGCGATTATCCGCCCTATTTTGCCATAGCCCCAAATGCCGATGGTTTTCCCGTGAATGGTATAACCAATATTTACTTGCCAGTCACCATTTTTCATTGCTTCAATTGCCTGTGGTATTTGTCTTGTCGTATTCATGATTAGGGCCCAGGTCAATTCTGCCGGTGCTATGGGCGATCCAATACCTTCCGCAACTAACACCTTATGTTTGGTGCAGTCGGATAAATTCAGATGATTAGAAATTTTGCCTGTCTGACTGATAAACTTCAGGTTAGGCAATAAGGAGAGGAGCTGATCGTTAATTTTTGTTCGCTCACGTGTTAATACCAGTATGTTTGTGTCCTGTAATTTTTCCGCCAATATTTTAGGATTTTTTTCAGTATGATGTAATAACTGGACATTTTGCCTTTTTAACAGTTCGAAACACGTTAAGTCTTTGATAACATGCTGGTAGTCGTCTAATATGGTGATTTTCATTATTTGTAGCTAGGAAATGACAATGTATTATAATTATGAAAGGAAAAAGGCTAGGGCTATTCTTTTCATAAAAACTAAATAGCTGTTTTTCTGGAAACAATCAATCGTAAGGCACCGGTAAATTGGGTTTGCGTACGAAGATACCCGTATTTCCTGTCCCATTCGCCCGATTCCAGTTCTGTCTGTAGGCGGGCAACCAATTTTTCTTCCAAACCGTTGGGCAGAAAGCCCCATGCAGATTGCGCTTTCCGCACCGCGGGATTTAAGAATGCTTCCGGTCGACCGTAGAATGCCTCCATAAAGCCATCTGTACAATCCAATGGTATAGGAATAGTTTTTACCTCACAAGAACCGCCCAATAGTTGAACAAGGGATGCCATAGTAGGAAATTTTAGTTTTTCAGCTTCAATCATTTCCCGAAAGTAGCTAGCGATCCAAAAGAAGTCCAAAGCATCGGGGTCAAATGTCAAGATCAATACTTTATCGCGCGAAACCCGACGCAGTTCACTTAGTCCTTTCGGGATATCTGGCCAATGGTGGATGGTTATTGATGCCATGGCAGCGTCGAACGCATTATCATCAAAAGGCAATGAATCAGCCTTTCCGATAAGCGCAGGTACCTTGTTGTTCGCTAAACGTTGTTTGCGCATAATGGCCGAAGGTTCAACGGCTACCACATAACGGTCCGCAGGTTCGTAAGAGCCAGCGCCCGCACCTACATTTATTAGCGATTGGGCATCTCCGAGAGCTTCATTTATATAAGCGGCAATACGTGGATCAGTTACCCGGTGCGAAGCATATTGTATTTCAGGATCATCGTAGTTGAATGCGGAATTTGTTGTCATTTTATTCGGTTTGATACAGTAAACTGATGATATCTTAAATTGCGGCACCCCATACGGTGGTGTTAATCAAACTTAGTAAAAATGCTTTTTCCATACAAGCTTTTTGGCAATACGGAATGGGATAAATCTGATCAAGCACGCATACCATGATATTTATCGGTATTTACTGGTAATATCGAAAACAAATTATTTCAATACCCTTTCATCATGCCGCCGTCGAGTGGTATTGCTTTAGCGATCTTAGTTTGTTTTTGCGTTTAAGCATGTTTATGAAGTATCTTGAGGCTTGCTCTAAATTCAGTTGGGCTCGTCTTTGTAAACGCTTTAAAATTCCTGTTAAAATTAGTAAAATTGTTGAACCCGCATTCATAACAGATTTCAGATACACTTAAGTTTTCGTCGCAAAGTAATTTACAGGCATATCCAATTCTTATTTCATTCACAAAATTTATAAAGGTTTTTTGCGTTCTGTTCCGGAAATACTTACAGAAGGAAGTAGGGGTCATATTCGCAATGCTGGCAACATCTTCCAGCTTTATTTTTTTTGCGTAATTATTGATCACATATTGGTAAACTTTATCTATCCGTTCTACGTCTTTTTGATTATAGGAGTTAACATATCCGGAAGAAGCCAGGCATTCATATTCCTTAGATCTAGATAACAATTCCAGAATGTTGAGTATACGGATAATCCTTTTTAGCCCTTGTGAATTCGTGAGTTTAATAATGTTCCTGATAACTTTTTTCTTTGTTAGCCCTAAAATTTTTATTCCACGTTTCATATTTTCGAGTAAAACGCGTAGACCGCTAAGGCCGGATGAGTTTAATAGATCGTCTGTTAGCCAGTCTGGACGAAAATATACAACTATAGCCTCGACTTTTAAATTGCTATCTTTCGAATAATATTCTCGTTCGTTATACCATACATGGGGCAGGTCGGGCCCCATAAGAACTAAATCTCCATCAGTAAAGTTTTCCATATTATCACCCACTATTCTTCTGCCGTTGCTTTTTATTATCCATACCATTTCATAGGCATTGTGAAAATGAAAAGGGGTGTCGAGATAAGGTAGATCCATTTTTTTTATGTCTATTGAATCTTTTAATACTGAATTTTTATCAATCAAAAGAGGTTGCATATTGACTTTTATTTACGCTAAAATATTCAAAATATATTATATATTAACTATTTTGGATAAAATATGTTAAGTATATGATAAATTTTGTGATTTTTATACTCTTATAATCACGTACTTTTACCCTATGCTGAAAAGAGATTAAAATACAAAAACTAACCATTAATAATATTATGAAAAAAACCTGTAACCGGTTCCTAAATCTGGTGATGCTTATGGCTGCGGGCAACATTGCGCTTGCCCAGAATATCAGAGTTGATGGTAAAGTCCTGGACACTGCAGATCATTCTCCTTTATCGGGAGTAAATATTGCGGTTAGCGGAAAGCCAATTAGCACAGCCACCAGTAATGACGGTAGCTTTTCTTTAGAAGTACCAGCTACTGCTGTATTGATTTTTACTTATGTTGGTTATTTAAGAAAAGAAGTACCCGTACAAAATCAAAAAGCTATTACCGTAGAGCTCAGTGCTGAGGCATCAGCGCTAAATGAAGTAGTGGTAGTAGGATATGGAACACAGAAAAAAGTAAATCTTACCGGTTCAGTCGCCTCAATTGAGGCCGACAAGCTGATAGATCGTCCCATAACCAATATCTCTACTGCTTTGCAAGGCGAGTTGCCCGGAGTTAGTGTTGTGCAGCAAGGAGGGCAACCGGGCCGTGATAATGGTATCATTAGGATTCGCGGTGTCGGGACGATGAATGATGCCGCCCCAATGGTGGTTGTGGATGGTATCGTATCCTCTATGGAGGATTTAAATCCGAACGACATTCAGAGTATCAGCGTACTTAAAGATGCTTCATCAAGTGCCATTTACGGGTCGCGGGCGGCAAATGGGGTTATCCTCATTACCACAAAAAGAGGAGAAACCGGAACGCCTCGAATAAATTATCGCGGATATGCCGGATGGCAAGAACTTACCAACCAACCGGAATACCTAGATGCTTATGAATATGCAAAATTATTGAATGAAGGCTATAAAAATGAGGGTAAACCTGCTCGCTACACCGATGAAGAATTGGAGAAATTCCGTACCGGATCAGATCCTGTAAATTATCCAAATACCGACTGGATGGATTTGCTGTATAGGGGTTCGGGTTTACAACAATCGCATAATATTAGTGCTTCAGGAGGTAATGAAAGCTCACGATATTTGCTTTCCCTAGGATATCTGAATCAAAATGGTTTGATGAAAAGTACCAATAATGACCGCTATAACGTTCGGCTCAATCTGGATAGTAAAATATCTAAGCTATTTGCCGCCGGCCTGACGTCCAATTTTTCCAGAAAAAACATTGATGAGCCTTCTGGGGTACCCGGTTGGGCTGGTATCGATCAAGTATTGCGCCAAATAGCAAGGATCCCGCCAACGGCTTTAAATAAGTATCCTGATGGATCTTGGGGGCGCTATATCGATGGAAATCCAGTGGCTTGGGCAGAAGATGGGGGGCTAAGTTCTGATGTCGTATCACATGCGCTGGGAAACGTTTTTGCCGAACTAAATATTTTAGAAGGATTAAAACTGAGGGGAGATGCAGGGCTTGATTTTAATTATTTGGACCGGACCATACATCAAAAAAGTATTAGCTATGGTGACGGAACTTCCCAGGGACCGAATACCGTATCTGATATGAATGAAAGAAGTACGCGTACTATACTCCAGGCAGTTCTTACCTATCAAAAAGGTATTGCTGACCACCATATAAACGCACTTTTCGGTGTTTCGCGTGAGGCGCTTAGGTATGACACAGATAATGCTTATAGGCAGAATTTTCCAAATAATAACCTGACTGAACTTAATGCTGGTGCAACTTTAGGTATGAGTAATTCGGGCTACAGTTATGAAACAAGGCTGGGATCTTACTTCGGACGGTTGAATTATGATTTTAAAGGAAAGTATTTATTGGAAGGAAGTATGCGATACGATGGTTCTTCTAAATTTGCGGAAGATAAGCGGTGGGGATTGTTTCCTTCATTTTCTGTAGGATGGCGTGTTTCCGAAGAAACCTTTATGAAGTCGATCACGGCTATTAACAATTTAAAGCTGCGTGGGTCTTACGGTGCCATAGGAAATAATTCAACCGATGATTATCAATTTATTCCTAAGGTTGCTCTTGGACAAGATTATCCGTTTGGTGGAGCAATTACATCGGGAGCCGCACAAATTACGGCTTATAATCCAGATTTACGGTGGGAAAAAAGTACCACTTTCGATTTGGGGATTGATTTGGGACTTTTTAAAGATAGATTAACTTTTACGGGTGACTACTATAACCGTTATACGGATAATATTCTCATTGCTGTTCCAGTTTCCATGATCTATGGATTACCGGCACCAACGGTGAACGCTGGTGCTATGCGTAATAAAGGATTTGAATTTCTGATTGGCCACCATAATGAAATAGGAGAGCTTTCGCTGAATACCTCATTTAACATTAGTTTCAACCAAAATAAGGTGGAGCGATTTGCAAATCCCTCGAAAGGGAAGAGGATAGAGGCTGAAGGATTTCCGTGGGACGCCTTTTATGGTTACGAATATATAGGAAAATATCAAACCGATGAGCAGGTAGCAAATGCGCCTAAAGTTCCCGGATCGCCTGTGCAAAAAGGAGATCTCCTATTTAAAGACCAAAATGGAGACAATAAAATTGATGCCAACGACCGAATTGTTCTAGGAAGTGATATGCCGGGTGTAACGTATGGATTGAATATTAGCTTAAATTATAAGAACGTTGATTTCTCCGTATTCGGGCAGGGGGCTGCAGATGTATATCAACTGTTGGCAAATGAAATTTATTTTCCTTTTGTAAATGGGGCTGAAGCAACTAAAAAGAATCTGGATCGTTGGACTCCTGAAACTCCGGATGGTAAATTCCCGCTTACCCACGTTGATCAAACCTATAATTTTGACAATATTTCTTCTTTCCAGGTGGTGAGTTCGTCTTACCTGCGTTTGAAAACACTTCAAATCGGATATACTTTGCCAAAAGCCATACTAGGTGCATTAAAAGTTGATAAAATAAGGATTTATATAACGGGGCAAAACCTTTTTACGATTACCAGCTTAGGCTCCGGTTTCGATCCTGAAAGCCAAGTGGATGCCCAATACAAGTATCCCAACGTAAAAGTCTATACTGCAGGATTGAATGTTAATTTTTAAATGAAAGAGATCATGACAACATTAAATAAAATAACGGTCCTTTTTGCCTTTTTACTCTTGTTTGCTTGTGGTAAAAATTTTATGAACGTAGTTCCAGAAGATCAATTGACGGATATTACCTTCTGGCAGACTGAAAATGACGCCACCTTGGCACTAACGGGTCTGTATGGCCAAACTACCGGCGACGTGAATAAGGCTGCTACGTGGGAAAGTCATTGGAATATTCTATGGTGGGATCTGATGACCGATAATGGTTATTCACAATTTCCATGGGATAATATTTCAGTCATGGGAAATGGGCAACTTAATGCAGCTAATCCTGGCCGCAATTATTTTTCCTACAGTCAGATCCGAAAATGCAACAACTTTTTGGAACAGATTGAGCCTATTGAAATGGACCAGGAAAAGAAAGAGATTTATAAAGCCGAGGCCAGATTCCTGCGTGCTTACGACTATTTTCGGAAAGTTGAATTTTACGGCGATGTGCCTTTGGTAACAGCAACGATTGTAAATGCTGAGGATGCTAAAATTGCTGCAACATCGAAGCAAGAAGTTGTTAATTTTATTTTGCAAGAATTGGATGAAGCGGCGAAAGCACTTCCGGTTCAGAATATGCGGACATCTAATGGACACGTAACCCGTGGTTCGGCACTTGCTCTAAAAGCGAGATTAGAGCTCTATGAAGGGAAATTTCCGGAAGCTATGGCCGATGCCCAAGAGGTCATGGAGATGTCGGTGTATGAGCTTTATGCGGATTATCAAGGTCTTTTTTTAATTGATAATGAAAGTAACAATAAGGAGTCTGTATTGGAAGTGCAATATGCCGAAAATGACTATCCCAATAATATATGGCAGCACGTACTCCCTGCAAAAGAAGGCGGTTGGTCATCCATAAGTGCCGTTCAAAGTATGGTGGATGCGTATGAGATGTCTGACGGTAAAACGATAGATGATCCAACTGCCGGATATGATCTTAACCAGCCTTTCGTTAATCGTGATCCCCGGTTAAAAATGACGATTTTATATCCTGGAGCGTCATTTAACGGAAGAATCTTTGACTCACTGAATCCAGCTAGCCCCGACTATCACCAGAATGCAGCCGCTCCACGTAGTGGTTATAATGTGTTAAAGTATGCTAAGGTGGTTCCCTCGACTTTACTGCAGAATGGGGGAGAGAATGTTATGGTCATCCGTTTCGCAGAAGTGCTCTTAACCTATGCAGAAGCAGCTATCGAATCCGGTACTATTAACCAAGCCGTGCTGGATGCAATCAACCAAGTAAGGGCAAGAGCCTATGGTGTGAATATGGCCAACACGGATCAGTATCCCGCTGTTACAACGCATGACCCAGCAGAGCTGAGACGGATTATTAGACGAGAACGAAGGGTGGAACTGGCATTTGAGGGCCTTCGCTATTTTGATATTAAAAGGTGGAACCTTGGCGCTGAGACTTTAAATGGCCCATTATATGGCTCAAGAGAAGGCTCTGTGAATACCCAAACAGGTGCAGTTACGTGGACGAATACTAAGATAAAACTGGAAGATCGTGTGTTCTATCCGGAACGTAATTACCTGCTACCTATTCCGCAAGCAGAGTTAGATGCTAATCCAAATATTGTACAGAATAAGGGGTATTAATCTAAAATTTAAAACAAAGTTCTTGAACAGACTGAAGTATTTATTAAAAAGAAAAAAACATGCATTTTATAAAGATAACCCTGCTACTAACCTTGTTGGCAGCCTTGTATAGTTGTCATACAGAGCAGCATAAAGCCAGTAAATGGCAATTGACCTCAGCTAATGGAAAAAACACCCTATTATTAACCTTGACCGAAGAAGGGGAACTGAAGTATTCCATAAACGCTTATGGAACAGAAGTAATCGCACCTTCTTCACTGGGCGTAAATGCGCTTGATGAAGGATTAACATTTTTGCGTGGATTAGCCGTAAAAGATACCCAGAGCCGAGAGATTAACGAATCGTATATCCTTCCAACAGGTAAGCGTTCTCATTATGAGAATAAATGCATCGAAAAAACTTTTACCTTTACTAACAAGGAAAATAAAACGTTACAGCTTATTTGTCGGGCATATGCTGACGGTGTGGCCTTCAGGTATGTGCTGGATAAACCTGGAAGTATGACCATTAAAAATGAAAACACTTCGTTTACCATTCCTTCACAGACCGTTTGTTGGATGATGGATTATCAATCGGATTACGAAGGCTTCTATCCCGAACGCTTGCTTGATACCATCACTTCAAAAGAGCTTTCTTATCCCAGCCTCATGCATGTCAAAAATAAAGTTTGGGCATTACTAACGGAAGCTTCCGTCTACGATCAGCCGGCCACCCATTTATCCAAGACTTCCCGAAAAAATGAACTCCAGGTTGCCTCGCCTCAGGAAGATTATACCATAAAAGGTAAGTGGGAATCACCTTGGAGAACGTTTATATTAGGAGATCAACTCGGTACCCTTGTAGAATCAACGCTGGTTGAAAATCTAAATCCTCCTTCTCAGATCGCAGATATGAGTTGGATACAACCGGGAGTTGCTGTATTTCCCTGGTGGGGAAACTATTTGGCTAATACGTATATCGATACCTTGAAACAATATGTGGATTTGGCAGCGACCATGCATTGGAAATGGATTGAATTTGATGTTTCCCTTGTAGGTTCTCCGTCGCATACTTCTAAACAATGGGAAACTACCGCCTGGTTGCCAGAATTTACTGCCTATGCAAGATCAAAAGGAATCAATGTTTATGGTTGGGATGAAATAAAAGTGTTAAACACGCAAGCTGGGAGAGATCATGTTTATGGAAGGTATCAAGAATTGGGAATAAAGGGGATCAAGATTGATTTTATCAATTCCGATCAGGATTACGCTATGCGCTTTAGGGATACTGCGTTGCGTGATGCGGCGAAAGACAAATTGATGGTGAGCTTCCATGGGGAAACGATGCCTCGTGGACAGCGTCGTAAATGGCCCAACCTCATGACCTTGGAAGGCGTGAGAGGTGCGGAATACTATACCTTTAAAGATGCTCAACCACCGTCTCCGAGACATAATTGTACTTTGCCTTTTACGAGGAACGTGGTTGGGCCCATGGACTATACACCGGTTACGTTTACCATCCGTCCGGAAAATCCACGTGTCACTACATACGCCCATGAACTGGCTTTGCCGATTATTTTTGAATCGGGGTGGACCTGTATGGCAGACAGACCCGCAGCTTATCTTCAATCACCTGCCAAAGATTTTTTACAACATATAGAGACAACTTGGGATGAAACGCGATTTATCGATGGTTATCCGGGGAGATTTATCTGCCTGGCGAGACGAAAAGGTAAAAACTGGTATTTAGCAGCGATAAATGCAGGTAAAGAGCGAACATTAACTATTCCGCTGGATTTTATAGCGGATGGAACATATCCCATCAAGCTTTATGGGGATAAAAAGGGAGAAGCTTTAACTAGTGTAGATATCCGCGATGTAAAGATAAAAAAGGGAGAAACATTGAACGTTTCGCTGGCCGAAAATGGTGGCTTTGCTACTATAATCGCTGACAGTGGATTGGAACATTGACCTTTTAACGAATAAATTCACCATCAGCTACTGTTAATAATAAAGAAATATATCTTCAATTCATTTAATTCCATACTATGTTTCGATCGCTAAATTTTTACATAACTTCAGTTGTTGCGTTCTTATCAGTAATTGCATTGGTAAAAGCTCAGGATATTAACACACTTCAGGTAAGCGGCGTTGAAAATGCTATGATTTCCCTTAATGGAACATGGAAATTCAGTGTTCAGGAAAATGGGAATTTTTGGGAAAGCAACGTAAATACAGCAAATTGGAAGGCGATACGGGTTCCCGGTGAACCAGCCATGCAACAATTTGCAGTCAATTTCGACCAACCAGTTGTTTACAAAAAGACATTTCGTATTCCTGCCGACTTTCGCGGGAAGCGTATTTTTATCCGTTTTGACGGGGTATACAGCTATGCGCGCTTATGGGTAAACGGCAAATACCTACGGGATCATCAGGGAGGTTTTACCCGCTGGGAGGCTGATATTACAGATGCCGTTTTACCAGGCAAAGATTGTGTAATAACCGTAGAGGTGACGGATAAGAAAGACGATATTTCTTATGCATCGGGATATGCTAAACATTGTATAGGAGGAATTTTAAGGGATGTGAGCCTGTATACTTTACCGGAGGATAGGCTGAATAATATGCTTGTTCAGACGGAGCTGGATAGTACATTTAGTCATGGGGTTCTTCGGCTCAACGTATCGGGAAGTATTAAAACCAAGGCTACAGTAAAATTCGCCTTAACCGATCCTACCGGTCATTTGATGACCCTTAAAGATAGTGTCTTGCAATTGACACATCTCCAACCTGAAAATCAATACCAATTAGCGGTAGAGAAACCATTAACCTGGGACGCGGAACATCCGCATTTGTATACACTCCAGACCGCATTATGGGTTGACGGGAAAAAGCTATACGAATTTAGTAAGCGAATTGGGTTTAGAACAGTAAAGGTAGTGGGCAACCAACTTTTGGTTAACGGTAAGCCCGTAAAGCTTCGTGGTGCCTGTCATCACGACATGCATCCCTTATTGGGGCGCGTTTCTACCGATGAGTACGACAAACGGGATGTGCAATTGGCAAAAGAGGCCAATATGAATTTCATTCGTACCTCGCATTACCCGCCAACACAGCGATTTGTTGAATATTGTAATGAAATGGGTATTTATGTCGAATCAGAAACCGCGGTATGTTTTGTGAATACCCACCGAACTCCTGAATTTGACGAGGTAACCTCAACAGAAAACTCGACAGCCTATACCAAGAATTACCTTTCGCAATTGGAAGAAATGGTATCTACTTTAGGGAATGAACCTGCTGTTATTTTCTGGTCGATTGGTAATGAAAGCTTATATGGCACCAATTTTCAGCAGTCGTACGACTGGCTGAAGCAACATGATAAAACCCGGCCAGTTATTTTTAGTTATCCGGGAACTGTTCCGGAAGGGAAGAAAACCTACGATCTGTTAAGTATGCATTACCCAAAATATACGGGCGTTATGAATCAATATGGACTGAATATTGCCGATTTCAATCATAATAAAACGCCTGTATTATTTGATGAATGGGCGCATGTTCCTTGCTATGTTAATGATGTCCTGAGAGAAGACCCTAATATCCGCGAATTTTGGGGCCAATCCCTTGATTTGATGTGGCAGGGTGTTTTTGAAGCCAAGGGAGGGCTAGGTGGTGCTATTTGGGGCATGATTGATGAGACGTTCATGCTTCCCGATACATCGGTTGGCTATGGCGAATGGGGTATCGTCGATACATGGAGGCGCAAGAAACCCGAATTTTGGAGTACGCGTAAAGCCTATTCCCCTATCCGTACACTTGAAACACAAATCCGGGACTTTATACCTGGAGAAGAATTACAAATTCCGGTATACAATCGATTTGATCATACTGCGCTGGATGAAATAACATTGACTCTTAATTATGAAGGAAAGACAGACTCGCTTATCTGTCCGCTTATTCTTCCGCATAATAATGGCTTGATTACACTTCCAGCCCACAATTGGGAGCCAGGGGATCAAATCTTATTGAACTATAGCAGGAATCATGTATTGATCGATCAGGATTTAATTACATTGGGTGAAAAGCCTGCTCCAAAAGATGCTTTTATTCCCAATGGATCCGTAAAGGTAAGCGAAACGGATGACTCCGTTGTGATACAAGGCTTAAATTTTTATTTTCCTTTTAGTAAACAAAACGGACTTTTAAAAGACGCAAAAGTTGATGGTAAGGTGCTTATCCAATCGGGGCCGTACCTGAATTTTTCCGCTACTGAAACAAGTGTGGATACTAACTGGACGCTAGCGAAAATAAGCCATTCTTCCCATCAGGGCTATGCCACTGTGCATATTTCGGGGCATCTTCAAAATACACAAGTACAATTCACGATACGTATCAATGGCAAGGGGGATATGGCAGTTCACTATGCTGTGGATCATTTACCTGGTAAACTGGTAAAAGAGTCGGGGGTAAAATTCATTCTTCCGGAATTAGTTAATAAGCTACAATGGGAGCGGGAATCCTATTGGAGTTATTATCCAAAAGCAGATTTTGGGGCTCCTCAGGGAGAGGTGTCCTTATACAGCAAGGCTATTCCGCTAACTTATCGTAGTCAGCCGGAAAGCGAATGGTCGTTGGACGATAAGAACTTCTATTATTTTGGTCTTTCAGGCAATGATAATGCCCGCCCGCTTACCAATATTGCCAAATCAATGAAGGAAAATATAAGAAATTACCGTTTGCTTCACGACGATGAAACCGTGATCGAGGTGATGTCGGCAGCGGCTAAAACCGCCTGTCGGGTTAATAGAAATGCGCTTGGCAAATTAATTTTATATGTGGATACCCGTTGGGACTACCCCGATATTTCCTGGGGCGATTATAGCAAAAATATTCCCGTACAACCTCATACCGGTAATATTTATTTACGATTTACGAATTGATGCCCAAGTTGAGATAGGCTTCATTAGTATAACGCATTAAAGAAAAAAGACTATTTAAAGAATGACGAAAATAGGTTTAAAAACATGAGCATTAAAAAGAAAACAGAACCATTCAGTATAAAAAAGAAATGGAAGAATGACGATGAGCTTTTCGCTATAGCCAAGAATGAGCTTTACACAGCTGTGATTGGTGATATTATGGATAAAATGGGTTACCTGCACCAGTTTCTTCCACCACAGATACATCCACTTAAAGACAGTATGTTTTTGATTGGACGGGCAATGACTGTTCTTGAAGCAGACACTTTTGAAGAATTATCGTCGTTTACAGCAAACCCAATTATGGCTAAGCCCTTTGGACTTATGCTGGAAGCGCTCGATGATCTAAAAAGAAATGAAATATATATCTGCACAGGTTCGTCTCCATCTTATGCATTATGGGGAGAACTGATGAGCGCCAGAGCAATGAAACTGGGTGCAAGTGGCGCGGTAGTTAACGGATATTCAAGGGATTCCACAGGTATCATGAATTTAAACTTTCCAACCTTCTCTTATGGTCGATACGCTCAAGACCAGGCACCACGCGGAAAAGTTATTGATTTTAGGGTAACTTTGGAAATAGAGTCGGTACGCATCAATCCCGGAGACATTATCGTTGGAGACATTGATGGTGTATGTATAATTCCAAAAGCAATTGAAGAAGAGGTTTTTAGGCGAGCAGTAGAGAAGGCACGTGGAGAAAAAACGGTAAAGAAGGCCATTTTAAGTGGTATAAGCGCGAAAGAAGCTTTTGAAAAATTCGGAATAATGTAGCAAGCGGATGTATCCAAATGGCTTTCGTTTAAACCATTGATAATTCCTATTTTGAAAAGAGTAAGATTTTAATAATAATTACATGAAGATAACCAAGGTAAAAGTCTGGCTTGTTGAAGGCATTAAGTACAACTGGACATTGATCAAAATATATACGGATACTGGTCATACAGGAGTTGGTGAGGCAACGAACTGGCCAGGTAGTCCTATTGTGTATCATGCAGCAAAACATGTGGGAGACCGTATCATCGGATTAGACCCAATGCGCATCGATTTTATATGGACTAAGCTATATCGAGATTTGAACTGGGTTGGTCCTTTCGGGGCCAGTATGTGCGCGATCAGTGGAATCGACATGGCTTTGTTAGACCTCAAAGGAAAGGTGTTGGGTGTGCCCTGTTATGAATTGCTGGGCGGTGCCTTCCGAAAAGAGATATTGTTGTACGCCAATTATTGGTTTACAGGTGGTGGGCATGTTACGTCAGATTATGCAGATCAAGCTAAAAAGGTAAAGGAAGCTGGGTTTAGCGGCTTAAAGTTCGATCCTTTTGCGCATACTAATTATTTATATGGTGTCGATTTATCGTCCAATCTTAACCTCACACATGCCCAGCAGGATTTAGCATTTGAGGTCAGCAAAGCGGTTCGGGAATCCGTTGGTCCGGAAATTGAAATCATGATAGAAACACATGCCATGCTCAATTTTCGTGTAGCGGTAAAAATGGCGCAACGCCTTTCAGAGTTAGATATTACTTGGTATGAAGAACCGGTTGGGCCTGAGAATGTAGATACATTAAAAGCAGTTAGAGAGCGGCTTCCCGGTAATATTGCAATTTGTGTGGGCGAAAGGCACTATACCCGGCATGGAATCCGTCAGGTGCTCGAAAAACAATTATGCGATATAATCATGCCTGATATTACCCGTTGTGGTGGTCCTTCTGAAATGAAACGTATGGCCACCATGGCCGAAACCTATAATGTCTTGCTTGCTCCGCACAATCCAAACGGCCCTTTATCTACATTGGCAAGTGCACATATTTGTGCTTCGGTGCCCAATTTTTTTAGACAGGAGTTTATGTTCACTGATGTTCCGTGGCGAGATACTGTTATTGATCATCCTATTGCTGAAATGATTGTGAACGGTCATTTGCATCTATCGGAGCGACCCGGTCTTGGTGTGGATCTCATAGAAGAGGAGATGGAAAAACATCCTGGGATAACGGTGGAAAGAGCTGGTTTTTATATTTAATAGCAATGGGATTAACAATTGATTTAGCAGGTCGAACCGCACTGGTTACTGGTGTGACCTCGGGGATAGGACTGGGGGTAGCCACCATGCTGGCACAAGCAGGCTGCAATATAGCGGGTTGTGGAAAACAGGAAATGGACAGTGAGGATGCCCTTATTTTTAAGGAAAAGGTCGAAGCACAGGGGAAGAAGGCGTTTTACCAAAGAACGGATGTTACGGAGGCTGAACAACTGGAGGTTTTTGTTCGATCAACGGTAGCGGTCTTCGGAAGAATCGATATTGTCGTTTCAAATGCAGGGGAGAATATTTTTGAGGGTATTTCGGCGTGTACGGAAGAAAGCTGGAAGAAAAACTTCGACTTGAACCTGGCAGCACACTGGCGAATTAGTAAGTATGCGCAGCCATTTCTTGAAAAAAGCAAGCATGGTGTGATTATTATTATGACCTCTAATCATGCTTATTCAACTATACCCGGCTGTTTTCCTTATAACATGGCAAAAACTGCATTAACAGGTTTAGTAAAGAGTATAGCTATAGAATGGGGGCCAGCCATTCGTGCTGTTGGCCTTGCACCTGGCTTTATACATACCCCTGGAAATGATACTTGGTTTAGCGCATTTCCAGATCCTGAGGCAGAAAGAAAAAAGACAATTGATTTACATCCGGTAAAGCGTATAGGAACAGTAGAAGAGGTTGGTGCTTTTTGTGCTTTTTTATCCAGTGAATATGCTGCCTTTATTTCCGGAGCTACTTTTCTTATGGATGGTGGTAGGGCTGCGTTAATGCAGGATAACTGAAAAAATTAAATTTATATGTTACAAAGGCGACTTTATTGGTCGGACTAGGACGATTTCAATTTTTTTTGATGCTTAACCATTTCAACCGAATTACTGATGACATCGAGTCTTAAATTTCCCGATTATATTGTTTTTATCTGCTATTTTTTTTTGGTTGCCTTCTACGGTTATTATGTTTACCAAAGAAAGAAAAAAAAGAATCAAAATGCTGCTGACTTCTTTCTGGCCGAAGGTTCACTTACCTGGTGGGCCATAGGCGCATCGATTATCGCTTCCAATATTTCGGCAGAACAATTTGTAGGCATGTCAGGTAATGGTTTTCGACTCGGTTTAGCCATTTCCGTATACGAATGGACGGGTGCAGTAGGTTTAATTATAGTAGCCGTTTTTTTTATTCCCATTTTTTTAAAAAATCAAATTTATACCATGCCTCAGTTTCTTCAGAAACGATATAATGAGACAGTAGGGCTCGTTATGGCAATTTTTTGGTTATTTCTCTATGTATTTGTAAATCTTACTTCAATTCTGTTCTTAGGAACTATTGCCCTGAATAATCTAGTGGGAGACGGTTATTTTCATGTTGTTATGATGGCGCTGGCGTTCGCTGCTTTACTAATTACCATAGGTGGTATGAAGGTGATTGGTTATACAGATGTGATTCAGGTGTTTTTTCTTATACTAGGCGGGCTCGCTACTACTTATCTGGCCTTAACACTTGTTTCTGGGAAATTTGGGATGAACCATGATGCTTTTGCCGGATTTAAAGTCTTATTGAAACAAGCCCCTGAACACTTCAAAATGATCTTCGATAAACCATCTGCTGATGCTACTGCTCACGATGTGGACAGGTATTTAAGTTTGCCTGGAGTGGCTATGATGCTAGGAGGGATGTGGGTGGCCAATTTAAATTATTGGGGATGCAATCAATATATTACACAAAGAGCTTTAGGCGCAAATTTACAAACTGCACGTACCGGTATTTTGTTTGCGGCATTTTTAAAAATACTAATGCCTGTAATTGTCGTTTTACCTGGAATCGCCGCTTTTGTGCTATATCAAGAGGGAGAGTTGCATGAGCAAATGCTTACAGCGGGTGTTTTTCGGGAGGATAATGCTTATGCCGCTATCTTAAGTTTTTTGCCAGTTGGCCTTAAAGGATTGAGTTTGGCGGCATTAACTGCTGCCATAATCGCTTCCCTCGCGGGGAAAGCCAACAGCATTTCTACCATATTTACGTTGGATATTTATCAGAAATATATCAATAAGGAAGCAAGTGAAAAGAAATTAATCTGGATGGGGCGGCTCACTGTAATTACGGCTATTATTATAGCCATTGTGGTGAATTGGAAAGATTCGATCGGGATTGGCGGAAAAGGAGGGTTCGAATTTATTCAAAAATATACAGGCTTTTTTTCGCCAGGTATATTGGCCGTTTTTCTTTTAGGTTTTTTCTGGAAGCAGACGACCTCAGTGGCCGCCTTGGCCGGTATTATTGGTTCGCTCATCTTATCTGTGATTTTTGATCGTTTTTTGGTAAACTGGTTTGGTACTGTGACCCTATGGTATACAGCATATCCCAATACAAATGGCGTGTATACGATCCCTTTCTTGATAAGTATGGGATGGGTTTTTCTTTTTACAATATTATGGATGGTAGTATTAAGCTTACTGTTTCCTGACAAAAGAAATGACACCGAAAAGATTGTAGTTAAAGCCAAAATGTTCCATATTTCCACTTCTTCCTGGATTTTAATAACAATTATCCTATGCATTTTAATTGCACTTTATATCCGATTTTGGTAAAGAATCATGTGTGTTTAACATAGAATACTCATTAAAATTATGTATACATTTTGCTGGAAGGGAATATTCAGGTTTCCTTTTTCATTAAGATAAGTTTTAATATGAACGTGTAAGAAGATTTTCATTTTTTGGTATTATATCGAAAACAAATTATTTCAATACCCTTTCATCATGCCGCCGTCGAGTGGTATTTCGCTACCCGTTATATAGGCAGCAAAATCGGAGGCTAAAAAAGTAGCGAGATAACCGTATTCTTCGGGTTTTCCCAAACGCTTCGCTGGTATCTGCCGAACACGTGATGCCAATGCTTCAGCTGGGGAAATTTTTTGTTCTTCGGCCTCAGCACCTGTTAGCTGGCGGATTCTTTCTGTATCAAACAAGCCCGTAAGTATGCTATTAACGGTTATCCCATCGCTCGCCACACGCTGCGCTAAAGATTTGCTCCAACTCATGAGAGCTGTTCGCATGGTATTAGATAGTACGAGGTTAGGGGCGGGCTCCTTTACGGTTAAGGAAGCCACATTAATAATTCTGCCCCACTCATGCTGTGTCATGTGCTCCATGGCCAGCTTGGTGATATGAATATGTGTTTGAAAAAGTAGTTGGAACGCCTCTTGGTAATCAGTTTCATTTTTTTCCAAAACGTTGCCACCCTTAGGTCCATTGGTGTTATTAACAAGGATATCAATGGTGTTATTCTTAAAAAAAGCTGTTGTGGCAGATTTCATCATCTCATAATCCGAAAAATCCACGACAAGGTATTGATGCTGCTGCCCTTTAGACCGATTTAAGTTTTCCGCAGTATACCGAAGTTTTTCTTCATTTCTAGCCATCAAGGTTACAGCAGCACCGCAAGATGCAAGCTGTTGGGCTATGGCCAATCCAATGCCCTGTGTACTACCGCCAACCAATGCATTTTTCCCAGTTAATTCAATTTTCATCTGTACTTTTTAAAGTGATTATGGCCTTAATTTACGCTTTGGATAATGTTTGTTTTATTAAGCATCAACAAAGATAACGTCTAGACAAACGCTTTGTTTTACTCCGCCCGTTTAGTAATCACGGTTTTTGGCTATTGGTTCATTCTTGGATTTACCCTAGTTTTGAGGCAATGATAAGAAAGAAGAAATCTTGGTTGAAGATCAGCTTTTTAGTTGCGTTATTCAGTCTATTCATAACGTTTTCATATGCACAAGACGAAGCAGCCCGAAACTTAAAGCGGGAAACCGCTGCATTTATGCTTCATATAGTCGACGATTTGGTCGCCATTGGCAAAATGGACGATTCTTTGCAAGAAATGAATATGCAGCAAAGGCAAAAAATACTACGGCAAACATCTTTTTTTAGTAAAATAAATGATTTTCTTCACGACCATGAAAACGAGTATTTGGCAATAAGGAAGCAGGCATTGAACAAATTCGCTGCTCCGCCAAAGCAATTGCTGGAATTGCCTTACCAACCCATGGAGATGGGAGATGATTTGCTGAGTTTCTATGGCTCGCCGGAAATTGCCAGCTTGGTGCTTGTTCGCGCTTTAGGGCCAATGGAGGTTAGTATACTTGTTACAAATCTGATTAGGCCTCAAACCAAAGAATTTAAAACGGAAGATGATATCAAACAAATCACCTTATCCCAATTGTTCGGAACTAAAACATATGTAAAGAAATTAAGCGACGATGAGTGGAAGATCTGGGGTGTAAACAGGTTGTACGCCCTTTCGTTTTCGTGGAATATTAAGACCGGAGTTATGCGCAATTTCAGTTACGTGCCGCCCGATGCGGAAGCGATTGACCGCATTGCATTTCCGCCGTTTATGCAACCTTCAATACCGAAAGATTCGCTGCTGTTAAAACTAAGCGAATATCAATGGAACGCATACCATAGTCTAAAGATAGACGATCTGGCTTCTTATACAATAAACAATAAATTAGACAAGCTTTTACGTTTGTTTTTCCAAGAAAATAAGCAGTCGTATTTGCCGTTGAGAAAGCTTTTACTGACCGATAGACCCAAGCCCATCGCAATTCCTACGGGATACCGGATACGTTATGAAGGCGCCGATCTGGATGGCATTCAGGAACAACTCGGCAGCTTAAACCCCTTCAATCTGGAACCGGAAGATCTTACCGATAATGTTTACATATTCATAACGACATCTCAAAATTTCAATACCGACAAGTCGGTAATTGATAAGATGCAATATAATGCAGTCATTGGGTTTCAGCACCGGGTGGCTCCCAGTAATTTGGATAACGTTTGGAAAATACAGGCGGAAGGCTATGCCGAGATTATCGAATATAATTGGAATATTGCGACGGGTGAAATCTCGGCGATAAAGCTGTGGGAAAAATAAGATAAGGTGAAATTGGTCGTAAGTGGTTCTTGTTTTGTCGCATTTGGCCCTACAGGCAAGTGAATTCTATGTATACCTTTGTTAGGCTAAAAAAGTTATCTTATGGAGCATTTTTATGACCAGGCAATAGCGGCTTTTGAACAGGCAACAGATGAGCTGTTGCGGTTGCTTAGCCCTTTAACTGAGGAGCAGTTGAACCAAGTACTGGTTTCAGGTAAATGGACCCCGGGGCAATTGGGCTTACACCTTTATAAATCGTATGCTTCGGTATATATCCTGCAAGGAAATACAAAAGCTACAGAAAGGCCTATAGACGAGAAAGTACCTTTAGCCAAAAGCGTTCTGCTTAATTTTGAAGCATCGTATGATGCACCCCAAGAGGTAGTGCCACCTAATCGGTACATAAAAAGAGAAAAACTTCTGCGAGATCTTCGGGCACGCATTGCCCTGTATAGGAAAGTGATAAGGCATCATGATCTATCAGCAACCTGTACCGACTTTGCCATTCCCCAATATGGCGCTTTTACGCGATTGGAATGGTTGTGTTTCGATACCTTTCACACGCAGCGCCATGTGCGGCAGTTGAAGCAGCAATTGGCTGGTTAATTTGCCGCTTTGAGTAGATTGCTAATCGCTCATTTTTTGGAGTTTTTTCTTGCTTATCTGTTAAAATTGCCTTAATTTAGACAAATGCCCTCTTTGCGGTTTTCGCCTAAACCTTTTGAGCTTTTTCGCCCTCATTTTCATTGTTAAAGTCCGCTAAAGTCCGCTCAACTCCCTTTAAGTCCGTTCAAGTCCGTTCGCTACAGGTTCTTTATCCTCTTATCCCATACCCGTCCTTGTATAATACTACTGTGTATATGCGCTATATCGCCGCATTCGATAGGCTATAAGTCACCCGCTATAGAAGTGAATGTTGTGAGACTAGGATGTGGATGGGAGGTGAGTTGTGAGAGATGAGTTGTGAGGGAAGAACAGCTGATTGATATACTGAACAAAGTGAACGATAAATCTCCGATTGTTTTCCCGTCTTTTGTCCCACTGGGGAGACCCTGTTAAAACGATAAAAAAACAGCTTTTAACCAATTTATAAGAAATTTCAACTTAAACTTAACCGCCTATTGAACAATATGTACTTCTCCACTTGTATTCCATATTTTTTTAAAGCACTGGCTTTGTGCTTGCTCTTGTTGGTAGGGGTAAAGGAGGGATATGGGCAGAGGGTTTATGCGGATGTGCAAAGATCCGGTGTTACGGGGAGTTTATTAGCAAAGGGAGAAGTTTTAAAATCTGATAGATCTGTAAACGCTATTTACGATGATTTTACAACACTAAAAGCCTCAAGTTTAGTTACAGCCACAACAGCATGGCAGCAATTAATTTTTCCAAATTCAATTTTTCCTTCGGGAACTACCATCTATATTAAATTAAATATAACCAATGGTTTGTTGCAATTGCTAGGAAGCTCTTTACTAGTTAGTGCTTACTCAGGAAGTCGAATTGACTATGATGGAATATCTGTTTCAACGCAATTTTCAATATTTACTTCTATTGATGGTTCGACTTTTCTTGCAGTTTCTGCAAATGATAGCTTTAACTCTATAAGAATAACGCTAAAGTCTCCGACATTATTAGGTGAAAATGTGGCCGATATTTATTATGCATTCTATGAACTGCCCAATAAAGATTGTGCGGAAGTAATTGGCACTTCAACAGCCAATACAGGTGTTTCATTACTTGGTTCAGTTACGGATCCATTAAAAGCAATCGATAATAATCTAGAAACTTATTCTACTGTTAATGGAGGACTGCTGGGTTTGGGTAGTACCATTTCCCAAACAGCTTATTTTGCTAATTTATCAAATTCTGGAGACGCAGCTACGGTTACATTTTCGATCCCCCCAGCAGTATTATCCTTAGGTTTATTTAATAATGTGACAATAAAAACCTATAATGGAAATAACCAGACACCTACTTCTGTCACACCCTTAAATTCCTTACTTTCATTAGATCTATTAGGGTTGTTAGGTAATGGCGAACGTTATACGGTCTCATTTGTACCTAATCAACAATTTGATAGAATAGAAGTTAGCGTGGCAACGGGTGTCAGTCTGCTTAGCAAGTTCCAAATACATGAAATTCAACGAACTCCAGCAAAACCTGCCGTACCAACTGTCTATCCTAATGTCATGGAAGTATGCTATGGAAGTTTCGCCACCTTAACAGCAACTGCTACCAGTGTAGGTAGTATGTTAAGATGGTATGATCAGGTGAATGATGGTACTATGCTACAAGAGGGAAGTCCTTATACCACACCTCCTATTGTCGTTACGCCAGGCGATACCGCTTTTTATTATGTTGCTGCGGCTTGGAATAGCGGTTGCGCGGCAGAATCGGAACGGGTAAAAATAGGGATAATTACAAATTCATTACCAACAATTACAGTTACAGCAGTAGATGTTTGTGAAACACAAACCAGCGCTATTCTACCTTATACAGCGACAAACAATCCTATTACGTATAGTATCACGTGGGGTGACTCATCATTTATAAATGTATCAGATGCCACTTTAACGCCTGATAATATACTATTGAATATTCCTGACAGCACGTTGGCTGGAACTTATACAGGTATATTAAAAGTGAAAAATAATAATGGGTGCGAGAGCGAGGATGTGTCGTTTACGGTAACCGTGCATCCGAAACCACCGCCACCCAATTTAAACATAACAACAAATTCACAATACTAAAAATCAATATCATTAACATTAAAATAACAGATTATGAGAACATCAATTAAAATTTCATTATTGTGCGTAATGATTACGGCAATATTTGGGTATCAAAATGCGCGTGCACAAGTAATTCCAACAACAACAAATGTTAGGTTGTTTTGCGATGCTACAGATCTAGATTTAGGAGACGCGCCAAACGGTGAAGAATGGCATGTTTGGTATAGTGCAAGCGAAACAACTACGCCAACAGATGGTGTAGTTTTGACGGGTACTACCATCCCGGCTGCAAGCTTGCAAACCGGATATTATTATATTGCTACTCAGGGTACTGCAGAGGGAAGTTGTATGTCTGAAATGGTAGAAGTACCGGTATATAAGTTTGCGCCTTTAACGGTAGATTTCACGGCACCTAGCAGTTATTGTATTGAAGATGTTGCCGCTCAGGAATTGGTTGGAACGGCTACCTCTACGGATGCATACCAAAACTTCGCTTACCAGTGGTATATCGTAGAGGGAACCACCGAAACTCCCATAGATGGAGCTACAACAGCAACATATAAACCAACTAGTACTACTCCGGGCGATATTACCTATCGGCTTAAAGGAGGTTATTTGGTTGATGCGTTGAGATATTGCTCAGCGACTGTAGACAAAACAGTTACGGTTACTGCGAAACCAGCTACACCAACAATTACAATTGAAGGCAATAGCAGTGGTGAAACTTGGTAAATAGGGTCCAAATAAATGCCAAAACCATTTCTCATATTCTGTTTATTTCTCGGCTTAGCCTTTAACAGCCATGGGCAAGACCGATCCACCGCACATATTGTGCATGGTGGATCGGTTACGCTTCATGCACATGCCGAGGGGGCCTTGAGCTTCCTTTGGTTTAAGGATGGCGAGCCGGTAAATGGCTTTCATGAGGAACGTTTACTAGTATCTGAAGCAGGAATCTATAATGTAATGGCCCTTAACGGGGGATGTGAATCGGAATTATCAGACCCCGTGGAGGTAATTATCGATCCAGCTGCGCCGGATAAATTGGTAGACCTGCAAATCAGTAAAAAAGCTTCTCAGCCTATGGTACTGCTGGGATCGACTATCGATTATCAACTGGTGGTGCTTAATAATAGTGAACATACAGCTACCGGCATTACGGTACGCGACATTTTACCGCCAAACCTGCAGTTTAAGGAAGTGCTAAGCCCTTATACCGGTATGGCAAATTATTCTCCTTCAACCCGTGAAGTGGTATGGACGCCGGGCGACCTCCCCGCGGGAAAAAGTGAGGAACTCCGCATTCGCACTACGGCAAATGAACAAGGCAAGGTAGAAAACTACGCGGAAGTGGAAGCAATACAAACCGATCCTGATGTAAGCAATAACAGCGCTACAGCTACTACGGATGTCGTTGCCCTCCGTATCCCGAATATCTTTACACCTAATGGTGATGGGGTGAACGACTTTTTTGAAATAGTAGGGCTGAACCTCTTTCCCGAAAATGAACTCTATGTGTTTAATCGCTGGGGTGCGGAAATTTACCATAAGAAAAATTATCAAAGCGACTGGGATGGACATAGCTTAAACGAAGCAACTTATTATTATGTGCTGCGCATCCGCATGGAAAATGATAATTGGAAAAGTTTTAAAGGTTATATCACGATAAAGCGAAGTGATCGGGTGAATTAAGCGGAAAGCTTAATAGCGTTTTATCTGATACCTGACCTATAGTAAAATACTGAACAGAATGAACAATGATGAGCAGCCGATATTTTGCTTAATTTATCACTTCATGTTGACGTTCCATTTATCTGTTCATGCGCCTCAAAAAACTGCTCCTTGTTATTACGTTGCTTACATATGCATGGTGTGGGTATGCTCAAGAAGCAGGATTTGTATTTCGCGACGTCACGTTTCCGGCAGGCTTGCGGCATAGTATCATTACACAGGTAGCCAGAGATCGTGCTGGACTATTGTGGTTGTCTACGAATAGTGGGCTGTGTCGGTATGATGGAAATGAGGTGATTTTCTTTAACAATAAAAGCAATCCCGCCATCTCCAGCAGCAAAATTACAACGCTTTTTGCCGACAGGCAGGATAACATTTGGATTGGAACCGAAGGTGGACTTACTCGCTTTGATCTAAAAAATTGGGAGACCTTTGCTATAGCCAACTCACCGACAGAGGGGGCGCAGTACAATCAACCAAATATCGAGAGTATTGGAGAAGGGATAAATGGGCAGATTTATGTGGGTTCTTCAGATGGTAAACTGTATTCGGTACGAAATGACAGTCTGCATTTGCTGCTCGATATCAACCAGGATTTCCCAAATCGCTATAGTATTCCAGCTATTTCTTCAATTGATGAACTTCACCCCGGCGAGCTGTGGATGCGTACGGAAATTGGTAAAATAATACGCATTAACATTGATAGTAGTGATCATGTATCATCGCCAGTATACTTTGGTCTGCCAGAATTTGATGGCGCCGATATTCGCGAAGCCTATTTTCATCCGTCGGGAAAGTGCTTACTTAATGTTACCGGACATGGCCTTTACCTTTTTGACACGCAAAGGAAATCTTTCGAAAAAATTGCTGCATTAACTGCAGATCAACTGGGTAAAGATGGCATTGTGTTCTTGGCGCCTTACGGAGAAAACAATGTGTTGATATTTACCAATCAGGCCAATATAGGTAAAGAACAGTTGTTTGTGTTTAACTTCCTCTCCAGTACGGTGAATAAACAACAGGTATTTTATCCGGAGAACCTGAAAAACAATCACATCGAATGGTTCAAAAATGCAGGCAACACACTGCTGATGTCGCTCGACAGCTATATTCTGGAACTTTTGCCCACTAAAAATAGATTCAGAACGCTGTTTAGCGATGATGCATCTATCAATAGCATAAGAAGCATCTATAAGCACAGTGATGGCAAACTTTATATCGGTTCATACAAAGATCGGTTTATTGCAGTGGATGAACAAACAGGTGAAAAAGAAATGCTGGGTAAACAGTTTGTTTACAAGATACTTCCGTGGAATAAAGATACGTTGTTGCTCGGCACTGAGGGGGATGGCTTGCTCTGGTACGAGGTCAGCAAAAAGCGATTGTCTCCTATTGTATTCCGCCCGCAGGAAAAGGTTGAGCGATTACCTGCGGATTTTATAACGACCCTAACACGGGTGGCACCCGATTCAGTATGGATGGGTACCTACGCCGGTTTGTTCTTGGTAAACCCCTATGCTAAAACCTATCGATTGATCAAGCATCCGCGACTTAGCCAAGCAAAAATAACAGCCATAGAGCAGGTGGGTGATCAATTATGGATTGGTACACCCGGAGGCTTGGTTATCTGGAACTGCAGAACGAATACGCTAAAAGCCAGTGCACAGAATACACCTGTATATTGTATTACGCCAATAGACAGCATGTTTTGGGTGGGTACACATGGTGCCGGCATTCACATCATGAATAGACAAGGAAATATCAGGCGGACGCTCACCAAAGCAGATGGGCTGGCAGATGATATTGTCTATAGCTTATTAGCAGATACTACACAAGTAGCAGTGGCTATGCACAACGGTTTGAGTATAATGGATAGGCAAACGGAGCGGATCCATAATTATTCTCGATTAGACCAATTACCTTCAAATGAATTTAATCACGCCGCTGCTTTTCGGAAGGGGAATACGTTTTATTTGGGAACAATTAACGGTTTGTTGCGCTTTAATACCAATGCCGGCGATTATGCGCCAGGTGCGAGGAGCTTTCCGGAAGGTGAGCAGCTTCATATTACACGTCTAACCACCGAATGCGTGAACCAGGGACTGCAACGAAATTATACCTTTCCGTATAAGCAAGACAGCGGACTCATAATTGAATCGAAAACCCGTTATTTTACCATTGGCTTTGGTGGAATGGGTGACTTGAGTAAGGAACTGCAGTTTTTCTATCGCCTTGAGAAGGATGCAGGTTGGCTGCCGTTAGGTAATCGCCAGGAGATTACTTTTGTTGAAATGCCTCCTGGAAATTATCAGCTCCATCTGAGATCGCGTTTGCCTGATGGGAAGTGGACGGATACCAGTTTAAGTGTACCCTTATGGGTAAAGCCTGCCTATTACCAAACCAGTTGGTTTAAGTGTTTAATAGCCTTAATTGTGCTCATGATTTTAGGTATGCTTTTGAAGTATAGGGAACATATCTTGCATAAAGAGAAGCGTTTGCGGATGAATATTGCCACTGACTTGCATGATGAGGTTGGTAGCTCGTTAACACGTATTTACTATCAAGCGGATTATCTGAAGATGCAAACGAACGAATGGGCAGAAGCAAATAGGCGTTTGCTACAAATTGCAGAGACCAGCAGGCAAGCCCTATCTACGATGAGCGATATGGTTTGGTCTATCGACTCGCGTTTCGACACCATGAAAGATTTGGTGATCCGAATGAAAGATTATGTATATAAACTACAGGAAGAAGTAGATTTCCAGTATCGATTCGATATCCGGGGCGATTACAATACCTTGGCCGTAACGCAAATTGTTCGTCAGAATCTGCTCTTGATTTTTAAAGAGGCCATTACCAATGTGATGAAGTATGGCACCGGATCGGAAGCACTCATTGAACTGTCGTTCGAAAACAGCTTCTGCCTGTCTATACAGAACAGTTACGTTTACCATGGTGAACAATTGATGGAGCGGCAGGGGGGATGTGGATTGCAAAATATGAAACAAAGGGCAGCAAGAATGCATGCGGAATTGCGGGTGGTAGACACGGAAGGGATATTTCAATTGGCTGTACTTTTTACATGAGAGGTTAAATAGAAAGACCTCCCCCAATGGGGGATAGGAAACGAGGAAAGAGCTGTTTACTTTTAACGCATGATCAGGCTTGGTATAATTGAAGATGATGAACATATCAGAGCGACACTGCTCCGTTTTTTTGATGAACAACAGGGTTTTTCTTGCTTGTTGGCAGCAGATTCAGTGGAGGGTTTTATGGACCAATGGAGGGACGACATCTTTCTGGATGTGGTTTTATCGGATATTGGCTTACCAGGAGAATCGGGCATTCGGGGTATTTCGCGCATCAAGAAAAAGGCACCGAAGTGTCAGGTAATGATGCTTACCGTATACGATGATGCAAAAAGAGTCTTTCAGGCCCTGTGCAATGGCGCTTCAGGGTATCTGTTGAAACAAACGCCGCTGCAGAAAATCAAAGAATCGGTCGTTTCCCTGTATGATGGCGGAGCGCCTATGTCGCCCGGCATTGCCCGGCTGGTGGTTGATTATTTTAATCCCAAGACTGCAGTCAACAGAACGGAAAACCTGACCCCCCGGGAAGAACAGATTGTTACTGCTATTGAAGAAGGGTTAACCAATAAGGAAGTGGCCATCCGGTTGGACATTGCAGTAGAAACTGTGAAATATCACATTAAGCATATCTATCAAAAGCTGGAAGTGAACAGTAGACATGCGCTGATTAGTAGGAAGTTTAAGTAAAGATTTGCGTTGTAAGTTTTAAGTAGTAAATTATACGTCTCACAACTCATAACACGCAACAACCAGCAACGAACAACCTCCACCCTTCCCCCCCAAAAGAGGGATACCATTGTAACTGAAATAATATTCATTTTGTAGGGCTATGGAAAAACTTCTACCGCATCTGTTGCTAAAACTGAAATATTTATGGACTACCCTGCTATTGGTGTTGCTGAACCTGGTCGCGCTGGCGCAGTACACCCCATCGGTAATCGAAACAGGAAACGCTTATACCGCTGTAGCCACCGACAGGCAGAGTAATGCATATGTAGTGGTTTATAACGCCGGCAGCTCGAAGTATGAGGTGCGCAGATACGGAAACGGGGCGCCGCCGGGAATATATACGACCATTTATGCAGGTCTGGTAAATGCTGGTGTAGACCGTTCCTGGGGGCTTGCAGTGAACAACCATGGAGATGTGTATGTAACAAATCCGAATACAGCAAACAACTGGGAGATCATTAAGCTGGCTGCCGGCACTTATACGCCCAGCGTAATACTACAGGGCAGGTATTATACCGCTATCACAACGGATACCGACGATAACCTCCTGACCATGGAATATGATGGTACCGCCAACTACGTGGTGGCAAGATATGACGCCAATGGAGGGAACAGGGTAGTTTTATTTAGCGGTATTCCTGTAGCATCAGGTGCAGGCGCTTATCCCTGGGGGATTGTTACAGACAAGCAGAATAATATCTATCTCCTCGACCTTCCCAACAGTTCCGCAAATGGTAAACTGATAAAACTGACCGCGCCGGGGTATGCGCCAACCACGCTCGCTTCCGGTAAAGGTTATTCCTCTCTCGCCATAGATGCGGCCGGTAACCTCTACACCTCGGAGCTGGCCAGCGGAGGCACTTATCATGTGATGAAATATGCCGCACCGGCGCTAACGTCGGCTACGGAAATATATAGCGGCCTCAGCACCGACGCCTTTGTTTACCCTTGGGGGTTAGCGGTTGACGGCCACGGTGACGTATATGTGAATGATCCTGCATACGACTCTGGGAATGGCAGGTTCGTTAAACTGGTTGGCAACCCCGTTTCTGTAGTCAGTGTATTACGGGCCAGTCCCAATCCAACCGGCGCGTCAACAGTAGACTTTACTGTTACATTCAGCGGACCGGTATCAAATGTGACCGCTTCTGCCTTTAGCATCACCACCACAGGTGGTATTATGGGATCTCCCCATACCGCTGGTATAGCTGGCAGTGGCGCCGTGTATACCGTTACCGTAAACACAGGTACTGGGAATGGCACGTTGCAACTGGGCGTAAACGGCATCAGTATGCTCAACCATCTCTCCAATATACCATACAGCACAGGGGAGGTATATACGATTGTCCGGACACCAGTGCCTACCGGCAGCTTTACTATTAATGGCGGAGCAGCTTATACCAATAGTCCTGCGGTTAATTTAGCCATTACCAGTACAAACGCAGATCAGATGCATTTTGCCAATGATGGCGAGCCATACACCGCTTATGAACCTATAGCCACCACCAAAAACTTTACGTTGTCTTCAGGCGACGGATCCAAAGCAGTGCATATGCAACTGAAAGATGCTGCCGGCCATGAGGCGGTATTTGACGCCAGCATCACGCTGGATCAAACACCGCCTGCCACCGATATTGTAACTGGTCCGCCGCTTGTGACGAACAGCAGCACCGCCACCTTTACCTTTAGCTCAACAGAATCCAACAGCATTTACGAGGCAAGCCTAGATGAAGGATTTTATATGCTTGCTTCCAACCCGATTACTTTTTCAGGCTTTGGCCAAGGCACTCATTCGCTGAGTGTGAGAGCGGTAGATCAGGCGGGAAACGTTGACTCCACACCAGCCGAATACAGATGGACGGTTGACCGGATTTCGCCCGCCGTTACCAGCGTAGCGGTGCCGTCCAATGGAACTTACCATACCGGTCAAGTACTCGCTTTCTTGGTCAATTTCAATGAGAATGTCATGGTAAACACCACAGACGGTATGCCTTATCTGGACATCGATATCGGGGGTGTTGTCCGTAGGGCTACATACGTAGGCGGGAGCGGTACGAATGCACTCTCATTAAGGTATACGGTGCAGGCTGACGATGAAGATCTGGATGGAATTGCCTTGGGCAATACCCTTGCCCTTAATGGTGGTACGGTGCTGGATGCGGCAGGTAATGACGCAAACCTCACATTGAATAACGTGGGCAGCACCACCGGAGTGCTCGTGCAAACAGTGTCGCAGCACGCTCCAGAAGCAGTGGACGATCCGATTACCGTTACGGAGGATGTACCTGCAACGGGCAATGTGCTGACCAATGATACGGATCCTGAAGGAGATGCGTTGACGGCCTCCTTGGTAACGGCACCGGTTAACGGCACGGTGGTGCTGAATGCAGATGGCAGTTTTACCTATACGCCGAATGCGAACTATAACGGACAGGATAGTCTGGTTTATCAGGTATGTGATAATGGTGCACCTTCTTTATGCGATACGGCAACGGTGAGGTTTACTATGGAAGGGGTAAACGACGTACCGGTGAATGCGGTACCGCCTTCCCAAACGGTTGACCGGAACGCGAACCTAACCTTTAATACGGCAAATGGCAATGCCATATCCATTTCCGATGTTGATGCCGGGAATGGTACGGTCCGGGTAACATTGACGGCCGACAATGGTCTGATTTCGCTGGCCGGAACAACCGGATTGAGCTTTATTTCAGGTTCAGGCACGGGAGATAGTACCATGACTTTTGAGGGCAGTATCAACGATATCAATTCCGCATTGAATGGAATGATCTTCTTTCCGACCGGTTATAATGACGTTCAGGCGAGTCTGGAGATCACGACAAATGACCTTGGATTAACAGGTTCCGGAGGCGGGAAAACCGCTGTCAGTGTTATCGCTATTGCGGTTAATCCGACCAATCCCAAGGTTACGGATATATCGGTAAGAAATCTGGATGGAACCTATAAAACCGGTGCTGAGATTATGATCGATATCACCTTCGACCAGAGTGTTGTTCTCACCGGTCAGGGTGATTTTCCGGGGTTGGAGCTGGAGACCGGGAGCACCGGCCGACAGGCCGTTCTCCGGTCGATAAACAACGGTGTACTGAACTTCGTGTATAAAGTGCAGGCAGGTGATCAGGCTGCCGATCTGGATTACAGATCTGCCGGCGCACTGAAATTGAATGGTCACAGGCTGACAAACCGGAGCGGGGAAGATGCGGATTTAACACTTCCCGAGCCGGGCAGTGCGAACTCCATCTCCGGGCAGCACGACATTGTGATCGACGGGATAGTGCCGGGAGTAACTTCGGTGTCCGTGCCTGCCAATGGTTATTACAGAACAGGAAACAACTTGGATTTTACGGTGAATTTTAGTGAAGATATTGTGGTGGATGCCACCAACGGAACTCCTTATCTAAACATTACCGTTGGAGAGAAGACGGTCCGGGCTTCCTATCTAGCGGGTTCGGGTTCTGCTGCTCTCATCTTTCAATACATGGTGCAGGAAGACGATCTGGATTTGGATGGTATTGTGCTTGACGGTAATCTGAAACTGAACGGCGGTACGGTAAGCGACGCCGCAGGTAACGTTGTTCAGCTGGCTCTGAACAACGTGGCACCTACGGATCAGGTATTCATCTATTCGGTGAAACCGTCGGTAACGCTATCCACTGCGGCGGGTTCTCCGGTCAGCACGGCGTTTAGGGCTATGGCTACGTTCAGCGAGGCGGTTACAGGGTTTACAGCGGGCGATATGACGGCTGTAAACGCTGCACTGAGCGATCTGCAGACAGCGGATAACATCACTTATACCTTCCTTGTAACGCCAACGGTTGGCGGACCTGTACAGGTTTCCGTGCCGGCCGATGCAGCGGTGAATATCGGCAACAACGGAAACCTTGCATCCGATACGCTGGAAGTACAGTATAGCACCGCCATAACGGATATCACCTTCAGCGACAGCAGTTTCGTTTACGATGGCACGGTGAAATCGCTGGCAATAGCGGGCACCTTGCCGGATGGCACCACGGTGAGTTATGAAAACAACAGCCGCACGGATGTAGGTACACAGGAGGTAACCGCTACGATCAGCGGAGCCAACTATGAAGATCTGGTGCTGAAAGCCGACCTAACAATTACCAAAGCTCCGGTTGACGGAGTCTCGGATATCACCTTCAGCGACAGCAGTTTCGTTTACGATGGCGCGGCGAAATCTTTGGCAATAGCAGGAACGCTGCCGGATGGCACTACAGTGAGCTATGAGAATAACAGCCGCACCGATGTAGGCACACAGGAAGTAACCGCTACGATCAGCGGAGCCAACTATGAAGACCTGATATTAAAAGCGAAGCTAACGATTACCAAAGCGAATATCGAAGATGTAACCGATATCATCTTCAGCGATAGCAGCTTCGT